>Ga0209411_100045_pt1 | contig 14611 bp, 15 predicted proteins | sample Mar14336cmmetaG_FD_185479 | JGI IMG/M metagenome (GOLD analysis project Ga0209411, IMG submission 185479) | Marine hydrothermal vent microbial communities from Guaymas Basin, Gulf of California to study Microbial Dark Matter (Phase II) - Marker... ... | reverse complement strand
CCCGTGCACGTAATTAAAGAGCGTGCACGGGATTAAAAACGGCAAGGTTCTTAGAGAGATTGAATGCCAAACCGTAAAAAGAAGTCAAGGATAATTGATGGTGGTGTGAGACGCATGCAAAGTGAAATAATAGTAGAAATAAAAGACGAGGCATTTTCACTTGACGAGCTTATGAGCGAGCTGCGAGGCGACGATATTGGCGCTGTAGTAATATTTCTAGGCGTTGTACGCAAGGATGACGGCGTCGTAAGAATGGAAATAGAAGCATATGACGAAATCGCGTTAGCGGAGCTTGAGCAAATATGTAGGGAGGCGATAGAGCGCTTCAGCGTGAGCAAGATTAGGATTGTCCACCGCAAAGGAAGGCTGAGCGCCGGTGATAACATTGTGGCGGTCATAGCTGCTGCCAAGCACAGAAGAAATGCTTTCAGGGCGTGTGAGTTCTTGATCGACGAGTTGAAGCGGCGGGCGCCTATATGGAAAAAGGAAATACTTGAAAGCGGTGAGGGGCGCTGGGTATTGCCTGAGAGCGAGAGTTAAAGCGGAATTCATGTCGTTACGGCATCTGCGCATCACAAAATTTCAGTTGTAAGGTACATGATGCAAGTTTGGAACAATTTATGCACTTAAGGCACAAACCATGCTATGCCTTGAGTTTCTCAAAGCTTTGCTTTGGCTAGCTTTAAAAGCATCGAATCTAGATGGTGAAATGAGGTGAACAGGATGCGTGCGTCGCACATTTGGATTCCTTACGCCGCTATGGCATTAATTATAGTGACAGTTCAGGTGTTTGCGCTGTTCCTAGCGACCCCTTTCGAAGCCCAGAACATAAAAGCATTTGAGGACCCAGAGTCGGCAATCAACCCTCTGATATTTGTCCTTTTCATCCTTGCATTCACAGCTTTCGTCCTCATAGTTGTAAAGTTTAAAGCGGCATTGATACACTTTATAATCTTGGCGGCGGTGGCGTTTACCTTACTTTACGTCTTTGGAGCATTTTTCCCGTTCATGCCGGCGTTGCTTTTAGCTATAGTCTTCACGCTCGCCCTTTACAAATATCCAGAGTGGTACGTAGTGAATTTCGTCGGCTTGCTCATAAGTGCGGGTGCCGCTGCCATCTTCGGAATTTCGCTCGCCATTTCACCTGCGATGGTATTGCTCGTGGCTCTGGCGGTTTACGATTTCCTTGCAGTCTACAAGACGAAGCATATGGTCTCCCTTGCGGAATCGATGATAAGCATGAAGGTACCCGTGCTGTTCGTGGTACCTCGGAGCCGCAAATACTCACTGCTGCGGCAAAGCGGCTTGCACGAAGAGGCGCACATCATGGGACTTGGGGATGCTGTCATTCCTGCCATTCTTACGGTCTCAGCAAACGTGTTTCTCGACGCAAGTCGCCTTTTTGGATTTGTGAACTTGCCGGCGCTGCTCACGATGCTTGGCACCCTGACGGGATACTTTGCACTGATAACGCTCGCCTCAAAGAGGAAGGCACATGCAGGGCTTCCGTTTCTGAATTCAGGGGCGATCGTTGGGTTCTTCATAGGGTGCTTGATGTCAGGAGTCCCTCTCTCCACAGCGATTTCCTTGTGAAAACTGATACAACATCCGCAAAACTTAAATTCTCATAGATTTGAACATTTTCAAAGCTTAAGAGCGAAGTGGGCAAAACTGCCCACGAATCACGGCGGAGATGCGCGCGCTGGAGGCGGCGCGCTCCGCCGCAGGTGGTGAGCATATGGAAAAAACAAAGATAGTAACGGCAAAAGTTGCGGAAGCGATGCCGCAGGATGTAGGGCGCGGCATCGCAAGGCTTAGCAGCGAGCTTGCAGAGCAGCTTGACATCATGTCCGGCGATGTCATCGAGATCCAAGGTCCAAGGAAGAAAACTGCAGCAATAGCGTGGCCCGGCTACCCTGAAGATACCGGGAAAGGCATCGTCAGGATCGACGGCGCTACGCGGCGAAACGCTGGCGTCAGCATTGACGACAAGGTGCAGTTGCGGAAAATCATAGCGAAAGAGGCTGAAAGGATCACGTTTGCACCGACAGAGGCTCTCAGGATTATGGGCGCAGAGGAATACCTCAAACATCTTCTATACGGCAGAGTCGTGACTCGAGGTGACACGCTCACGATAAGCATTATGGGTCGCAAAATAGACCTCGTGGTCACTGCTTACAAGCCAGCAGCGGATGCCGTTATCATAACGGAAACCACGGAGATTGAAGTCAGCGAGAAGCCTGTAAAGGAGGTTGCAGTTGCAGCTATCCCAAGAGTCACGTATGAAGATATCGGAGGACTTAAGGAGCAGATTAGGAAGATTCGAGAGATGGTAGAGCTGCCATTGCGACATCCTGAACTCTTCGAACGCCTTGGCGTTGAAGCGCCTAAAGGCGTCCTTCTTCACGGGCCGCCCGGCACCGGTAAGACGCTTATTGCGAAGGCGGTCGCTAATGAGACAAATGCGCATTTCATCAGCATTTCAGGTCCCGAAATCATGAGCAAATTCTATGGAGAGTCGGAGCAAAGGCTCCGAGAAATTTTCCAAGAAGCTGAGGAAAATGCGCCTTCGATCATCTTCATTGATGAAATAGATTCGATAGCGCCGAAGCGGGAGGAGGTCACGGGCGAGGTCGAGCGCCGCGTGGTGGCGCAGCTTCTTGCCCTCATGGATGGCTTGAAGGAGCGGGGCAAGGTGGTGGTCATCGGCGCAACGAACCGACCTGACGCCCTTGATCCGGCGTTGCGGCGTCCCGGAAGGTTCGACCGTGAGATCGAGATCGGAATCCCGGACAGGGACGGGCGTCTTGAAATCCTGAGAATACACACACGGGGCATGCCGCTCGCCGACGACGTCGATCTCGAAAAGCTGGCGGACCTCACGCACGGCTTCGTCGGTGCGGACCTCGAAGCTTTGTGCAAGGAGGCTGCGATGCGGGCGTTGCGGCGCGTCCTGCCGGAAATCGATCTGGAATCCGAAAGCATACCCGCCGACGTCCTGAACAAGCTCGTGGTCACGATGGACGACTTTTTATCAGCTTTCAGAGAAATGGAGCCGTCTGCATTGCGTGAAGTGCTCGTTGAGGTTCCTGACATCCGCTGGGACGACATAGGCGGGCTCGAAGAGGCGAAGCAGGAGCTGAGAGAGGCTGTAGAATGGCCGCTGAAGTACCGAAAGCTGTTCAGTTACATGCAGGCGGAGGTGCCGAAGGGCATCCTGCTCTACGGACCGCCCGGCACCGGGAAGACGATGCTTGCGAAGGCGGTCGCCAACGAGAGCGAGGCGAACTTCATTTCGGTCAAGGGTCCGGAATTTCTGTCGAAGTGGGTTGGGGAGTCCGAGCGGGCGGTACGTGAAACGTTTAGGAAAGCAAAGCAGGCAGCGCCTTGCATCATTTTCTTCGATGAAATAGATGCTATCACACCGGTGCGTGGCGGGGGCTACGGCGACTCCCACGTCACCGAGCGCGTGATATCGCAGATACTGACGGAGATGGACGGGCTGGAGGAGCTGCACAACGTCGTTGTGATCGCAGCGACGAACCGCCCCGACATCATCGACCCGGCGTTGCTACGTCCGGGACGCTTCGACCGTCTTGTCTACGTAGGACCTCCCGACAAGAAAGCTCGCAAAGAAATATTCAAGATTCACACGCGGGGGAAGCCGCTCGCCGACGACGTCGATCTCGAAAAGCTGGCGGAGATGACTGAAGGCTATACCGGCGCGGACATTGCGGCGGTCTGCAAGGAGGCGACGATGCTCGCCATCCGGGAGTTCGTCCAAGAGAAGGGGGACAAGGCTGAGGACGAGGAGGAGATGAAGAAGAAAAAGATAGAGATGAGGCACTTCGAGGCGGCGCTGAAGAAAGTGAAGCCGATGAGCAGGGAGGAACTGCAACGCTATATCAGGATCGCAGAGGAGTTCAGAGAGCGGCGCTGATGCAGTGCCCGCCGGCACGGCGGGCTGCTGTGGGAGGTTCTGCGGCGGCGGAGATGGCGGGATGAGGGGAGGCTACGCCAAAATGCCGGAGCCGGAGCTAAAAACCTCGGAAAAGCTGTATAAGGAGGCTTTGTCCCTTCTGCCCGGCGGCGTAAGCTCGCCGGTGCGTGCGGTGAAGCCGTTTCCCTTCTACGCAGCACGGGCGAGGGGCTCCCGAATATTCGATGTGGACGGCAACGAGTATATTGATTACTGCATGGGCTACGGTCCTCTGATCCTCGGACACGCACATCCCGCAGTCGAGGAGGCTGTGCGGACGCAGCTCGAAAAAGGCTGGCTCTTCGGCACGCCCCACGAGCTCGAACTGAAGCTCGCCAAGAAGATAGTGCGCTACTACAAAAGCATAGAGATGGTCCGGTTCGTGAACAGCGGCACCGAGGCTACGATGAGCGCCATACGGCTGGCGAGGGGGTTCACCGGTAGGGAGAAAATACTGAAGGTGGAGGGGGGCTTCCACGGCGCCCACGACGCCGTCCTCGTGAGGGCGGGCTCCGCAGCGACCGCCGTACCGGCGTCGAAGGGCATACCCAAGGGCGTCATAGAAAACACGCTGCAGGTGCCGTTCAACGACGTCGAGGCGCTCTCAGAGGTGGTCGAGAGGAACAGGGACGAGCTGGCGGCGTTCATCCTCGAGCCGGTCCTCGGCAACGTGGGGCTCATCCTGCCGGAAGAGGGGTATCTGGAGGAGGTGCGTAAGATCACTGCGGAGAACGACGTGCTCCTCATATTCGACGAGATCATCACGGGCTTCAGGCTCGGCATGGGCGGCGCCCAAGAGCGCTTCGGCGTCCGTCCTGACATAACGACCCTGGGGAAGGTCGTGGGCGGAGGGTTCCCGCTCGGCGTCGTCGGCGCCCGCCGTGAGATCATGGAGCACATGGCGCCCGCAGGCGACGTCTACCAAGCAGGCACCTTCAACGGAAACCCCATTTCGCTGTGCGCAGGGCTCGCCGCCGTAGAAACTCTTGAAAGGGAAAAAATCCACACCAAACTCGAAAAGCTGGGGGACGAACTCGTGAGGGCTTTAGAGGATATAATAAGCGATAGGAAGCTGGGCGGCGTCTCGATAAGCGGCATCGCTTCCATGTTTCAAATATTTTTCGGGCAGTTCGACGGGCGTCCACCTCGGAACTACGAGGAGGCGCTGAAGTGCGATAAGGAGAAGTACCTAGAGCTCTTCTGGAGAATGTTGAGACGGGGAGTTTTCCTGCCGCCCTCACAGTTCGAAACTTGCTTCATATCGGCGGCGCACAGCGATGAAGACATAGAGACGACGATAGAAGCTTACGACAGGAGTTTAACCTTATAAGATTAGGAGAAAGAGGGGAGAAAAAAGTGAGTTAAGCAAGGAGGGATCTTGCGATCGTCATCAGTTCTGCTTCCCTGACGCCCTCGTAGATTTCAAGCACCTTGACGTCCCTGTACGCTCTTTCTATGGGGTACTCGTTGATGTAGCCGTAGCCGCCGTGCATCTGGAGGCAATCGTCGATGACCTCGACCGCCATACGGGCGGCGTACCACTTCACCATCGCCGAAAGCGTCGGGTCGAAGTCGCCTTTGTCTATCTTCCACGCCGCCTTGTAAAGCAATGTTCTGCACGCTTCTATCCACGTTGCGTGCTTCGCAAGCCTGAACTGAATATCCTGGTTCCACGCCACAGGCATGCCGAACGTCTGTCTTGTCTTTACGTGCTCGATGGTTTTCTCAAGGATGCCTTGAGCGGCGCCGACCGCCTGGGCGGCGACCCACAGTCTCCCGATGTCGAAGAACGTGAGCGTCTGGCGGGCGCCGGCGCCGCGCTCCCCGACAAGGTTCTCCTTTGGTACTCTGACGTCCTTGAATGTGATCTCCGCCGTGTCGGAGAGGCGTATGCCCATCTTACCGTGAATCTTACTGCGTTCCACGCCGGGACGGTCCGTCTCAACGATAATGATGCTGTGCCGCCTCGACCGCTTCTGCGCATCAGGGTCTGTAAGGCAGAGCGTCACGAAAAAGTTCGCAATCGTGCCGTTTGTGATGAACATTTTGTTGCCGTTGATGACCCACTCGTCGCCATCGAGCACTGCTGTCGTCTTTGCCGCTAAAAGATCGGTACCGGCATCCGGCTCTGTGAAGGCGCCGCCACAGATCCACTCACCCTTGCACAGCGGTGGCAGGTACTTCTGTTTCTGCTCCTCGTTGCCGAAGAGGTAGATGATGTCGGCGCCGAAGATCGTAGCGAGCGTGAACGTCAGTCCCAAGTCCACCCTCGCGAACTCCTCCATCACTAGAACGCCATCAAGGTAGCCAAGGCCTTGACCGCCGTATTCCTCAGGCCAGTGCATCCCGACGAAGCCCAGCTCGCACGCCTTCTTCCAGATGTCGAACGGGAATTCTTCCTTCTCGTCCAGCTCCCTGAACCGGTTCTCGTCATATTCCTTCTCTGCGAATTCGCGAGCGGCGTTCTTAATATCCTTCTGTTCTTCCGTCAATTCGAACTCCATGGCTCCTCACTCATGCCTCTCTCAAGGGTGGAAATAAAGTTTTCTAATTAGATCAGAACATGGTATAGCCGCCACTCACGCTAAGCGTCTGCCCGGTGATGTGCCCTGCGCACTTATCCGAGGCGAGGAAAAGGACGGCGTACGCAACGTCCTCAGGCGTGCCTATTTTCCTCAGGGGATAAGCTTTCTTTATCTTTTCCAAGACCTCCGGCTTTGCAAATCGCTCTTGCATCTCCTTGCTCCGCCAGAGGCTCTTTTCACCGATCTCCTGCTCCCAGTCCTTAGGGAGCGTAAGCCCTGGGCATACGACGTTCAGTCTGATACCGTAACGCCCAACCTCACGAGCAAGTGTCTTCGTCAATCCGATGATCGCCGCCTTACAGCCGGCATAAACCCCTTCCATGTATTCGCCCATACGCCCGGCGTCGGAACCTATACTCACGATGTTCCCGCTCTTCTGCTCAACCATCTTTTCAAGGACGGCTCTCGTACAGTAGATCATGCCCTTATAATTGATAGCAATGACCTTATCCCACTTTTCAGGCGTCTCTTCCAAGAAGAGCTGGTCCACATTCCAGCCGACGTTGTTCACGAGCACGTCTATGCGTCCGTATTTATCAATTACCTGTTTCACGGAGGCTCTCACCTGATCATAGTCAGAAACGTCGCACCTTATGCAAATGGCGCTCTTCGCACCACGCTCTAAACACTCATTCGCAACCTTCTGCCCCTGCTCCTCGTCGATCTCGAAGATGATGACGTGCGCCTTCTCGTCTGCAAAGCCTAAGGCAATCGCACGTCCTATATTCGAGCCGCCGCCCGTAACTATCACAACCTTGTCCTCCAGTCCTAAGTCCATACGAGACACCACCTGAATATTATCACCCGTAAATAATTTTGCTGACGAAACAATCGTGAGATGAAAGTGGCAGTAGGTATCGCTGCATACAATGAAGAGGCGAACATCGGCAATTTGCTTAGCAGACTGCTCGAAGAGGACGTTGATGAAATAATAGTGGTTACGAGCGGCTGCACCGACAGAACAGATGATATAGTGGCAGAGTTTTGTGAGAAGTGCCAAAGAATAAAACACGTACGAGAGGCGGAGCGGCGTGGGAAAAGCGCCGCCGTGAATATAATTTTGAGAGAGGCGAGGGATAAAGACGTTCTCGTGATGCTTTCTGCCGACAATTTACCCGAAAAGGGGGGCATTAGGAAAATATTAGAGCATTTTGAGGAAAAGGTAGGTGCAGTAAGCGGACGCCCGGTCCCTACCAACGACAAACGGAAGCTCTGCGGCTTCATTTCACACTTGCTCTGGGAGTTGCACTTCCGCATTTCCCGCAGAAGCGCAAAACTCACTGGCGAGTTTTATGCAGTACGCCCGTACCTCGTCGGGGAGTTGCCCGAAAATGTAGTAAACGACGACCTTTTCGTGGAGCAAGAGGTGCGACGGCGTGGCTATGAAATAGTCCAAAGCGACGTTTTATCCCTGATGAAAGGGCCTGAGAGCGTTTCTGAGTTTTTAAGGCAAAGAATAAGAGTGCACATTGGACATCTGCAGCTGCGAAAAACGAAAAATTACTCCCCCTCCACAACATCCATCAGAATAATTCTCTCAGAGGCCTTTAAAAGTGTAGAGAGCAAAGAATTGCCGAAGTTATTCGCGGCGTTTCTGCTGGAAGGAATTGCGAGAGTTTGTGCCTTACTGCTCTTCAAGTTAGGGAAGATCCCATATAAATGGAGGCCTGTAAGTTCGACGAAGAACATAGGCTAATGTAGGTCTAATATCTTATGCAGATAATCTAATTTAGACGACGCTGCAAGCATGGAGGGGCGTGCTGAGGCTGTTGGAGGAATGTACGTGAAGATAGATATGCCTTTAGAGGGGGTTATAAGCTTTTATCAGGCGTTAGAGCGTTTTGAGAGGTACTGTAAGTTGTGCAGAGCGGCAGAGGATGCTGAACAAAGGATGGTATACAGTGCGAACGCTCGTGACGACATAGATGCAGCGTATCAAGAGTATCTGCAGAACGTCGCTTTGATACTTGCGGTGAAAAGCGGCGCACGCCCAATACCGATGTTCAAAGAAGTGAGCACCGAGGAATTGCGGAAGTGCTTCGAAGAACAATTGGCGGCAATAGACGAGAGGGAAGCTTTGGAGTACCTAGAGGCGTTAAACGAGATACGCCGCTGCTGTCCCGGAAGCTGCGAGCGAAGCGATAATGACGCCATGAAAAAGCTTAGGGAGCTAGCAAGCAAGGTTAGAGAGTTTGTGGAGACGCTTTACGTAAAGGAAGGGCTGGAAATGACAAGAAAACAACTAAGGGAAATGGCTGAAGACCCCGAAAAGTTCAGGAACCTGTTTGTGCTCCCACCAAAGCCGCTCTTGGAAGAATACAGACTTTAGGTGAGATTATGAAGGTAGTACTTGCATATTCGGGGGGGCTGGACACATCGGTATGTATACCACTGCTGCGAGAGCATTACGGTTTTGATGAGGTAATAGCAGTAACGGTGGACATCGGACAGCCGCCTGAAGACATAAAAGAGGCTAAAGAAAGAGGAAGGCGCTTAAGCGATAAGCACATCTTGATAGATGCAAAGAAGGAGTATGTCTACGACTATATTTTCCCTCTGATAAAGGCAAACGGCTGTTATGAGGGATATGTGCTTGGAACCGCGATTGCAAGACCGCTGATCGCGAGAAAAGTGGTTGAGGTTGCCTTGAAGGAGAATGCGGACGCTGTCGCTCATGGCTGTACAGGTAAAGGGAACGACCAGCTGCGCTTCGAGGCGGTCTTCAGGGCGGCGAACTTGAAGGTTGTGGCGCCGATACGGGAACTGAACCTGACGAGGCGCGAGGAGATCAAGTACGCGAGGAAACACGGGATAGAGGCACCTGAAGAAAAGCGATGGAGCGTGGATGAGAACATCTGGAACAGGAGCATTGAGGGGGGAGAACTTGAGGATCCGAACTTTGTACCGCCGGAAGAGATTTTCAAGTGGACTGTCCCCCCTGAGAAGGCGGGAGAGCCCGAAATCATAGAAGTAAGCTTCGAGCGTGGCGTGCCCGTCGCGCTAAACGGCGAGAAGCTTGACGGCGTCTCGTTAATAAAAAAGTTAAATGACATCGGAGGGCGACACGGCATTGGACGCACCGACATCATCGAAGACCGTGTCCTCGGCTTCAAATCTAGGGAGATCTACGAGCATCCCGCCGCCACGATTCTGCTGACGGCGCATAAAGATCTGGAGCGGCTCGTGCTCACGAGGAACGAACTGAGGTTCAAAGAAATCGTAGATAGAGTATGGAGCGAGCTTGTTTATTGCGGTCTAACCATAGATCCCCTCTATGATGCGCTGAATGCTTTCATAGACAAGACGCAGGAGAGAGTTTCCGGCGAGGTCCGTGTGAAGCTCGAAAAAGGCTGTGCGAGGGTCGTCGCCCGTCGCTCCCCGTACAGTCTGCTCTCTAAGGAGGTGTCCTTCGACGTCAAGACGGAACAGCGCGCTGCTGAGGGCTTCATCTTCTTCCACAGTCTCCAACAGCGTATTTACGAGGCGGTGCGGCATGAGCGAGCATGATGCTGAAAAGAAGGTGAGAAAGGTTTTACTTGTGGCATTAGTGGTTTTCGTCGCCGTGACATGCGGCATCAACCTCGCCACCGCCGGCGCTACTGGTGTTATCACCCCAAATTCCATTCTTTACCCCATAGATTTATACCTCGACGGCGTCAAGTGCCGCATCTGCAAAGCTTTTGGCACCGATGCGCTGATTAGCGCCCACCTTTCTAACCTCAATGAGCGGTTTGCAGAGATCTTATGGGCGTTAGACGCTGGAGAAGGGGTGAAGCCTGCGGTGGAAGCCTATGAGGCTGAGCTGAGCGTGCTGAAGGCTATTTTGAGCGAGAATGACGAAGGCGACGAGGTAAAGACGCTCACACTACTTGACGCTCAAGAGACGCTAAGCGAACACCAAAAAGCACTAACGCCCCGTGCTGCGACGCTTGGAGCCGAATTTCTGAACGACGTGGAGAGCGTCACAAACCTAACATGTGCCCTAATAGAAAAACGGACTGCGGAAAAACTCTCGATCCTAAGGGCTTTGGAGGAAAAAGTTTTGAACAAAAGCATAAAGGTCGAATTTCCCATGTCTGAGATGTACCCAGAGGGGCTGACGCTCGTGGTGAGAGATCGAGGAAAAATCGTGAAGAAATACTTGATTTTGATAAATACGAGCTCCCAGGAAGTATTCTTAGGAGTAGGGCAGAAAGGTGAACTTATGTACGTAGATTTGGAATATTTGGAGGTTGAAGACTTGAAAGAGGTATCAGGTGCTTTGGAAGACCTCAAAATAAGCATAGATGACCTTGCATTAATATTAAAAGCACGAGGAAAGTTATTATGATGTCGTACAGGAGCATTGCGCGCATTTCCACACGAAGTGCTGCTTATATAAATGAGGTTCCAGTCGAAATGCGAACTCGAAGGAGGGGGGAGCTTTCACGGGGGGTGATGGTAAAGGGGCACGGAGAACGCCCCGAAGACACCCCCCTCCGTTTCCACTGGAACGCCTCAACACATGACTTCCGCGAGTGCGCAAAAATATATTGAATAGTTGTCAGACATGTTTTATATGCTGCCGGGGAGAATACGGTTCAGGAACAACCCTTTCGACAGGAGAAAAATCGTGGAGATGATAAGAGAGGGGTTTAAAAGAGGCAAAAGCGTGGTCATGTGCATTCCATATGGAAAGCTGAAGGTGATGTGCTATTTCGAGCCGAATGAAGAGTTACGAGCAAAGCTGGAACGGATCGAGTTTCCTATCTTTGAAGGTGAGCTTCGAGATGTCGACGAGCGGATGAGGAGAATTATAGAGGAGTATGAGCGCACTCACGAGGAAGTTGTGTTTAAGCTCAAGTATTACCGGATCATGGATGTTCTGGAGGAAGAAGTGGAAGAGAAAATGACCCACTATGCCTGAATCTAATCTTTTATTTGAGGTCTCTAACATTCGAGCCCTTCTCGTAACGGCTTTCTATATGATAACCGCAGACGCCCTCCGCAAAGCGTTAACCAGAGCTTCATGCATCGCCATGCCATCACGGAGCAACAGCTTGCAGTCACCTTTCCCTTTAACGAGCTTGAAGGTTTCGACTGCGATTCTTCTCACTCGAAACGACAGCCGTGCCGTATCTGAGGATGAACGTCTTGAGATAATCCTAAACCTCCGCGTTTATGGATCGACGTGATGTCTTCAAACTCGCGACATCTCCTCCATTAAATTTAATGAAAGGAGGTGGTTGTGGATCATCAAGTTTTATTTCGTCACTTTGTAGAGCGTTGTGGTACTTCTTGGTAGGTTCAAAAAGTCAGGACAGTCGTGCATCGTTCGTCAGCGGCACGGGCGACAACAATATCTCCGCAACGTCCATGCCCAAGTAGTATGGTGGATTACATTGCATGCCCCTTTTTGTACTCTTCACAGCTGCCCTCCTACGAGCACTCGCAGAAGCCTCCGCACCTCATGTGGAGATAGCAGGTAGAACCTCGCCTTCGACGGACATGCTCCCACCCCGATGGAGTATGCGAGCTCAGGAAGAGCAGCAAATACGTCCTCATCGATCCTGTCGTCCCCTATTGCCAGTACGGAGTCCTACTCTCGCCTTGATATCCAGCAGAGCACCGCCCGTCCCTTGTCTATACCAGCACTCTTGACCTCGATCACTTTATCTTCCTGTTGCTTGCAAGACCCCATGCGAAGCGTGGGGATACAGGGGAGGCGGGCGGGTAGTTAAGTTTAAATTTGAAGTTGTATGGTATAACGACGTAACAGCCGTAAGGCTGGACGCCCATAAGGGCTGGTAGAAGTAGCCCGTGAGCCGTAAGGATAACGGGTAGTGGCGGCGTGAACCCGCCTGCGGGGATAAGGCTCGTAAAGAGCAAACTCCCCACGCAGCCCCTTGCGAAGCGAGGGGTAGTTCACTCCCATCTAGAACTCCAAGGTTGAGATTTGCAATCTTTCTCCTCGATAAAAGAGCCGGGAGTCCTGTCCACATACAGTTCAAGGATTGGACGTATCTCCTTCTTCCAGTCATTCTTCAGAGGTTCTATAATTTCCCAAGCTCTCCCCCCTCTTTGACCCATACGCCGTGTTCGGCGACCAGTCCTACGTCCAAGCTGCCGAACCATTCTTGCGCGAACCCTCCAAGTATCCCCAAGAGCTCGTTATCAGGCGTCGCCTTTTCAGGGTCTCTCCGCGAAAGGAACGAGAGTTCCGTCATAGTCCAGCAAGATCAGCCGCCTACTACTTCTAGTACAATCTTCAGCCAGTCTTTTTCTCGCTGCTAGTGTGAGCCGCCGCGCGTAAAATTTTCGCTGGAGCTCTTTCACGTGGGATAATCCCCCAAAAATTCTTCTGCCCATCGTATCACGTTGTAGCGTTAAAGCCTTTTTTGCATTATCCTGTTGCGCTCCATTTGTTCCTCTTCTGCCATCGTTAGAGCCTTTTTAACGCCTCCGCTTGTTGTTTGGATTTACTATAATAGCTTCTTCTAACTCCTTCGCCGCTCCTGCCACCTCGTAATGATCAGAATACCTCTACCGTCGGCTTTGGTTGCAATAAACTTAGCTATCAGGTTCATTCCGTCTCGCAAGGGCGTTATGAGGGCAACGTCTGCCACATTATATAAGGCAATGAGACTGTGAAAGGTCCAGCCTATGATCCCATGCCTTACATTAATCCTCCCTACAAGCTCATCTACCTGCCTTTTCAGCGCCATGTAATGCTTTACTCTCGTACGTGAAGGGACCGCCACTAAGATGAACATCACTCCTTCCTTTGAACTCGGGATACTTCTCCAAGAACAGATCGAACGCCTCCAGCCGCTGAGGTATGCCTCTCGTGTAATCAAGCCTATCGATCGAGAGAATTGTCTTGTTGGCTTGTACCCTCTTACGAATCTTAGCAACTTCCTTCTGCACGTCCGGGCCCATCGTGCCGCGCCGGCAAATCGCTCGTAATCTATTCCCATAGGGAAGGCATCCACTGAAGGCATCCACTTTACTACGCTATCTTCCACGCTGATCTAACCAAAAGAATGCTCCTCATGACCTAACAAACGGCGAGTGCTATCAAGGAAGTGTTGAACGTAGTCGTACGTGTGAAACGCCTATGAGGTCGGCGCCTAGAAAGTGGGAACGGGATGCGGAGGAAAAATCCTATTGCCACGTCCGGTGAGCCTCTCCCGACTGGAGTGCGGGCTTCTTTAAGCCTCCCGCCCCGCCCTAGAGCGCCGCTCGGAGCCGAAGTTCCGGGCGGCTCACGCACCTGACCGGAGCCTTAGCCAGCCTCGTCTCGATAAAATCGGCTCAAAGCATAAACTTCCCCACCCGCCTCCCCCTAATCCCTTAAGGCTTTCTTAGCGACTTTTTGTAATCTTTCCCTTATGAGCTTGGAAACAACATCAAGTGGTAGTCATGTACCCAGATGATGTCATCAGGCTGGGCAACCTCGATGACCGCATCGCAAAAGATCTCATCCACTCGTACGTAGCTCCTCCACAGGCGTCACGTGTTGAAATAATGGAAAAGCGGCCAGATGGTCTTATCAGAAGCCTTGGTAATAGTTTTCAATCTCACGTTGGGAAAGGAAGACAGGATAGCAGTTTTCAGTTATCAACTTCGCTTTAACATCTCTTTCTTCCTCTTTCACTCTTTCAAGGGCGATACGGGCACCCTATCCACAAGCTTTGGCGTGCGCCTAGCCCTGTAGCTATGCCTCCCACGCTAGGCTGTAATTATAAGTTTTCCCCTCTTTTCACCACGCTAATAGGCAATCTGTTCGAAACTATCAGCAATCTGCCCATGTGGCTCCACGCCCCCGTAGTTTTAGCAACAAGTGACGGCGTACTAATGACGTTTTACAGTACGGGGCGGCTTTACTGGGTGTCTGTAGAGCCCGTTTCTAACACTTACCCTCAACGTCATCACTTGGGTAGGCGTTCCAGTGGAAACGGAGGGGGGTGTCTTCGGGGCGTTCTCCGTGCCCCTTTACCATCACCCCCCGTGAAAGCTCCCCCCTCCTTCGAGTTCGCATTTCGACTGGAACCTCATTTATATAAGC
>Ga0209411_100044_pt1 | contig 14883 bp, 15 predicted proteins | sample Mar14336cmmetaG_FD_185479 | JGI IMG/M metagenome (GOLD analysis project Ga0209411, IMG submission 185479) | Marine hydrothermal vent microbial communities from Guaymas Basin, Gulf of California to study Microbial Dark Matter (Phase II) - Marker... ... | reverse complement strand
CCCGAAGCTTATCGGATGGAACCACACATATTTGAAGCCGTAATCGCGGACCGCGGTCTCTATTTCCTTAAGACTCTCTTTTATTTTAAAGGGGTTGTAACCGGCCCCGCCGACTATCCTGCCGTCCGCCCTGTCTATGAGTTTTGCAAGATAATCGAGCGAGAGATGACACATCTCAGTGTGCTCCCGCACCGACCAGATTATCATCTGGTCCATGAAGACGCGTTCCACACCTATCTCGTCCATTTCCTGCAGCATAGCTTCGACGGAGCCTTTTCCAAGGTCTGCAAGGACTCTCCAAAGCTCGCTTGGCTCCTTTATGCCAAGTTTCCGCATCACGCCGCCAAAAGTTGTTATTCCCATTATCTGAAACTCATAGTGCCTGAACACTTCTTTTGCAACTTCAGGGTCACAGTAGTAGGCTCTACACATAGTGTCTATTGCTTGAACCTCTTTCAGCTCCATGTTCTACACCTGAAATGTCATGTTTAATAATTTGACTTTAAATGTTTCGTTTCCGCCCGCTGTCGTTATTATGGTGTCAAGCTTGGCGTGAGCAGCCCGGTGGTCTCAGCGAGCCCGAACATCAGGTTCATGTTCTGAACTGCCTGTCCGGCGCCGCCTTTCACAAGGTTATCGATCGCCGAGACCACGACGATGCGTTTTGCATCTTCGTCCACCCAGAAGCCGATGTCGCAGAAGTTCGTGCCACGAACATAGCTCAGCGACGGTGTCCTCTCGCCAAGGATCCTTATGAACGGCTTGTCCTCATAAAAGCGCTCGTAGAGACCCTTAAGCTGCTCCGGCGTGGGTACGCTCGCGTCATCACGTAGGAGCACGTGCGCCGTCGTCAGAATGCCGCGAATGCAGGGGATGACGTGTGGCGTGAAGCTCACCTTCGGCGTCGTGGCGGGAGTTCCTGCGAGGCGTGCCAGCTCCATTCTTATCTCGGCGACATGCCTGTGTTTTGTTATGTTGTAGGGAATGATGTTTTCGGCGAGGTTTGGAAAGTGCGAGCGTTCTGAGGGTTCAGCGCCGCCCCCCGAGATTCCAGATTTCGAGTCGAAGACGATGTGAGCGACGACACCTTCCGCAACCAGTGGAGCAACTGCGAGGACAGCGCCTGTCGGGTAGCAACCGGGGTTTGCGACGAGCCTCGCCTCTTTTATCTCGGCGGCGTGAAGCTCCGTGAGCCCATAAACTGCAGTTCTTGGATCCTCGTGCTTCTTCTTGTATATTCTCTCATATTCCTGCGGATCGAGCCGGTAATCTGCGCTCAAATCCACGACTTTTGCGTTTTCCAGAATTTTTGGCACGTAATTCATTGCGGCGCCGTGCGGTACCGCCGTGAAGACTATGTCCGCCCGCTTTGAGATATCAGTGACGTCCACGTCCTCGAATCTGAGGTCGGTGAAGCCTTGAAGGTGTGGAAGCACGTCGCCGACCCGCAAACCTTTAAAGCGTCTTGAGGTCACCGCCACGAGCTCGGCGTCGGGATGCATGAGCAAGAGGCGGACAAGCTCCATGCCGATATAGCCGGAGGCGCCGATGACTGCCGCCTTTATCATGCTAAAGGATTGGTAAGGGGGGTTTAAGAACCTGTTCGGTTTCAAAATGGAAGGCTAAAATGAGAGGCAAAAAGAGTAGTTGATGAACAAAGTCGCAATTATCGGATATGGGGCGTTGGGTATTGGGAAGTATCCAAGGAATACTGAGAGCGAGCTTGCACTTGAGGTTATAAGGTTGGCGCTTGAGGATGCGGGGGTGGCGAAGGACGAGGTTGAGGGACTTTACGCGACGCCGAACTATATAACAACGCTCGGCTTGCACCTCTCAATACTTGCGGAGTATCTGAGGGTATCGCCGAGGTCTATGGCAGAGATTGGCTGCGGAGGCATCGCCGCTGGGCTTACGCTGAAATATGCGGCAAACGAGATCATGCTGGGAAACGTGAGAGTAGCTGTGTGCTTCGGTGCTGTCAGAGAGCATAGCCTCGGCATCTTCAAGCGTCAAGACTTCTCGGAAATGTTTGAGCCGTTGACGCGGGTCTATGCGCAGGGCGGCGTTATCTGGGCTTATGCCTGTTCTGCCCGCCGCTACATGCACGAGTTCGGGGCTACAGAGGAGCACTTCGCACTCGCCGCCGTCAGAGACCGTAATGCAGCGATGAAAAATCCGCTTGCGTACTTTAAAGAGAAAATAACAGTAGATGATGTTTTAAGATCGCCGGTGCTGAGCTCGCCGATAAAGCTTTTGGATGCCTCTGCCGCGAGGGACGGCGCAGCTGCTATCGTACTTTGCACCGCAGAGGACGCTCGTAAGTACACGGACACGCCCGTTTACATCAGGGGCATAGGAGAGCATCATGACAATTCTGCTTTCGTGCCGACTGATCGCTGTAAGTCCATCACGAGCTTTGAAGCAAACATTTTGGCGGCTCGCAGGGCGTTCGAAGCTGCGAAGCTCGAACCAAAGGACGTGGATGTCGCTGAGGTTTACGCGCCGTTCAGCCCGCAAGAACTGATGGTGCCCGAAGATTTAGGCTTCTTCGAGAAAGGCGAGATGGTAAAAGCCATCGAAGAGGGTGAGACTGAGGTCGGCGGCAGAATTCCAATAAATACTGACGGCGGGCTCCTCTCACGAGGGCATCCTGCAATGGCGACACCCTTTTACGAAACGATCTCCATAATAAAGCAGCTACGGGGCGAAGCCCCGAATCAAATCGCCGGCGCAGAAATTGGCCTCATGCATTGCGAGGGCGGCATGCTTAACAATGCGATGGTCTTCATTTTTGAAAGAGGAGATTAATGTCCTCAACATCTTTGTTGTTATGAGAGATGAATTAATCGAGAATTGTTGATGTATCTAAATATTTATCAATGTAACCGATTTATACGTACATTATTTCAATTACAATGCAGGAAATTGCTGTATACTTCATAGTTTCGTTTATGAACGTACGTCTTATCATCGTGATAAGTTTTTTATAATACTTTAAAAAACGATTTTGATGTTGCTGCGCTTGTTGTGGTCGGCAATAAGGAGCAACGGCGCGGGCGTCGAGTGCGGGACGCAATGATATAAATACTCAACAGGGGGGCGAGAGATTGAGAGGCAGATGCAAAAATATAACGGCTCTAGTAACACTAATGTTGATGTTAAGCGCCTTGGTACTGACTTCCATTGTAGCTGCTGAGACACCAGCCGGAGATGCTCCATAATCTCAGATGATACCTCCACAGGGTCAACAAATCCAGCAGTCGATAAGATATTTGTAATAGTTTAACTGATGGGTACGAAAGTGATCTGAATACACATAACTTAGAGACTGTATTTAGGGTACGACGTTACTTTTTATATAATCCGACACCAGGCACTATAGCATCCACAATGTCATCCACAGACTTTGATCAAGTGCGTCTATGGGACATAACTACGAGGCTATGCCTGACCGACTCAACAGACAAGGCAGCGCTCGTTAATCGAGGAAATATCGTGATAGATGCTAGATCTTACGGCATATACTATGACGTTACTAGAGACAAACTATTAATTCAAAACATAGCTCATGCTTTCGAGCTCAGGAGTGGAGGACTATGGGTAGGAGTTGATCATGCTGCGACTTGGACAAAGAATGGAAATGCGCTACTAATGGCCATGGGATATAGTACAGTTTCTGGAATATACTACTCCGCGATAACTGGAGGTGATACAACGAGTGAACTACTCACGACACCCAACGTGATAACACCGAGCGACATGTGGGTAGCCAGTGTTGGCAAGGCCCCAACTGGTGTACAGTCAGATGGTGTCAATCTTAAGCCTTTATTGTGGTCAGATGATACGACCTACACATCATACGCATTGAGACCCATAGCACCTGCGCCGGAGTTTCCAACGATAGCGTTGCCAGCACTGATGATGGTGTTCGGCGCTACGTTACTAATAATTAGAAGGAGAAAGGGCTTCCAACCCTAAAGGCTCTTATCTCCTTTTTTACAGTTATATTTGAAAAATCCTAAATAAGCACCAAACAGCTCCTCGATCAGGGAGCTACTAGATCCGGTTATTTTGAACCTCTAATCGCCACTTATGTCATTCGACACTTAACAGCATAAACAATACTACAATCTGTTTTGTAAGTTGCTGTTCTCAACATTACCCGCTCGCTTAGCCTAATGCCGCCAGTCTAGGACTACGACTTCCATCTCCGCCGGGAGGGTTTCCTTTGTTACTTCTAGTTTCTTCTCCTTTCTCACTTTCTTACCCTTGAGGAAGGGTTCGACGCCGCTGATTGGGAGTTTTAAAGGCGGCGTTTTGAAGTGCATCGGAACTACGATTTTTGGCGAAAGCTGCAAGATTACCTTCTCGGCGTCACCAGCATCGATCGTGAAAGTGCCGCCGACCGGCACGAAGAGCACGTCAATGCTCGCTGCCGCCCTCCTTATCTCATTTAATTGCTCTTCTTCAAGAACGTGCCCAAGGTCGCCGAGATGGCAGAGCGTCACGCCGTCGACTTCAAACACGAATACCGTGTTCTCGCCACGCTGTGCGCCCTTAGCGGCGTCATGATACGTCTTGACGCCATAGAATTTCATACCTTTGGCCACGTGCTCGCCGGCGCCCCTGACGACTTCAGGACGGCCCCGCACTGCCGCGACGTTGTTATGGTCGTAATGCTCATGGCTCACGAGGACGACGTCTGCTGCGATGTCAAGGCGGGGGTAGCCTATGCTCTCGTCAAAAGGGTCAGTAACTATTTTCTTGCCCTCCTCCGAAATTATTTCAAAGCAGGCATGCCCATGCCATATTATCTTCATCAACACAAAGGTTAATTCAAATAATTTAAGGGGGCTTGGAATGCGAGCGCTCTACATAGGCAGGTTTCAACCTTACCACAATGGGCACCACGCCGTTATAAAGGAAATAGCATCGCAGTTCGATGAAGTCGTGATAGTTATAGGCTCGGCGCAAAAAAGTCACGAGCTTGACGACCCGTTTACCGCAGGCGAACGTTACCTTATGATTTCCAAGTCGCTACGGGATGACGGCATCTCGAATTATTACATAGTGCCCGTGATAGACATCAACAGGAATGCGGTTTGGGTTTCACACGTTGAGTCATTAATACCACCTGTGAACGTTGTGTTTACTAACAATGCGCTTGTGGAGAGGCTTTTTAGAGAGAGGGGGTATGAGGTTAGGAAGCCCCCGCTCTTCAACCGCCACGAGTATTCCGGCACAGAAATAAGGCGGCGGATGCTCGCCGGCGAGGTTTGGGAGGATCTCGTACCTGGAGCCGTCGTGGAGGTGATAAAGGAAATAGATGGCGTTGGCAGGCTTAGAGACTTAGCAAGGACCGACACTTTTAAGTAAATGTGCAGCGACGGAAACTTTTATATAATAGTGGCTTATGGGAGTTATGAGGAAGATGGGAAAGTTCGACTTGAGGCGGCGTCGTGAAGCTTCAAGGGCTGCTGCCTCAGTTGTTATTCTCCTCTTATTGTTAGTGCGCATTATTATAGTGCGTGTGGGCGTGCGTGCTTAAAGCACGTGCGCCGGGCGTCGTCGTGCTGCTTTTCGCACCCGCTTCCTTTGTTTCCCTGCGGTGCGGCGGCGTTTTTGGCGCGCGCGTTCAACACTGTGGTGGTCTCTATGGTCGAAGTGCTGGGAAAAGAGGAGCACGAAGGGATGGAAGCAGTGAGGGGCGAGGGTAAGGTAGTAAAATGGCTGGCAGAAATTCCTGCAGATGAGTACGTACTGAAAGGTAATTCGGCGTGTGCGGGCTGCACTGCGATGATAGCATTGCGCTATGCGCTCAAAGCATCGAGAGCTACGGGCAGAAAGACGTTGCTCCTCGTCGGCGCCTGCTGCATGGTCGTCTGCGAAGGTGTGTACCCGAACACCGCATATAACGTGCCGACGCTCGACACGGCGTTCGCATGCACAGCCTCGATGGCAAGCGGCGTCGAAGCTGCACTTAAAAGCTTCGGGCGGCGGGATGTGAACGTCATAGCGTTCGCAGGTGACGGTGGCACTGTGGACATCGGTATTCAGGCACTTTCCGGCGCCGTCGAACGAGGGCACAACTTCCTTTACGTCTGCTATGATAACGAAGCCTATTGCAACACCGGCATGCAACGCTCTGGTGCGACGCCACTCTGCGCAAGGACGACGACGACGCCTGGTGGCAAGCGGGAGAAAAAGAAGGATGTCCCGAGGATAATGGCGGCGCACGGTATCCCCTACGTGGCGACGGCATGTCCTTCTTACCCCATGGACCTTTATGAGAAGTTCAAAAGGGCGTTTTCCATCGAGGGCCCAAAGTACATACATATATTGACGCCGTGTCCTGTGAGTTGGAGGTTCCCGACGAGTAAAGGCGTGGAAATGGGCAAGCTCGCCGTCAGGACTGGGATGTGGACGCTTTATGAGGTGGAGCACGGCGTTTTCAGGCTGAGTCCTCCGAGCCGCCGCGTCGTCCTGAGGGGCGATGTCGTGCCCGTGGAAAAGTATTTGAGGGCGCAGGGGCGTTTTAATGGAATTACCGACGAGGAGGTAGAGAGAATACAAAAGATGGTTTATCAGGAGCTGGAATGGTTTAAGGAGGCGGCTGCTCGCCGCAAACTGTGGTGAGGGGGATGCAGGAGGAAGAGGTATTCGTCACGGGGAACGAGGCGGTTGCGAGAGCTGTGAAACTGGCGAAGCCGAACGTGATCGCGGCGTACCCCATAACGCCGCAGACCGAAATCGTGGAGGTGCTTGCGAGGTATGTGGAGAGTGGAGAGCTCAAGTCGGAGTACATACACGTGGAAAGCGAGCATTCAGCGATGGCGGCGTGCATCGGCGCCGCGTCGATGGGCGCCCGTGTCTTCACCGCAACGTCATCGCACGGCTTCCTTTACATGTGCGAGATGATCTTCTGGGCGAGTATCGCACGGCTTCCGATCGTGATGGCGAATGTGAACCGTGCGCTAGGTCCGGGCTGGAACATCTGGGCCGATCTCAAGGATGCGATGTCGCATAGGGACGCTGGCTGGATTCAGTTCTACACGGCGTCCGTCCAAGAGGCGTATGACACGACGCTCATGGCTTTCCGGATCGCTGAGGACCGAAGGGTGATGCTGCCGACGATGGTGAATCTCGAAGGCTTCGTGCTGAGCCACGTGATGCAGCCGCTTCGCCTCGTTAACGAGGCTGAGTATGATAAGTTCCTGCCGCCCGTGAGGATTCCGCATGCGTTGAACTTCGAGCGTCCGCATACACTCGGCACGCTGATCTCGCCGGAGCACAACTACCTCGTGCAGTACGACCACAACCGGTGCATGAGGGCGGCGGACGACGTGATTGCGGAGGTGGAGCGGGAATTTGAGAGGATGAGCGGTCGCAGGTACGGCGCCGTGATGAAATACCGGTGCGACGATGCGGAAACGCTCGTCATAGCCATGGGGACGCTCGCAAAGGAGGCTGAGGTCGCATGCGACTCGCTTCGTGAGAAGGGCGAGAAGATAGGCGTGTTGCGGCTGCGGCAGCTTAGACCTTTCCCAAAAGCGTTCCTTGAGGAAGTGAAGAGGCTGACGGCAGAACGCTTCATAATAATCGATCGTGCCTACTCCTCCGGCTACGGGGGGATCCTTGCGGAGGAGGTGAAGGCAAAGCTCTATGATTTAGGACTGAAGAAGGAGGTGAAGAGCATAATTGCGGGTCTCGGCGGGCAAGACGTCCCGCACGAGGCTCTTGAGAAGATGTTTATGGACAAGCGGGGTGGTGAGGTATGGTTTGGAGTATGAGCGAGAGCGATGAGGGCAAGCATGAGATCGAAATAAGGATACACTCACGAGGTGGGCAAGGAGGCGTGACCGCTGCGAAGATGCTTGCGGTCGCCGCCTCCCTCGAGGGCAAGTACAGCACGGCGTTTTCGATCTACGGGGCGGAGCGGCGGGGCTCGCCGACGGCTTCGTTCACGAGGATCAGCAACCGCGAAATCCGGAAATACAGCCAGATCCGGAAGCCCGACTGCGTTATCGTGATGGACCCAACGATCGCCAGCGTCGTGGACGTGACCGAGGGTCTCAAGCCCGGCGGGAAGCTTCTGATAAACGTGGGTAACAACAGCATGGACTTGGAGAGGTTTAGGGACTACGAGGTTTATGCGGTGGACGCCACACGGGTCTCATTGCGGTTCGACCTCAAAGTTGCGGGCATTCCGGTGCTCAACGTCCCGATGGTGGGCGCCGCTGCGAAGCTTGGCATTATAAGCCTCGACTCTGCGAAGCAGGCGATCCTGAAGGTTCTCGGCGGCGGCAGCGTCGTCATATCCTTGGCTCGCTATGCGGGGACGACCGCGCTCGACGGCACGGAGTCGCTCCCCTCGACCTTGCGGAAGAACCTCATGGCGGCGGAGCTGGCATACAAGGAGACGAAACGCCTCAACGGGAGCGGGTGATAATGGAAATAAAAGTGACAATTTCCTACCCGAAAATAGGGGCTTCCGGGAAGACGGGCGACTGGCGGACGTTTAAACCCGTAAGGGACGAGAAGAAGTGCATACGTTGCATGCTGTGTTATGTGTACTGCCCAGAAGCGGTTATAGATAAGGAGATAAATATAGATTATGACTACTGCAAAGGCTGTGGCATCTGCGCAAATGAGTGCCCGACCGGCGCTATAAGGATGATGGAGGAGGCGTCGGCGACGAAGGAGGAGCATAAAGTGGTTTCAATCTGAGCGAGCCGAGGTTGCCGAGTGGACTAAGGCGTCGGCCTTGAGCGGGTTGGCGTGTCGTGCGTAGGGTGTTCGCCAACCCACGGGGAGCCGATGCCCCTTTGGGGCGCGTGGGTTCAAATCCCACCCTCGGCGTTGGCAACTTTTTTATGTGATTATGTATTTCTCAATCGGGGGTGAGGATGAAGATAACGACGGCGGTGCTCATAATCTTTCTGATACTGTTTTTCGTGCTGCCGGTACTGTCAGAGTACGCAAGCGTACCCTCAGGCATAGCTCCGCAGGATATAGGAGAGTTCCTCGGCGGGGTGCTCCGCTATTGGTTTATAGTCCTTGGTAAGGTATTCCATAGCATTTTCGCTCCTGCGCCCATTTCAACGATCTAGCTGAGTTCAGCCACACAGAGGACAAAAACAGAAAGTTTAAATGTGTTCTGTGAGTGGCTATTTTTAGAGCTTTAAGCGTCATATGGGGGAGCAGTATGAGCTTTGAGCCTAAGATCATAGGGTTCGCATGTAACTGGTGCACGTATGCAGGCGCTGACCTCGCAGGGACATCAAGATTGAAATACCCGCCGAACATCCGGCTCATCAGGGTGATGTGCACCGGGCGCATCGACCCGGAGTTCATCCTTGCTGCGTTCGCCCGTGGCGCCGATGGCGTCTTCATCGGTGGCTGCCACCCTGGGGATTGCCACTACATGGCTGGTAACTACAAAGCAAAGCGCAGAGTCGAGCTTCTGAAAAGGCTACTCGCTCAACTTGGAATCTCGCCGGAGCGTCTCCGTATGGAGTTCATCTCCGCGGCTGAGGGTGCAAAGTTTGCAGAAGTCATAACTGAATTTACTGAGAAGTTGAAAGAGCTGGGGCCGAGTCCACTGAAGGCTGAAGGCGGTAAGGAGTAGTGGTTGAGATGGCAGGAGAGAAAAAGGTGAAATTGGCGTTTTATTGGGCGGCGACGTGTGGCGGCTGCGACGTTGCGACGCTTGACATTGAAGAGCGCATTCTCGACGTAGCAGCGATCGCCGACATTGTTTTCTGGCCAGTGGCGATGGATTTCAAATACGAGGATGTCGAGAAGCTTGAAGATGGAAGCGTGGACGTTTGTATTTTCAACGGCGCCGTGCGTCTCAGCGAGCATGAAGAGGTTGCGAAGCTCCTGCGGCGGAAGTCGAAGGTGATGGTGGCGTTCGGGAGCTGTGCGTGCTTCGGCGGCATTCCTGGACTCGCTAATGTTGCTGATAAGGAACAAATTTTCAACATTGCGTATAAGGAGACCGTATCGACGGAGAACCCGGAGGGCGTGACGCCGCAGACCGAGCTCGAGGTTGATGGGAAGAAATTAACGCTTCCTGCGTTTTTCGATGAAGTTTTCCCGCTCGACCGTGTTGTGGACGTAGATTACTACGTGCCGGGGTGTCCGCCGGCGGTCGAGCGGATAAATGATTTAGTGGGCATAGTCGCAAAGTACGCTGAGACCGGCGAGCTTCCGCCGAAGGGCGCGGTCATAGCGTCTGAGAAGACGCTATGTGATGAGTGTCCGAGGAAGCGGGAGGAGAAGCGGATAAAAGAGATTCGGAGACCACAGGACTTCATGCCAGATCTCGAGACGTGCCTGCTGGAGCAGGGACTCATTTGTCTGGGGCCGGCGACGAGGGGAGGTTGCGGCGCCCGTTGCATAAACGCAAACATGCCGTGTCGTGGCTGCTATGGACCGACCGCAGCCGTCAGGGACCACGGCGCCTCAGCGCTCTCGGCAATCGCCTCGGTCTTGGGTTTGGACGAGGAGGCGGAAATGACTGAGGAACAACTTACGGCGCTAATAGACCAAATAAAGGACCCACTTGGCACATTCTACCGGTTTACACTCCCGTCTGCGTTGATAAACAAGGTTGTACGGAAGAAGGAGGTGGAGTAAATGAAAGAAGTTGTGATTTCGCCGATCACGAGACTTGAGGGACACGGAAAAATCACGATTTTCTTGGATGATGCAGGGAACGTCGCTGACGCTTACTTCCAAGTTGTGGAGCTTCGGGGCTTTGAACGCTTCTGTATTGGGCGTCCCGTGGAGGAGTTGCCGAGGATCACGCCTAGGATTTGCGGCGTGTGTCCATGGGCGCACCACATGGCTTCGTCGAAAGCGTGCGACGCCGTCTACAAGACGGAGCCAACGCCTGCCGCCAAGAAGATACGGGAGATGGCATACTGCGCGCACATGATGCACTCGCACCAGCTGCATTTCTACGCTCTTGCCGCTCCCGACTTTATAGTCGGCGCTGGTGCCCCGAAGGCTGAGCGCAACGTCCTTGGGCTCATTCAGAAAGTTGGGCTGGAGACCGGGAAGCTTGTGATCAAGAACAGAGGTTATGCCCAGAGAATTCAGGAAATCGTTGGTGGAAAGGCGACGCATCCGGTCTGCGGCGTGCCAGGTGGCGTTTCAAAGCCGTTAAGCGAGGAGGAGCGAGCAGAGATCGAGGAGAAGGGGAAGGCGCTGCTCGAATTCGGAAAGACTTCGTTAGAGATCTTCGATAACCTTGTGCTAAAGAACAAGGAGCTTGTCGACCTGATAGCTGGTGATATCTACTATCATGAGACGTACTACATGGGACTCGTGGACAAGAACAATAAGGTGAACTTCTACGAAGGCGACGTTCGCGTCGTGGACCCTGAAGGGCGAGAGTATGCGAAGTTCTCGCCTGATAAGTATTTGGACTATATTGCAGAGCATGTCGAGCCTTGGAGCTACCTGAAGTTCCCGTACCTCAAAGGCGTCGGCTGGAAAGGACTTGTGGACGGCAAGGATTCCGGCGTTTACCGGGTAAACACTCTTGCGAGGCTGAACGTCGCGGACGGCATGGCGACGCCGCTCGCCCAAGAGGCTTACGAGAAGTTCTACGAGTTCTTCGGCAGGAAGCCCGTGCACAACACGCTGGCGTTCCACTGGGCAAGACTCATCGAGAATTTGTATGCGGCGGAACGCCTCATGGAGCTAGTTCAAGACCCTGAAATAACGTCAAAGGATGTGCGCGCGGAGCTTGGAGAGCCGGAGGAGGGCGTCGGCTGCGTTGAAGCGCCAAGAGGCACGCTTTTCCATCATTATTGGACAGATGAGGAAGGCATTGTCACCAAGCTCAATCTGATCGTGGCGACCGGGCAAAACAACGCTGCGATATGCATGTCCATCAAGAAGGCGGCGCAGAAGCTGATAAAAGGCGGTGAGGTGAACGACAAGCTCCTGAACATGGTGGAGATGGCGTTCAGAGCGTACGACCCGTGCTTGGCGTGCGCCACGCACACGCTCCCCGGACAGATGCCGCTCGAAGTCCTGATATACGACGCCGACGGGAACCTTGTAGAAAGGTTGACGAGGAACATTTAGCTCCCTTCTTCTTTCTTCATTTTCTGACCTCAAATATTCCGAGCGGTTGACCGGTGTTTACCCACTACTTTTTCGATTCGTATTCTGTAAGAAAACGCTGCGTCTCCTTGTATTTTATATAGCGTTTGTCCTCCAGTTTTTAGCTGAGCTCTCGCAAAGGTCTTATCTCTCCTGCTCTTCATCAAGTTCGAATTCCCAGGCGCACCACCAGTCTTCAGGATGCGGATCCGGCGGGCAGGCGACGCACTTCGTCTTTATCCGCGGATCTATACCTTCCGCAAACCTACTATATTCGACGATTCCGGCGGACTTGCATGGATATTCGGGCAAGCCCTTCTGCCGCCTCGCAGTCTGCACTCGGCACTCGTTCATCCTGAACACTATCTTGTTTTCGCCCACATCTATTATTTCCTGTCGGTTTATCCTTGCATATTGCCTGAGATTCAACGCCTGCCTTAGTGCGGCAATGCCCCCACGCTCCGGCAAGTTTAACCTCTTCTTTATCCTCTTAGCTTCAATGTACGAGAAGCGAGCCCAGCAGGCGTCGTTTATCCTCTTTGCCGTATCCATGCCATACTTCCGCTCCACTGCTTGAAACCAGAAGCCGTCGCACGCAAGCCAGCTTTTAGCAACGTCCTCTAGAAGCTTTATCAACTCTTCTTTGCTCATATTCGCAAGGGTCTCCGGTACGCCGTCCACGAGCTTTATGCCGAACCGTCTTGCAACCCTCGTGAGCAGCGACGAGATAACATTTTTCCAGACTTCTTCCTCAAGTTCTATCGCCCTGTCCAAGTCAGCAAGCTGGTGCTCCGCTTCCATGAACCAAAGCCCGTAGTGCGTTACGATCGCACGCACCGCATCGCTCACCAAACATATCAGCTCTTTCTTGCTCAGCTCCTTTAAGTCCATAGTATTTCTTTCTGCGCCAACCTGACTTTAGATTGAATGTCATGGACACTTTTCGTATTTATCTGATCAGAGCCGGATGTTGAGGGCCCTGTAATCACCTTTCCATTGGACGAGTATTGTGTCAGCTTCTCCCGTCTAAGGACGGGAGCTTGCCTCGGAGGGATGATGTTGCCAACAGCCCTCATCGAGCCAGACGGGGCGGCTGACATCGCCCCCAGCTCTGGAACTCTGGGGTGGGTGCTGAGAGTGGCAGAAATAGCTACGAAGCCCCGCTCCAGAGCCAGAGTTGCTATATTACGGGAGGCAGTTCTATCCACATTGGCTTCATAGCCACATTTGCATTTGAACAGCTTTCTCTTCCCGTTGAAGAAAACCCAATTTTTCTTGGAAGTGTAACCGCATTTCGGGCATTTCTGAGATGTTCTTGTAGCAGGAACTTCAACAACGTCAATGCCGTGCTGCCATGCGACGGATTGGATAGCTTGCTTGAACTTGTGAAATGGAATGCGATGGATCCTCCTGTTTGCTCTCTTAGGCTTTCTCCCCTTGCCACTGTGTTTCCTCATGTGCTTAAGCTTCTCGATTGCAATTACAGCATCGTATTTCATTGCAATTTCAACAATTTCATGGCTAACTTGCCATATTCTTGTTGTAACGAAGTTCCTTTCATCATGCTTCATCCTTTCAAGGGCACGCCGTGCCCTCTTATCTCCTTTGTCCGCATGACTCCTAAGCTTGCTTCTACGCTTCATGAACTTCCACTGCTTGTGTATATCCTGTCCAAGATACAACTGCTTTCTAACTCCACCATCACCTCCCAAGACCGTCAAAGCGAAGCTACCGCTGTTAACATCAACTCCCACAACTGCTTGATAACGTTGCTTAACTTTGAACTTCTTTCTGAGATTAGCGATGACAACGTAATTATTCTGTTTGTGCAATCTAAATTGCGTGCAAACCCAACCATCTTCAAGATGCTTGACAAACCTTTCATAAGCACCATCCTGCTTGATTGGCAAGGCAATTCCGCCATTGCCATTGAGAGCAATAACAACGACGGGATTTCCTCGTTTTGTTTTGGCAAATCTACCAGAACGAGGGATGTTGAATCTGATTGGGACTTGCTTAAACTCTTTGCAGTTCAAGTTCTCCCACACTTGATGGATGCAGTCAACGAGGATTTGAGAATGCAAGCTGTATTTTTGCTTGATAACAGAATAGGAGGTGGTATGTAGGATGGCAAAGTTTTTTGGATTGGAGGATTTAGCAATGGAAAGGACATCATTGCAACAGCTAAGGACAGAACTGAATAGCTCAGATAGCAAGTGCTCTTTCCTCTTCGATAGAGGAAGCAAGTTGAGCTTCAGAGCCTTGACAACTACCCTTTCCACTCTCAGCACCCGTACTAATGTAGTTAAAGATGTAAATAATTTTCGCCAATTCTCCCAGAACTAAAGTTCTGGGCTTCCTTGGCGGTGGGAGTGTGATATAGCTTACTTTATATACCAGAGCCGTAGCGCGTCACGATCGCACGTGCTGCGTTGTTCGTCAGACACATATGAATGGAACTCAGTCTGCCAAACCTATTAGAGGGATGTAAGAAGCCGCTGCACTATATATGAACAGAGCTAGTAAGATAGCATATATTATCCGTCTTGGCGTGCTTTTTATCCCTAGTGTTGTGATGTAAGCTATTACTGCTGTAATAATGATGCTGAAAGAGAGTATAGCAAAAGAACATGCAAGTTCCTTGATAGGGAGCGATAAGAAATTAGGTAGTATCGCTAATAGGAAAGGGATTCCAAACAAGATGATAAGGAACGTGAGAGGTAGAGCAAGGTGGAGCATGAATTCATCTGCGATCATGCTCGT
>Ga0209411_100043_pt1 | contig 15067 bp, 13 predicted proteins | sample Mar14336cmmetaG_FD_185479 | JGI IMG/M metagenome (GOLD analysis project Ga0209411, IMG submission 185479) | Marine hydrothermal vent microbial communities from Guaymas Basin, Gulf of California to study Microbial Dark Matter (Phase II) - Marker... ... | reverse complement strand
ACCCTAAGCAGCGTGTTCTTCGTACAACCCCGCTACATTAAGGTAAGCATCCAGCAGATCCAAGCATGGAGAGCTGAGAATCAAGGTGTTCTCACCAAATTTACATATCCACACGTACTTGTCTTTTACGACCCACATGGCAACTTTGGAGGAGTTTAACAGCAACTCGCCACCGATACTTGCCAGCATCTTGTTGTAGGCTGTGAAAAATTCGTCTCTATCAGCGATAGAATCCCACGAGATGTTCAACACAAATAAATACGAAGAAGCGTTTGTGTAGAAGTCAAAAGAATCGCCACCCCAACCTGCTGCCGCCTGCCTTGCCGCGTCTTCATCTATATGCAACTCAAGCATCGTCCTTATGAAAAACTCGCCAAGAACGTCAGAGCTTAGCGTCCAGCCTTCACCGAGCGGTAGTTCTGCATTTGTCACGTTCTTGCGGGGCTCTCGGCTGAAATATTTGTTGGGATGAATTATTTGTTCCGTTGTCGTGGGAGGGTCTAAGAAGGCAGCGTTCACAGCGTCCCAGCCTCCTTCTTCGTATAAACGAGAGACGAAAATCTTGCCCTCGACGTAAGGAAATTCCATGAACGCGTCTAGGGTCCTTTCGAGGAGGCTTTCTGAAGACGAGCTCCCAAAAGCGGCAGCTTCGACGCTCGGCTCTCTTCCCTCATAAAGATCAGTAGTTATGCAGGCGTCGCCCTCGATGAGCGCCCGCGCTGCCATCAGTTCATCGAAAGTGCGTCTTGAGAGCAACCTCGTGAGATCAAAATGCTGGTCTTGGAGCACGTGCACGTATTCATGCGGCAGGATTTTCCGCAGCAAAGATGCCCTTTTTTCGGAAATGACGAAGACTTTGTTCCAGGGATCATAGTACGCCACTACATGTTCCGCTTTATGCTCGACGCTCACCTCCTTAATACTTTCATTCTCATCTGCCATGAACAATGCCTTTAACATCAGTTCACTTCTGTTATCGAGGTTGCTCGTCTGTTTGCCAATTTCCTCGGGACTCATGAACTCGTACGGAACTTCATGTAAAAGCTCTAAGCCTCTTATTTCCTCCACTTTGTGTATTATTTCAGCTTCATCCAATCTGATACACTGGTGATATGCCGTTACCAAGAGAGTAAGTACGAAAGCGGAAACGAGCGCAACCACTACAAGACGCTTCATGGAAATAGTTTGTGAATGTTAACAAAAATTGCTTGTGGAGTCCAGTTCCCGCGGCATAGACCAACAAGGTTTTAAACTGGGCGTGATATGTTAGGGGTGTGCCACTAAAATCCTTCTTCGTAAGGTTGATCCCGAAGTTCGTGTTCAGGGTGCCATTCTTAGAGAGATTTATATTTCTTGCGAGCAGGATGCACGACGCGCTTCAGGCTGGCGTCTATGCCAGTTATGAGCGGCTTCTCGAGGAAGAGATTAAAGAGGGGAAGATTCCTAGACACGTAGCAATAATAATGGACGGCAATAGAAGATACGCCGAGAAAATAGGCGAAGCACGCCATAAAGGGCACTATTACGGCGCTGAGGTCACTGAGAGGGTGATAGAGTGGTGCTTTGATCTGGGGGTGAAGCAGCTCACGCTTTACACGTTCTCGATCGAAAACTTTAACAGGAGCGAGGAGGAGAAGAGGGAGCTTTTCCGTCTGATAAAGGAGAAATTTGATGATGTCTGCCAAAATGAGCGCATACACGAGAAAAAGATAAGGGTTAGGGCTGTAGGGGAGTTGCAGCGGCTTCCTGAGGATCTGAGGCGGGCGATAGAAGCGGCAGAGGCTGCCACTGCAAAATACACGAACTTTACGCTGAACATCGCGATTGCATACAGCGGACGCCGAGAAATCGTAGAGGCAGCGCGCTGCATTGCCGAAAAGGTGAAACGAGGCGAGCTCGATGTCGAGGACATCGACGAAGACGTGATTTCGAGACACCTCCGTATAGGTTCGGCAGCCGAGAGCGGCAACGGCGGCGTCGACCTCATAATTAGGACGGGCGGCGAGCTGCGGCTCAGCAACTTCATACCGTGGCAGGCACTAGGGAACGAGTGCGCCGCCTACTTCTGCGCACCTTACTGGCCCGAATTTCGAAAAATAGACCTGCTGCGGGCTATAAGGACGTTTCAGCAGCGTGAGGCTGAGAGGCGGCGGAGCACCATGCTCAGAGCTCTGAAACTTGCCAAGATATGCGGGGATACGCTGAAAATTAAGGGTCTTGAGAGGATTTAGGCATTCTCATGCGGCACCAGTAGGTGAATTTTTATCGATCCGGCGTATTATGTTCTTGCTTGCATCTTCCCCTCATCATCGCCTCTCTTCAATCTTTCAGCCGCTAAAACATCCAAAAACTTTTATATTGGCGCCAATCTTGTCGTATGGTGCTCACTGACCCTTCCCTGATATTGTTTTTAGTAGGCGTAGTCATCGTGCTGGGCTTTGTAGTCAATTATCTGTTTCTGAAGACAGGAATTGCCGACCCTTTATTCCTCCTCCTTTTCGGACTCTTCCTCGGCTCTTATTTGCGGGTCATAGAGCCGGCGGCGCTCGTGCCGCTCGCCCCAATATTCTCGCAGGTAGCGCTTCTCATAATACTCGTCGAGGGCGGCATGGACACGAATTTGTATGAGGCGTTGAAGGGTGGCGCTCACGCAATATTATTAGCGGTCGTCTGCTTCTTACTTTCGATGTTTGCGGTGGCTTTTGTTGCCGTCCACTTCTTAGGCTGGGAGCTTCTGCACGGGCTGCTTCTCGGCGCAATCGTCGGAAATCCGACGCCGCTCGTCGTGTTTTCGGTGGTGAAGCGGCTGGGCTTGAAGGAGCGGACGGCTACCGTTTTGAGGTTAGAAGCGACCGTTGCTGAGATCCTAGCGATAGTGACTGCGTTGGCGCTCCTCGAATCGCTCGCCACGCCGCAGCCCCTGCCGTCTGCGATAATAAAGGACGCAATCAGCCGGTTTTCGGTCGGCGGGATGCTGGGGATCATCGCGGGCGTCCTCTGGTATTTCGTCCTCGACAGGGTGAGAGAACTCCCGTTTTCTTACATGCTCACGCTCGCCGCGGCGTTCATCGTGTTCAGCATCGCCGAAAGCCTCGGCGGGAGCGGACCCGTCAGCGCACTGCTCTTCGGGCTGACGCTCGGCAACGAGGAGAGCATTGCGTACATCCTGAGACACGAGCGTGAGATATTGCGCTTTGATGAGACGATGCGGGCTTTCCATTCTGAAATTTCATTTTTCATAAGAGCCTTCTTCTTCGTTTACCTCGGCGCGATATGCTCAGTATCGCAGCTTGATGTAATAATTCACGGCGTCCTCATCTCTTTGACATTGCTCGCCGCTCGCATCGTTTCGGTCGTGGCATGCACCATGAAAACGAACTTGTGGGAGGATGCTGCGGTGATGAGTCTCATGCTCCCCCGCGGTTTGGCGGCGGCGGTCTTAGCAACACTTGTCCTCAGCTTCGCAGACCGCTTCCCCGGCGGCATACAGGACGCTCTCGCCATCTCAGAACTCACGTTCGTCGTCATCTTTGTCACCATTTTGATGTGCACCGTAGGCACCTGTTTCTTCCTCAGAAAGAAGAGTACTAGAAGTTAAATCACCTCGTGTGGACGATTTTGATAACGTCACCGTCTCGCAAAACATAGTCGGCACTGAGCCTGCGTTTCGTGCGTGCATCGACGGCGTACAGGAAGCTTTGTCCGATCTCGGTATGGACCGCGAACGCAAGGTCACGGGCGGTGCTGCCACGCTTCATAAGGAAGGCGTCTGGCAGCGTCCTTCCTGCGGAGTCGCAGAGCTTGTTCTCGTCCTCGACGGGGTAAACGACGATGTAATCGAGAAGGTCGAAGACCGCTCTGTTTATACACTCTTGGACGCCGCTGCTCCCGAACTCCCGCAGCAATTTTTTCATCTTTTCAAGCGCCGCCCTTTGCGCATCAGTGATGCTCGCCACGATTTCGAAGTCGGGGTCGCCTGGCAGGTATCGTATGATGTTGTTCTTCGCTGCCGTCCTTAAAGCAAGCTCCATCTCCGCACTGCACGGTATCACGATGCGGTCGAGCTTCTTCAGCCTTTCCAAGAACTCTCTAGGCGCGATATCCATTTTATTTGCAGCTATCAGCATCTTTTTGCTCTCTTCGACGACATGCGCCGCTAGCATCTTCAAAGCGTCGTCGCTCCAGTTTTTAACGTTGCTACCAGCCACTCTCACAGTTTTGGACAGCGCTGCTTTCATCTGCGCTTCTGAAACGCCGACGCCTGCGAGCTGTTCTGTTAATAACCTCTCGACTTTCGCCCCTTCGAGCTCTACCCGCCGCAGCACCTTCCGCCAATTGCGCTGGATTATCCCAAAAACCCACATCCTCAGCTCCTCTTCGAAAAACGTAACGTCCTCCACAGGATCGTGATTGCCGACGCCCACGATGTTCCCGTCGGCGTCCGTGCCTCCAGAGGCGTCAACGACATGTATGATGGCTTCCGCTCGCCGTAAATTATCAAGAAACTCGTTCCCCAATCCACGGCCCTTATGAGCGTCCTTGACGAGTCCGGCAACGTCTATTAGCTCCACAGGTATGAAGCGTGCGCCCTTAACGCAATTCCCGCAAAAGTCATTGAGAAGCTCCTTGCAGACGCATTTCGTGCGGACGTGTGTGATGCCGATGTTTGGCGAGATCGTCGTGAAGGGGTATGGCGCGATCTCTACATCCACCAGCGTGCTCGCTTTGAAAAACGTGGACTTCCCAGAATTTGGCTTCCCGGCTATCGCTAGGGTTATCATCTTATTTCTCAACAGCTACGGTCTCCAGCTGGCTCACTATGCTCCAGATCGTCGTCCTCGCATGGAGCGGCATGTTCGGGTCGTTCGTCAGTTCCTCAAGGGTCGAGATCGCAGAAGTCGCTCGGACCGCCAGCGACTCCTTCCCACTTAATAGTTCGTTCTTAACCTGCGTCGCCGTCCTCCTTATGTTACGAGGTACGGTCATGTCCTCAATTATCTTGTCAAGAAGCTCAACGCATTTTTTTATAACTTCCTCCTCTCCCATCTCCACACCCCCTTATCCCTTCTTCTAACTTTTTATTAAGCTATTATTATTGGCAACGAGCTTGAATCACGACGTGGCGGTTGTGTTTATATTCCCACGTCTGCCCGGTGTAGGTCCTCACCTCAAGCCTCCAGTCGTCCTAGATCTATTTATAACCATGAAGGGCGGACCCAGGGGAGAAAATTTATTATATTCCTCCCTCAAATAGTATAACGAGTATGGAAACGAATATTCCGGTAAGGGAAGTGATGGTACGGGATGTTGTGAAGGCAGATCAGGAGATGAACGCCAGAGATGCTGCTCGCATGATGTTGAAATATGATGTGGACAGTATAATTGTGTTAAACAAAGGAGAGCCGGTGGGCATTGTAACTGAGCGCGACATGATTAGGGAACTTGTGTCGAAGGATATAACGCCGAGCGAGGTGAAACTCAAAGATCTCATGAGGTCTCCCTTAATTACTGCGTCGCCCGATGACGACCTCATGGATGTCGCGAAGCTGATGTTAAAGAGAAAGATAAGAAGGGTGCCCGTCGTAGAGAACGGCAAGCTTGTGGGCATAGTTGCGGACGTGGACATCCTTGCGGTCTATTCTGAGATGAACTCCATACTTGCAGAATTAGTGGAGATGAACATAGAGCGCGAAATCGAAGCGCCGGGAGAGGAAATGTCGCAGGGTATATGCGAGAGATGTGGCACCTTCTCTGGTAACTTAAAGCTCATAGACGGGCTTTTGCTGTGCGAGAGCTGCAGAGAAAGCTAAGCTTATAGAGGAAATTAAAGTGCGACGGAATTTGACCGAAGTGAGTATTGTGGTGGCTCGTCCTAAGTTTTGGCTTAAATTCCCTTTTTGTTGCTTTAGGTCCACTTTGTCGGTAAGGGTCAGTCCCTGATGCCCTCAGGCTTCACCGAGAACACCACTTCAGCCTCGGGCAGGTTTGGAGAGTCTACGAGCCTTGCGATCCGCTTTTCGCCTTTTGACTTCCGGAGGTATATTCGGTAAGTGACCGTATGTCCGAGAACGTGCCCGCCAATAGGTTTCGTGGGGTCGCCGAAGAAGGCGTCGGGTCTCGCATGCACCTGATTCGTGACCATGACCGCAGCATTGTTCAGGTAGGCGAAGCGGAGCGCATCGTGCAGATGCTTGTTTATCTTCTGCTGCCGGTCCACCAAGGAGCTCCTTCCCGGATATTCCGCTCTGAAATGAGCGGTTACCGAATCTATGATTAAGAGACGGACGGGGCGATCGGTGTCCCGGAGCTTGTCCGCCAGCTCCTGCGCCTTCTCTATGAGGAGCATCTGGTGGTTCGAATTATAAGCGCGGGCAACATGTATGTTCCTGAGCACCTCCTTCGGGTCCAAATCGAGCGCCTCTGCCATCTGTTTTATCCTTTCGGGACGGAACGTGTTCTCTGTGTCTATCATTATGGCAGAGCCCTCAAGCCCGCCCTGCTCCCGAGGTAATTGGACGTTAACTGCGAGCTGGTGCGCGATTTGTGTCTTCCCAGAGCCGAACTCCCCGTAGAACTCAGTGATGGCTTGAGTCTCTAAGCCACCGCCGAGGAGGTTATCGAGCGCCGAGGAGCACGTTGTCAGCTTGCCTATTTCTTTACGTCGCTCGAAGATCACGTCACCGGTCTCGAAGCCGCCGACATCCGCCAGCTCACGAGCGGCGTTTATTATCTTTGCGGCGACGCCCTCGCCGATCTCAGCGGCGGCAGCAAGCTCCATCGGAGACGCCACCGCTATGGCTTCGACGCTCGTGTAGCCGGCATCTCGCAGCTTCTCGGCGGTCGTGGGTCCGACGCCCGGAATTTCTTCTATGTTCTTCACCTTCTTCATTCTCACCACTGCCTATTTTGTTCCGACTACTCTTAATTTTACCTGTGGTCAGCCGATTGCGAACAAGTTTTTGACCTGCGCCATGATCTGTGAGTTTTTGAAGTGCTTCTGCTCAAGGGCGCCGGTGGGGCACGCCGCCACGCACGTGCCGCAGCCCTTGCAGAGCGCCTCGACGAGCTTCGCACGACCGCCCTCGAGCGAGAGCGCCCCGTACGCGCACGCATCGACGCAAAGCCCGCAACCGACGCACTTCTCGGCATTTAACGTCGCCGTTATACCCTCTACCTTTGCCTTTCCAGCTGTTAACAGGCGGGCGGCGCGGGCAGCCGCTCCACTCCCCTGTGAAACCGCGTAAGGTATGTCCTTGGGGCCCGAGGCGCAACCTGCTACGAATATGCCGTCGATCACTGTGTCAACGGGCCCTAGCTTCGGATGCGCCTCCATCAAGAGCCCGTCAGCAGCCCTTGGCAGCTTCAGCATCTTGGAGAGCTTTTCGATGTCTTTGTGCGGTACGATCCCCGTACCGAGCACCAGAAGCTCCACTTCTATGTTCCTCACTTCCCCTTTCAGCGTGTCCTCGACGCGCACGACCAAATTCCCGTTTTCCTTCTCGATGACCTCAAAAGGTCTACCCCGTATGAACTTGATACCGAGCTCCCTTGCCCGGTTATACGCCTCTTCATAGAGGCGGAACGGCGCCCTAATGTCCATGTAAAAGATGTAATGGTCGGTTTCAGGACGCTTCTCTTTCAGTAGGATTGCGTTTTTAATATTTACCATACAACAGACGTTCGAGCAGTATATGTTCGTGCGGCGGTCTCGTGAGCCGACGCAGTTTATGTAGCCGACGACGTTCGGCTCTTTACAGTCAGATGGTCTTATAATGTGTCCTTCGGTGGGACCGGCGGCGTTCAGGAGCCTTTCAAATTCCATTGCTGTAATCACGTTGTCGTAAATACCGTAGCCGTAGTCATGGTTCGGTTCGGGGTCGTAGGTCGCGAATCCGGGCGCCACGATAATCGTGCCGACTTTCACTTTCATGTATTCGGGCTTCTGGCTGAAGTCGATGGCATCTCGCTCGCATGCTTTCATGCAAGCTTTGCACTCCTTGCCCTCCGCCCTCAAGCAGTTTTCCATGTCTATCAGCGCCCTCAGCGGCACAGCCTGCGGAAACGGCACGTAAATAGCCTTCCTCGTCCCGAAACCTTCGTTAAAGTCGTAAGGCACCTCGACGGGGCACTTTTCGCTGCATTGCGCGCAGCCGGTGCACTTGGCTTCGTCGACGTAGCGTGGTTTTTTCAAAATCGTGACCTCGAAGTTCCCGACGTAGCCCTCCACATCAACGACTTCCGAGTAGGACAAAATCTCGATGTTCTTATTTCTGGCGACCTCCACCATTTTCGGACCGAGAATGCAGATCGAGCAGTCGTTCGTCGGAAACACCTTGTCGAAGCGCGCCATGCGTCCGCCGATTGAAGGCTCTTTTTCCACAAGATAGACGCGGAATCCCATGTCTGCAAGGTCCATCGCCGCTTGCATGCCAGCGACGCCCGCTCCAATCACGAGCGCTTCGTCGTGGACAGGCACTTCGGTCTCCTCGAGCGGCTCCAGAAGGTGCGCGCGGGCGACGCCCATCCTGACCAAGTCCTTAGCCTTCTCCGTCGCCTTTTCGGGCTCCCACATGTGCTGCCATGAACACTGATCCCGGATGTTCACGAACTCGAAAAGGTATTTATTGACGCCAGCTTCTTCGCAGCACGTCCTGAACGTTGGTTCGTGCGTCTTCGGTGTGCATGCTGCGACGACGACCCTGTTCAGGTTGTATTTTCGGATGTGCTCTTGTATGTCTGCCTGTCCAGAGTCAGAGCACGTGAACTTATTGACGGAGACGCAGACGACATGTGGTAGCGTCTTTGCATACTCGGCGACGGCGTCGCAGTCCACCACGCCGCCAATATTCACGCCGCAGCGGCAGATGAACACCCCTATCCTCAAGTCCTCCCCGCCTTTCATTCCCGTTTCTGACGACGACATGAGAGCACCCCAGCTCCGTCTGCTCTTGCTATGCTAAAGTCTTCGTGTCAGTTTAAAAACGTTGAGAATTTTGAGCCCGATGGGCATCTCATCGATTTCATTCACTACTAATTCATCCCCGCGTTGGGACCTTCTTAACAACATTTTGTAAGCGTAACTTGAATAGAACTTTCATAAATTCGAGGATGTCCTTTATTCCAAGCTTCGTCTCGCCGAACTTTCTATCTCTAAAGCATATTGGGACTTCAGCGACGGAGAAGCCTAGCCTCTTCGCAAAGTAAGCCATTTCGACCTGAAAAGCATACCCTCCAGAGATGTTCATGCCGTTCGTCCTTATTTCGTCCAAAACCTCTTTTTTGTAAGCACGATAGCCACTCGTTAGGTCTTTGATGTCCAGCCGCAGCAGAAATCTCGCAAGGGTGTTTGCGCCTCGGCTCAGGACGATGCGGAGGGCGTCCCAGTCCTCGATACGCCCGCCATCGACGAGCCGAGAGCCGATGACAACATCTGCGCCGCTCTTTATTTCTTCCAAGAATTTGGGAATCATTGCAGGATCGTGGGAGAGGTCAGCATCCATCTCAAAGACGACATCACCACTCGCAAACTCGAATCCGCATCTGTATGCGGAGCCTAAGCCCAGCTTCCTCGCTCGCTTGACCAAAATAATGTTTGGGTAAATTTGAGAGAGGCGCTCGACTTCGGCGGCGGTACCGTCTTCGCTATTGTCGTCGACGACGATAACCTCGCCGCAAAGCCCTTCGCGTTCGAAGACTTCCATTATCTTAGGAATCAAAAGCCTTATGTTTTCCCTCTCGTTGTACGTGGGGATGACTATTGAAACTTTCATTTAAGCCTTGGTTCAGACAACCCAGTTAAAAGGGTGTTGCTTTTGATAAGTAAAGTTATGATGTTAAAGGCGTTCCGAAGTCTCGGCGCGCCTGTAATACCGCCGATAAACGTGACGTTCAGCGTCACGAACAAGTGCAATTCAAGATGCAAGACGTGCAACATCTGGGCGGCGGCTGAAGGCAGATCCGCCGAGGATGAACTCAAGATGGACGAGATAAACTCGATCTTGGACGGCTTGAGGGGGGCCTACTGGTTCACGATAAGCGGGGGAGAGCCGTTTTTGCGTGAGGACTTACCAGAAATATGTATTTCTATTTTCGAGCGTTGTAATGCGAAGATCGTTAACATCCCGACGAACGGCTTGCTGTGGAGGAGAATAGAAAAGAATGTAGAAGAAGTTTTGGAGTTTTTAGGGCGGAAAAGGGGGAGAAATGCGGGAAAGCGGCTCATAGTAAACATCTCGCTTGACGGTGTAGGCGAGCTGCATGATGAAATAAGAGGGGTTAAAGGGAACTTTGAGAAACTTCTTCGGACTTACGAGGCGCTTGTCCCGCTCAGGGAGGAGTACGAGAGTTTACTGGTCGGCGTGCACACCGTGATTTCGAAGTTTAATGTGCATGCGATTCCCGAAATTTACGAATTCGTGAGGAACTTGGAGCCACGCCCCGACTCACACATTTTTGAGGTTGCGGAAGAGCGCGTCGAGCTTTTTAATGTAGGCAGTGGCGTGACGCCAGACTACGAGGAACTTGCAAGAGCGCTCGACTTTATTTCCTCTAGATTAAAGGCGGACTATTTCAGGGGCGGCATGCAGAGGCTCATCCAAGCGTTCCGCCTTGAATATTACAATTTGGTGAAAAAGACGCTTTTGGAGCGTCGTCAGATAATCCCATGCTATGCAGCGTTCGCCTCCTGCCAGATAACGCCGCTCGGCGAGGTTTGGGCGTGCTGTATCCTTGCAAGGTCGTTAGGCAGTCTGCGTGCTGAAAACTACGACTTCAGGAAGGTATGGACGTCTAAGAGGGCAGCAGAAATAAGAGAGGCGATAAAGCGGGGCGAGTGCTACTGCCCGCTCGCAAACGCCATGTACACTTCAATGCTCTGTAGCATCAGATGTGCTGCTGCGATCGCCCTGAGGTTTCTCGGAACCGGAGCCTACGGGTGAGCATCGCCGCACGAGGCAGGCGTCTGCGGAGCCCGCCCCGCCGGAGAGGCGGGAGGCGGAGAAGAGAGCCGACGTCGGGCGGCGTCTTGTTCGAGGAAGCGCCCGTGCCGCTTCAAGCCGTGCCCATCGAGACCGTCGTACGGCAGAGCAGGTGCTTTAAGTTCCCCAGCACGACATTTTTATGTGCGTGTTATCGGCATCGAAGGGACGGCGTGGAACCTGAGCATCGCGATAGTTGATGAGAAGGACGTGATAGCAGAGGCTGAAGCTGTTTATATCCCGAAGCATGGTGGGATACATCCGAGAGAGGCGGCACAGCATCACGCTGCCGAGATAAAAAACGTTCTCACAAAAGTGCTTTCAGCGGCGGCAGAGCGTGGAGTCACGCCTCATGATATCGACGGTGTGGCGTTCTCGCAGGGTCCAGGTATGGGTCCCTGCTTGCGAGTCGTAGCGACTGCGGCACGCACGCTTTCTCTGAAATTAAAAGTGCCGTTAGTCGGCGTGAACCATTGCGTTGCGCACGTCGAAGTCGGACGGTGGCGGTGCGGCGCAGAGGACCCAGTGACACTTTACGTGAGCGGCGCGAACTCGCAGGTCTTAGCATATAGAGGTGGGCGTTACCGTATACTCGGCGAGACACTTGATATAGGTATCGGGAACGCCCTTGACAAGTTCGCCCGCTTTTTGGGACTCAGCCACCCCGGGGGTCCTAAGATAGAAGAGCTTGCGAGGCGAGGTCGTGAATACGTGCCGCTGCCCTACGTGGTAAAGGGCATGGACTTTTCGTTTTCAGGGTTGGAGACTGCGGCGGAAAAAGCAGTCAATGACGGACGCAGTGTAGAGGATGTCTGCTTCTCGTTTCAGGAGACTGCCTTTGCGATGCTAACCGAAGTGACGGAGCGAGCGGTAGCGCACTGCGAGAAGGATGAAGTTCTGCTGGCGGGGGGCGTCGGCGCCAACGGGCGGCTTCAAGAAATGCTGAGAACGATGTGCGAGGAGCGCGGCGCAAAATTTTACGTGCCAGAAGCTCGTTTCTTGAAGGACAACGGCGCAATGATAGCGTATTTGGGGCTTTTGATGCTGAAGAGCGGCGTGCGCACGCCGATCGATGCATCGGCGGTGAAGCCGAACTTCAGACCCGAGGAGGTTGAGGTGACGTGGCGCTAGCTCTCATGGTCCCTAGCCCAAAATTTTTTGGGTTTAGCAGCTGCCGTCCGATAATTTTAAACCTGAGATCCAAACCCTGCACGGAAGTGGTGAACATTAAGGTGGGTGTGCGTGGCAAATACTATTCATCCAAACTTTAAGAGATGAGGGTCATTCTAGCGCTCGACATTTTGGACGGCGTCGTCGTGCATGCGGTGCGGGGTGAGCGTGAGAAATATCGTCCGATTCACGAATACAGTGTCGTGGTCGGTACGTCGGAGCCAGAGGAGGTGGTGAAGGCGATAAAGCCGAGAGAGGTTTATGTTGCCGATCTGAACCGTCTCATGCGCACCGGTGACAACACCACAAAGATCAAAAGGCTGCGCACCCTCTCGAAGGTGCTGCTCGACTTCGGCGTTGAAAGCTTAGACGACGTGGAGCGGGCGGCTGCCATCTCCGACGTTGTGATTCTCGGCACGGAGACGGCTTCGAGGAGGTTGGTGGAGGGGGCGGTGCGCAACGCCACGAAGAAAGGGTGGCGGCTGTCTGTCAGCATGGACATGATCCGTGGGAGGGTTTTGTCTCAAAACGAATCCCTACGAGACCCCTTGGCTCTCGTGGAAATGCTGAACGATTACACGCTGGAGAGTCTCATCGTTTTGGAGCTGCGAAGCATCGGCACGAAGGCGGGCGTCTCCGCAACGCTCCCGCTGCTCTCGGAGATCGTTGCGAGGAGCGAGCACGACGTGATCTTCGGCGGAGGCGTCAGAAGCTGCGAAGACCTCGAAACGCTCGGAAGAATGGGCGTGAAGGGCGTAATCGTGGCGACAGCCGTCCACGACGGCAGCATACCCCTGAGCATGCTGCAGCACTGACCGATGGCGATGCCGCACGACCGTATATGAACGAGCCTTAGACGTATCGGGCGAGCATCGGTCGCCCCTCGCTTCGGGGCGATCCCGCATCACTATCATCTAACGATGCCTATGTAGCCGTGTTTCGGTGAGTATATTATGCCGTCACGTTTCAGGCTTTCGATGACCTCTTCCGCCTTTGCTCTTTCTATTCCTCTGCTCTCTGCAACATCAAGAACCTCCTCTAAGGGCACAGCTCCGCCACCTGCCTCCTCTTCAAGCTCCTTTATAATCTCTTTTATCATTTTCGCGCGATCTCGGCGGCTCTTGCTCGTGCCGACCGCCACCCAATCCACGTCGAGCTTTCCAGTTTCGGGGTCGACGAAGACGCGGCGTAGACAGTAGTTGACGAGGCGGATGACGCGTTCGGCGTCCTCCGCGGTGACGACGTTGCTCAGCCTTGCGCGGGCGCAGGCTTCGCCGAGCCTGATCAGGGCTTCGAGCTGCCTTGCGGTCACCGGGATCGGGGCGTCCTCGCCGTAGCCCTGGCGGCGCAAGCCGACGTAGAAGTCGAGGAACATCTGCATCGCCTCCCGGCTCATCACCGGGAACACGCGGCGTCGCGCGTACGCTATGTACTTGCGGAGCAACGACGGCGGGATCTCCGGCTCTATCATCCGCACCTCTTTCACGTCACCTCCGCTCGTGGCGAGCAGCTCGCCCGCATAATGCGTCCTCAGAATATGTGATGCGAGATTTACATCCGCTTCTTCCTCAGGACGATCCATCAGCGTGAATATCAAGTCAAATCTCGAAAGTAGCGTCGGTGGCAGGTTTATCTGCTCCGCCAGCGGCTCATATCTATCAAAACGCCCGTACTTCGGATTTGCCGCCCCTAAAATTGCGCAGCGAGCTTTAAGCGTCGCTGTTATCCCGGCTTTCGCTATTGAAATCGTCTGCTGCTCCATTGCTTCATGGAGCGCATCTCGATCCTTCTTGTCCATCTTGTCCATTTCGTCGATCGCCGCTATTCCTTTGTCGGCGAGTACGAGCACGCCGGCTTCGAGCGCCCAGCGCCCGTCACCGAACTCGTCCTTAACAGCGGTTGCTGTTAACCCTGCGGCGGTCGCGCCTTTTGCGCCGGCGTAGATCCCACGGGGCGCCAGCTTCACCGCATAGCTCAGGAGTTGCGACTTTGCGATCCCGGGGTCGCCGACGAGGAGCACGTGGATGTCGCCGCGTATCCGCGTGCCGTCCGGCAGCTCCTTCGGGATCCCGGAGAACAGCTGCAGCAGAATCGCCTCCTTGACCTCCTCGTAGCCGTATATCGAGGGCGCTATCGACCTTATGAGCTTCTCGTAGATGTTAGGGTCACTCTTGAGCTCCAATATCTTCCTTTCGTCCTCCTCGGATATCTCGATCTCCTCAAACTCTTTTTCTTCCCTCTCAACAGAAATGGCATCCAAATAAACGTCGAAGAAGGGCGACTTGCCGTGCTGCGTGCGTCTCTGGTACGAGCGCAGGATGCCGGTGACGACGACACGATCCCCGGGGGTTGCGACGCCTGCGATATCATCTTCAAGGTTCACATCGAGTATTTGCGGCATTTCGCCGCCCCTTAGCTCCTCAGGCGGCTCCTGTAACCGCATTTTCTGCGCATCCACGAACTTCGACTTCTCAGGTACGAGCCTGAGCGTCTTCCGGTGGCATCCTTCGCATTCTGCGGGCTCCACGAAGCCCCGCCCCTCCTGCGGCACGAACGTGACATGGCGGCATTGTTGGCACTCGAAAGCAGCGCTCACTATCTTAGGACGCACTTCCGTCACCTTCAACACGATACCCTCGACGCTTATCAGCTTGCCAATATGGTGGCTCCTTATGTCTCTTATCCGGGGGCGGTGCGCCTCCGGCAGCCCTACGATGCGCACGTGCGCATCCTCAAGGCTGACGCCCGTCGGGAGGTCCATGCGCCGCAACGCCTCTCTCGCGTTACGAAGCACAACGTCAGGCTCCTCTAAGAGCAAGCTCTCTAGCTCAGTGGCGCCTTTGATCACATCAAAAAAGCTGACGTATAGGCTCCTTTCCTCAGGATATGCGTTGGACAACTTCAATATCTCATCCCAATAG
>Ga0209411_100042_pt1 | contig 15138 bp, 15 predicted proteins | sample Mar14336cmmetaG_FD_185479 | JGI IMG/M metagenome (GOLD analysis project Ga0209411, IMG submission 185479) | Marine hydrothermal vent microbial communities from Guaymas Basin, Gulf of California to study Microbial Dark Matter (Phase II) - Marker... ... | reverse complement strand
GGCGGCGGGCACTTCGGCGCCGAGCTCAAGTTCGCGGGCTACGACGGCGTCGTCGTCGAGGGCGCCGCCCCGAAGCCCGTGACCCTCGTCATCCGCGACGACGCCGTCGAGCTCAGAGATGCGACGCTCCTCTGGGGACGCTCAACCTCCGATACTGAAAAAATGCTGAAAGAGGAATTAGGCGACCGTAAAGTGAAGGTGGCGTGCATCGGACCCGCCGGCGAGAACCTCGTACGCTTCGCCGCCATAATAAATGACGGGACGAGGGCTGCGGGGCGTTGCGGGCTCGGCGCCGTCATGGGCGCCAAAAAACTCAAAGCTATTGCAGTCCGCGGCACAAAGGACGTACATGTGAGCGACTTCGACGGACTCATGGAAATGCTCGACAGATTGCGAGAACTTGGTAGGTACGAAACGCTCGCCATCGGGCTGAGCACTTACGGCACCGCCAGCATCGTCTCCTACGTGCACGCCATCGGCGGCTTCCCAACGCACAATTTCAAATCGCAGTTCGACTACGAGGAAATCGAGCCTATCGACCAAGAAAGTATAAGGGAGCAACTCGTGCTGAAGAAGTCGGCGTGCTTCGGCTGTCCTATAGGCTGCGGGCGACTTTCCAGGATACCAGAAGGGAACTACGCCGGAGAGCTCGGCGAGGGTCCCGAATATGAGCACATAAACACTTTAGCTGGAAGATGCGGCTGCTATGACTTAAACGCTTTGATGAAGGCGCACAATCTATGCAACGAGCTGGGGATGGACGGTATTACAGCCGGCGGCGTCATCGGTTTTGCCATGGAGTGTTACGAGCACGGTATCCTGACGAGGGAGAGCACGGGCGGGCTTGAGCTGCGGTGGGGCGACGGCGACGTGGTAGTCGAGCTTTTGGAGAGAATAGCGAGGCGGGATGGCATCGGCAACCTCCTCGCAGAGGGCACGAGGCGAGCTGCTGAACGCATTGGCAGGGGCGCTGAGAAATACGCAATGCACGTCAAGGGTCTTGAATTCCCGGGCTACGAGCCAAGAGCCATGAAGGGCGCCGCCCTCTCTTTTGCGACCGCAAATCGTGGCGCCGACCATCTCGGTGCATTAATGACACTTGTGGACTTCGGGATGGCAACACCGCTCGCCATGGTCACAGTCGACCCGCTGGAGCTGAGCTCTGAAAAGGTACGGTTGGTGAAGGAGTTGGAAGATTGGATGCAAATCCTCGACTCTGCAATCATATGCAAATTCTTTGGCGTCCTGCTGCGTAAGGAGGAGCTAGCATCCTTAATTTCCCTCGTCACCGGCTTCGACTTTTCAGTCGAGGTGCTCGAACGCATCGGCGAACGTATCTGGAACCTTGAAAGGCTTTTCAACCTCAGAGAAGGATTACGAGGTAGGGAGGACGACAGGCTGCCGGATCGCTTCTATGAGGAGCCACTGCCGAAAGGCGCGGCGAGCGGTGAGGTCGTTCCTAAAGAGGAATTCGAGCGGCGGCTAAGCGAGTATTACGAGCTGCGAGGCTGGGACGAGAACGGTATACCCACTCCTGAGAAGTTGAAAGAATTAGGATTATCGGCGTAGGTGGTGCGGATGCGAAAATACGTGATTTCGGATCCTGAGAAGTGTTCGGGCTGCCGCATCTGCGAGCTTATTTGTTCAGGTGTGAAGGAGCGGGCTTTTAACCCTGAGAAGGCGAGAATAAGGGTTATAAAAGAGTATCCGGGCTTTTCAATAGCCTTTGCCTGCCATTTTTGCGAGGAGCCGCCATGCGTCGCAGCCTGCCCGAATGGAGCGTTGAGCGCAGATGAAAATGGCGTGCTCAGCGTTGCTGACGACGCCTGCACGGCATGCGGCGTGTGCGTCGAAGCTTGCGAGTTTGGCGTGCTGGTGTTGCATCCGGAGAGCGAGCGTCCGGTCGCCTGCGACCTCTGCGGTGGCGAGCCTCAATGTATAAAATTCTGCCCTGAAAGGGCTTTGAAGCTGGCGACCTTCGAAGAAATATTATCTGAAATACACGACGAACACTTGAAAAAAGCCGTGGAGATGCTCGTACAGCGGTGATACGACAGTCAGACTCCTGCCTTTATGTCCAGAGTATAAACCGAAAATTATATAATGAAATTTCGTGAAACTCTTAGCGGCAAGGGTGGTCGGATGGGATTTTCGGAACAGGAGCTGATCGAAGAAATCATTTTCAGAGCAAAGGATGCTGTCGAGAAGAACGTGCAGGCGAAGGAGGGCAATATTCCGCCGGATACGCCGGCATACGGCGAGTTCTGGCCGTGGGTCGTTTATAAGATCAGACCAGCAGCGTCCGAGAAGCGAATGCTCCTCGGAATGAAAGCTGAGGTGGTCACGTGCTGGCTCGACGAGGAGAACAACATAAAGCATGTGCACCTCAACTTCGTGGACTACGGGTACTCCGTGACTTACGAGGAGCTCGACCTTACCGGTATAAAGCACCCGACGCTCGGCACATCCGCCTCCGAAATCTTCAAGCAGTACCCGCTTGAGGAAGGCGTCAAGCTGCTGCACGAAGCCATTGCGCCGACGCGACCTGACAAGAGTCGTAAGTTGCACGTCGAAGCCTTATACCTTGAAGATTTTGCGAACGCCCCGACCGTGGAACAGGACAAGCCGCTCTCCGAGCAGCGAATTTACAAGCCACGCTCTTATCCCGATGAGGTGGATGCGGCAGCGGGCGTCCTCTATGATAACTGGCACCTCAAACCACGACGCTTCGACATGTTTCCACTGCCGCCGACGATGAAAGGCTTCTTGCTGATGAGTAAGGACCGGTTTCAGAAGTGGTTAAGGGAAGTGACTTGGCCGTTACGTTAGGGTGGGTCGTATGAGTAGGCTACTTAGACACTTGGAGGATATTGTTGGGGAGGAGAACGTAACCGATGACGAAGAAGTCCTATGGGCATACGCGAGGGACCAAAATTGGCCGTTCGTGCCGCCGATGCGTCCAGACTACGTCGTCCGCCCGCAGTCGAGGGAGGAAGTGCAAGCGGTAATGCGCCTCGCATACCGAGAGCGCATACCGGTGATCCCTTACAGTGCCGGAATCAACGTCAGGGGGCTCTGCATACCCACGCAAGGCGGTATCATCCTCGACATGCGGAAAATGAACCGCATCCTCGAGATCAACACCGAGATGATGGCATGCATCATCGAGCCCGGCGTCACGATCGCGCAGCTCGCCTCCGAATGCCTGAAGTATAACGTTCGCCCTGCGGTTCCGGGTTGCCCGGCAACAGCGTCTGCGGTCGCAAACTACATGCTGCGCGGACTCTACCACCACCAGTGGAAGGACGGCATCGAAAACGTGCTCTCCCTCGAAGTCGTCCTGCCTAACGGCGAGGTCCTCTACACGGGCTCTTGGGGCTTCCCGAACTCGCCCGGTCCGTATTCGAGATACGGGCAGGGTCCCGACCTGACCGGGCTCTTCCAGAACCAGCCCGGCACCATGGGCGTCATCACAAAAATGTGCGCAAAGCTCTACCCGTATTGCGACCTCAAAGACTGGGTCGTTGCCGGCTATGATGACCTGAACGAACTCGTCCGCGTGATTTTGGAGTTCGGCAAGTACGAGATCGGCACGAGCTGCATGGGCATGCACTGGCTTGGCTTCGCAATGATATTCTCAGGACGGGCGGAGGACGTTTTCGAGTTCAAGGGCACGTGGGGCGAGTACGTTGTCACGCTCGCCATCGAAGGCACCGAGGAGACCAAAGGGCGGATGGAATGGGAAAAAGAGATGGCAGAGAAGATCGTGAAGAATTCCAATTACGTAGCAGGCGGCGAGATATTCCCAGTGCCTGAGGACATGGTTAACGAGATGACGTACCCAAGAGACGTCGCCTCGTGGTTCCGCCTCGGCAGCTACTATGCGGTGCCGTTCTTCGCCCAGATAAGCCGAGCGCCAATTTATCACGAAGAGACGAGGAAACTCTGGCTAAAGCACGGGCTCGACTACGACACCTGCGGTTGGTTCATCGCGCCGTTCGACTACTGCAAGCACGGACAGATATGCTACTACGAAGTCGAGACGTGGTTCGACCCTACGAAAGAGGAAGACCGGCAGAAGCTCATCAACTTCACCGAGGAGTACCACCGGAAGATTATCGAGATGGGCGCATACGCGTACTTCCGCCCGAATCCCGGAAACATGAGCGCCGCTCTCCCACTGATGGGCAACTACGCAAAGCTCTGGAAGGCGATCAAGGACCTCATAGACCCTCATGACATTATGAATCCTGGAAAGGTCTTCGTGTGAGGTGGAAAGATGGGCGCAATTCTTGAAAACGTCATAGAGTCGCTGCGTAAGTATGCGGCATGGGCATATCGATGCGGCAAGGAGCGAACTTGCCATTTTGTGAACTACCACAAGCTCGGCACGCCGCTGCCGATATGTCCGAGTGGCGAGTATTTCAAGTACGAAGCATATTACGGTTCGGGCAGGTTGGAAGTACTGAGGGCGATCGCCGAACGCGACATAAAGGAGCCATCAGACCGCCTCCTCGAAATAATATACGCATGCACGGTGTGCGGCGGCTGCCGGCAGCAGTGTAAAGGGCACGTCACGCAGGGCACCGACGTCATGGGCATCGATCACGTCGAAGCCTTTGAGGCATTGAGGACGGTTCTTGCTGAGGAGCTTGGTTGGGGGCCGCTTCCTGCGCAGAAGGCATTCGCAGAGAGCATCAAGCTCAATCACAACCCGTATAATGAGCCGCACGATAAACGGCGGGCGTGCTTCGCCTCCTCGGATATCGGAGAGCCGCCTGTAAAAGATGCTGACATCATCTATTTTGTCGGCTGTACCTCGTCCTACCGGGAGCCAAACATTGCTGTTTCGACGGTGAAGTTACTTAAAGCGGCAGGCGTGGATTTCGGCGTCATGAGCGATGAATGGTGCTGTGGCTCGCCCTTGCTGCGAACTGGTCAGAGAACTGCGGCGATCGAAACTGCAAAGCACAACGTCGAAACGCTGAAGCAGATGGGCGTGAAGACGGTCCTTTTCTCATGCGCGGGCTGTTACCGCACGTTTAAAGAGGACTACCCGAAGCTCTTCGGCGACCTCGGCTTCGAGTGCCTGCACGTCTCTGAATACCTGCCACAACTCATCAAGGAAGGGAAGCTGAAATTCAAAGAGGTGAAAAAGAAAGTTACGTATCATGACCCTTGCCACCTTGGGCGGCATTTGGGCTTCGCGGGCGTCTACGAGCCGCCACGCGAGCTTATAAAGGCGGTACCAGGGGTGGAGCTCGTAGAGATGAAAAGAAATCGAGAGCAGGCGTGGTGCTGCGGCTCTGGCGGTGGCGTGAAAGCGGCGTTCGACGACTTCGCTGTATGGACGGCGACGGAGCGCCTTAAGGAGGCTGAGGAGACCGGTGCCGAAGCTTTGATCACTCCATGCCCGTTCTGCGTGCACAACTTTAAGGACGCTGTTGCAGCCTCCGGAAAGAACATTGAAGTGCTCGATCTCGTAGAGCTGTTGGCAAATGCCCTCTAGGGGGCTGAGACGCACATGCAGGCGCCACCGAGGCGCGTCTTGGTGGAGATAATCAGTGGTGGGAAGTCGGTGTGCATGGGTAGGATGAAAAGCACAGGGCGGCGGGTGATGATTCGAGAGGAACCCCCGTCCCTCAAACCTTTTCCTAAATACGTAATCGTGGAGCTGGTAGGTGACATGTCCGTAAAAGTGGCGAAGGGTAGGGCTGTGGAGTGGTTCTACGAGCGGGACGAAGCCGTGAAGCGGGCACAGGATCTGGGCGCCATTATCGACATTTAGCTTAGAGGTGCGAGCATGGAGTTTTGGCGTCCCGACGTGGAAGCGCTGCCGCCTGAAAAGCTGCGGACGCGTCAGGAAAAGCTACTGCTTGAATACGTAAAATACGCATACGAACACTCACCTTATTATCGCCGACGGTTCGATGAGCAGGGACTGCAGCCCGAGGACATCAAAAATCTTGACGATTTTTTCGAGAAAGTCCCGATGATTTCAAAGCTCGAAATCATAGAAAACGAACGGGCGAGACCGCCGTTCGGCGAGTTTCTGGCGGTGCCTCAGGAAGAGGTCGTGAGGATCTTCATATCACCCGGTCCGATTTTCTACCCGCTAACGAAGGACGAACTGGAGAACGCTGTAGAGATGTGCGCGGCGTGCTTTTACACGTGTGGTATTCGAGCCGACGACGTCGTGGACGTGGCGTTCGCGTACAATTGGGTGCCCGCAGGAACGGTATTCGATGACGCTTGCCGCAGAATAGGCGCTGCGGTCATCCCTGCGGGCACGGGCTTCACCGACCTCCACATACAGGTGATGCGAGCCGCCTCCGTGACAGCGTTCGTGGGCACGCCGAGCTTCCTGATGCAGATAGGCAAGCGGGCGCAGGAACTCGGCTTGAAGCCGAAACAAGATCTGCGGCTGAGAGTCGGCGTTTTTACAGGCGAGGCGGTGCCCGACAGCCTGAAGCGGGAGCTTAATGCGCTCTTCGGGCTTGCGCCCATGGAGATATACGCAGCGGCGGAAGTGGGTATAATTGCAAGGGAGTGCCCTGCAGCTGCGAGCGGCAAGGTCAGAGGCTTGCATGTTTACGAGGACATCATTTTGGAACTAATCGACCCGAAGACCGGAGAACATGTGCCGCCGGGTGAGCCGGGCGAGGTAGTCGCCACGTTCCTGCAACGCAGGAGCATGCCTCTACTCAGATATAGAACAGGCGACATCGCCGCAGGACTTGAGGAGGGCGCCTGCGAGTGCGGTAGAAGCTCTCCAAGGCTACTCAAGATCGTGGGGCGTATAAGCGATGTCGTCAAGGTCAGGGGGATGTTCGTGGTGCCCTCACAAGTTGAAGAGGTGCTGCGTCGTCATCCCGAACTCGGAAGGTTCCAGATGGTGGTTGAGCGGCCGGCAACGCTCGACGAGCTCACAATCGTAGTTGAGAGCAAGGACAGAAGTGAGGAGCTGCGGAAAACTCTTGAAAGCGAGCTTAAGGAGATGATAAAGCTGCGGGCGAACATCGAATTTGTGGACAAGCTTCCTGAGGATGCGAAGCTTGTCGTAGACAAGAGGCAATTTGGTGTGGTGTGATCATGGGTCTCGTGTTCAACCCGAAAGTGGAATTGATGCCGAAAGAGGAGCTGAGAAAACTTCAGGAGCGTCGTCTCAGGGCGCAGTTGCGGCGTGTTTACGAGCACTCGACATTCCACCGCCAGCGGTTTAAGGATGCGGGTGTGACGCCTGAGGAGATACGAAGCATTGAAGACTTGCGGAAGCTGCCACTCGTAACGAGGGAGGACTTACAGCGTGCAGTAAAAGACTCTGGCGATTTTTATGGGGGGAGACTGTGCGTGCCCGCAGACCGCCTGATACTTACCATTTCGCCGCCGGAGTGGCCGTTCACACCGCTTGAGGACGTACCTGTCGTCACCGCATTAACGGTGGCCGACCAGAAAGAGGTCGTAGAGCTGCTGACGAGAATTTGGGTGATGGAGGGGGTTTCCCCGAAGGACTTGGTGCAGTTGCAGTGCTGGGGCTGGGAGCCGTTCGGCTTTGCATTTAGCTTCCCGTCGCACACTTTCGGGCTTGCGAGCGTCGGCGGCGTTCTTGGCTGTCGCATCATCCCGCAGGAACTTTTTGTGCCGGACGTGCCGAGAACCATCCATATGGGACGGTTTTTCAAACCTGATGTGCTTTTCACGACGGAAACAGCACTCGCAACACTCGAAAGCTACCTGACGCCCGTGAGAGAGGGCGAAAAGGTCACGGTGGAGGTTGCGGTCTCCGAAACTACCTCGTTTAAGGTGGTCAAGGAGGAGGAGTTCTCGCCACGCTCTATCGGATATAGGATCATTGTGCTGCGGGCGCCGCTTTACGAGCTTTCTTACGTGGACGAAGAGAAACGGAACAGAATAAAAGAAGTGTGGGGCGTAGAGAACGTATTCACGTTACTCGATATCCAAGACAACTTATTCTACGCGTCGGACTGCGCAGAACACTGCGGCTTGCATGTCTGGGAGGATGCATTTGTTGTCGAGGTCGTTGACGAATCTGGTGAGTGCGTGAGCGCTGGAGAGCGAGGAGACCTTGTGATTACGAACATATTTGCAGAAGCGACGCCAATAATCAGATACAAAACGGGCATCGCAGCCTCTTTCGAAGACGAGCGTTGCGGCTGCGGCAGGACGCACCGCCGCATCTTCTTGCACCTGTGAGGTGGAAGCATGGGTGAGGAAAGAGCATATTGGAACGCCATTGAGAAGCTGCCGAGAACGGAGTTAGAGGAGCTGAAGCTGAAGCGGTTGCGTGCGATCGTGAGATATGCCTATTACAACTCACCGTTCTACCACAGATGGTTCGAGGAAGCTGGTGTGAAGCCTGACGACATCCGGAGCTTCAAAGACCTTGAGAGGATACCGGTGTTCAGGAAGGATGACATAAGGGCGGAGCGGGATAAGACAGGAGACCCGTTCGCAGGACTGCTTTGCGTGCCGCTGGACGAGGTGCTGTTGATAAATCCCTCAACGGGCACGACCGGCATCCCGACGTTCGTCACGTATGCCGAGACCGAACTTAAAATATGTGCGGAGATGATGTGCCGGCACTTCTGGATGACAGATGCCCGCCCCGGGGACAAGGCGCTGACGATCCAGCTCAACTGGCACTGGCTCGGGCCGCCTTCGATCACAGCATATCGGCGGCTCGGCATGCACCTCCTAGTCGACTTCGTGCATCCGATAACGGCGGAGCGTTATGTCTGGCTCGCAGGCTTTAAGCCCGACTTTATGTTCATGGACCAGCCGCTGCTCATGGCGATCCGCGACGAGATCCGGGAACATACCGGGAAGGAGCCGCATGAGCTCTACGGCGGCGTGAGAAACCTCGTGTGCGCCGGTGAGTCGTTTCCGCCGAAATTTAAGGAGCACCTCATGCAGGAGTTTGGCATCACTGGCGGTGTTTATGATCTTTACGGCTGTTCTGAGAGCCATATAGTGGCGGTAGAATGCTCAGAACACAACGGCAACCACTTTTGGGAGGACATGTTCCACGTCGAGATCCTCGACCCGGACAGCGGTGAAGTGATACCGCCGGACTCCGGCGAAAGCGGCGAGGTCGTCGTCACAAACCTGTTCGCAAGAGACATGCCCTTCATACGTTACGGCACTGAGGACGTTGCGTATCTGGAAACGGAGCGTTGCGGCTGCGGCAGGACGCACGCTCGCCTCATCCCTCGTGACAGAATTTCATGGCGCATAAAAATAAGCGGCAAAGAGATATACCCGATAGATGTGCGGCGGATCGTTGAGGAGTTCCCAGAAACCGTGGAAGGTGCCTTCACCATCCGGAAGTATGCAGAAGAGATGCCAAAGCTGAAAATAGATATGCGACACGAGCCTTGGGTGCGTCCAGAGGACGAAGAGGCGCTCGCAAGACGCATTTGCGAACGCATAAAGGAGAAACTTGGCGTCGAAGCCGAGATCAGATGGGTATCGTTCTCAGGACTGCCTGTAATCTTTCACAAGATCGAAAGGGTGCTGGACGAGACGAAGAGGTAGAGGATCTAGCTGGACCTGAAGATACGAATGACGTCTCCGATGATGGCGCTTGCGGCTTCAACGCCGCCGGCGCCCCGCCCGACGACCACGATTTCACCTGCGAGGTCGGTTTTCAGGAGGGCGGCGTTCAAAGTGCCGCTGACGTTCAGGGGGTGTGTCTTCGGCACGAGCTTCGGCGCCACTTCAAGCTTCCCGTCACGGTCGACCTCGCCGATGAGTTTTATGACGTAGCCGTTGTTTTTCGCGAGATTCAGCGCTTCCGGCGTTATCTCAGTGATGCCCGTAACGCTTACATCCTTATAAGAGGCGTCAAGTCCGAGAAGCGCATTTGCGAGAATTACCAGCTTGACGGCAGTATCCACGCCCAGAACGTCGCTCTTGGGGTCCGCCTCTGCAATCCCTATCTCCTGAGCCTCCCGAAGGGCGTGTTCGAACGGCAGATTTTCCTCGCTCATCCTCGTGAGTATGTAATTGCAAGTGCCGTTCAGAATACCCTTAATTGATAGTATCTCGTTGCCCGCGAGGGCCTCTCTGAGCGATATTATGGGCATGGCGCCGCCGACTGTTGCTTCGAAGCCTATCTTACGGTCGGCGCGTTCTGCTGCCCGCATAAGTTTCTTAAAGTGCAGTGCCAGCGGACCTTTGTTTGAGGTGACGACATGCCTCCCCGCCTTCAAAGCTTCGAGAATATGGCTCGTGCCGGGCTCGCCGTCGCTTTCGACGTTCGTAGGCGTCGCCTCCACCATGACATCATGCTCTACCTCTTTTATCACTTCGAGGCTTTGCATGTCCTCCACTTTTATACCGTGCGTCTCGAGGCTCTCCCTTGGGCTTAAGCCATCAGCCTTGCCTCGCTGGAGAGCATCAAGGACTTTATCGACATCTATCTCGTTGCCACCCTTGCCGTCGCTACTTGCCAAAACAGCGCCCCAAAGGTCTACGATTGCGACAACCCGTAGATCGAGACCGAATTTCTCTTTGATTTCCGCACGCTTCCTCCTGATAACTTCAGTAACGCCGCGCCCGACGACACCGAAACCTACTATTGAAAGCCTTACTTCTCTCATCTAAAGCACCTGCTAAGCCAAAAGCTCATCTTCTATCGGACGCACGATCAAAATGCCTTTATCCCTTGTGATGCCCTCAAGGATTTCCAGCGCCTGCTCCAGCTCGTCCTTGCCAACCGCCCTTATTGTGAGCGCCGCCGCCGATTTCTCCTCGATCGCAGGCATGCAAAGGAAAAGCTCGACAACCTCGGCGAAACCCGTCTTATCGACGGCGTCTATCAGCTCCTTAACATCGGAGCGGACAATGTGTCCTATCAGCAGCACGAGTGCTGCTTCCTTGAGACGTTCGGTCCCGACGCGCACCACAGTTATACCTCTTTCCCTGAGCCGCCGTAACAACATTGCGAGCTTGCTTTCCTCAACATCGAAGACTATCTGTACGGGGATCGTGCCGCGTTGCGTCTTCCGGTCCCGGTGATGGAGCACGCTGATGATATTCCCGCCCAGCTCTGAGATCGGAGTAAGTGCCGAGACAAGCTGTCCGGGGATGTCCCTTAACTCGATGTCCACCGAAACTTTCATAACTCATCCTCTGGCAACTTCTACATGAGCAACAGGCTTTCTATTCTTTTTTGGCACCTCATGCTTTTATACCTTCTGAACAAAACAAGAGTTAAAAATGAAAGAGGTGTGAGGCATGGAAGTTCCTTTGAAAAAGGTAAGGGATTGTGTTTATGAAATTCCCTCAGATTATAAGGACTTCATGAGAGTTCCCGCCCGCGTTTACGCAGACATCAAACTCATTGAGAAGATGAAACAGGATTTAACGCTACAACAGGCGATCAACGTGGCGTCATTGCCGGGCATCCAAAAGTATTCGATGGTAATGCCTGATGGCCACCAGGGCTACGGCTTCCCAATCGGCGGCGTCGCCGCCACAGACTTCAACAACGGCGTCATAAGCCCAGGAGGCGTCGGCTATGACATTAACTGCGGCGTCCGCCTCATCAGAACGAACCTCATGGAGAAGGATGTGCGCCCGCACCTGAGCGAGTTGATGGACGGGCTTTTTGAGAACATCCCCGCCGGGCTGGGGCTTTCAGGAAAGCTTCGTCTCTCCTACAAGGAGCTTGATGAGGTTCTGATCGCAGGCTCGGAGTGGTGCGTGGAGCATGGTTATGGCTGGGAGGACGATCTAAAGCGAACGGAAGACGGTGGGCGGCTGAAAGCTGCTAACCCTGAAAAAATAGACGAGAAGTCGAGACAGCGGGGCGCCCCGCAGCTCGGCACGCTTGGCTCTGGCAACCATTTCCTTGAAGTCCAAGTTGTTGATGAGATTTTCGATGAGGAGCTTGCGAAGAAGTTCGGGATTTTCGACGTTGGGCAGGTATGCATCCTCATTCACACAGGAGGGCGTGGCTTCTCGCACGGCGTCTGCTCTTACTATCTGAGAGTCTTCGAGCGGGAGATGCAGAAAGATCCGACGCTACGCCAGATTTTCAAGCTCGAACGGGAGCTTGCGTGCGCTTACCTGAACTCACGGGTTGGCATGAACTACTTCGAAGCAATGTGCGCGTGCGCAAATTACGCATGGGCGAACAGGCAGCTTGCGACATACTGGGTCAGGCAAACTTTCGAGAAGGTCATGAAGATGTCGGCTGAGAGCATGGAGATCCAACTGGTCTACGACGTTGCGCATAACATTGCGAAGCGTGAGGTACATGAAGTCGATGGCAAGAAGATGGAGCTTTGTGTACATAGGAAAGGCGCGACACGGGCGTTCATCGCCGGTGACGAGCGACTACCGGAGGTTTACAGGAGCGTCGGGCAGCCCGTCCTCGTGCCCGGCTCGATGGGCACTCGCAGCTTCCTGATGGTCGGGACGGAGACCGCAATGCGCGAAACCTTCGGGACGTGCGCACATGGCTCCGGTCGAGAAATGAGTCGGACGAAAGCGACGAAAATATACAGAGGCGAGCAGGTGAAGCGGGAGCTTGAAAGCCGGAACATCGTAGTACGTTGTCGCCCGTCTAGGAAGCGTAAGGGCGACGTGTTTAGTGAGCTTGCGGAAGAGGCTGCCGGCGCCTACAAGAACCCTGAAGTCGTTGTCGAATGCTGCGAGCGCGCCGGCATTGCGAGAAAGGTGGCAGCATTCAGAGCTATCGGGATAATGAAGGGCTGATCTCTTTTTCCACCCCTTCTTACTGCTGCAAGGTGATTCGGACTGACGAAAAGAAGGGGCGAGAACGCGTAAGTTGTCGTGTCGAACCAAAACAATTCTGCTGGCGGGCTGGTCGTCGAGCACCTTTAGGCTCACGAAATAACTGGTGCGCCGGGCGGCTGGTTTTGATTACGGGTTCTTAGGGGTGCTGCATTGCGTTCGTTTTGGGGCTGCGTCGCAGGACGGGCTGAACCTGCAAAGTTAATAAAGTTTTGTGCTGGAGCCATTTTTGGGGTCCGAATGAATGAAGAGAATGAAGAAAGCGTGCCTGAGAAGCTGATCGGCAAGGGACGTATCACCGCATGGATCATTCTGGGAGGACTTTTCGTGCTGCTGGGCATGGGAGCCGTTCCCGCCGACAGGGCGCTGGAGCTGATAGGCTACATCGCAATGGCGGTGCTCGGGGTTCAACCCACGTAGGCTTAGGTAAACCCACGTAGGTTTTCATCCCCCGGTCTTAGCGGGTGCCGCCTTACCCCGCAGCTTTTCTTTGTTTTCGCTCGTTCGGTCGTGAGGGTCGCCGTTCGCCACGAGTTCGGCGACATCCCGCCGCGCCACGGCTTCATCGGGCTCTCCCCTCATCGCCCTCTTCACAACTTTGTTAGCCATAAGTATTTAAATACTTTTGCCCCATCGTATGTCATGGGCTGGGTGAGGGTGCGGTTGAGCGACGAGGTGGAGCGTCGGTTCAGGATAAAGGTTGCTGAGCTTGGGGGGAAGAAGGGCGACCTTTCTCGATACTTCGAGGAGGCTGTGAAGGAGTGGCTAGAGAAGAGGGAAGAGCGACGATAAAAGGAAAGCTGGAGCTGGGAGCGCTGGAGCGGGCGAAGCTGCTGTACACGATGCGGCTGTTCAGAGAAGCCGTTGAGAAGGCTCATCACATGAAGAAGAAGGGAGCGGCGGAGGAAGAAATAAGGAAGGCTCTGTACTGGACGATACCAAATGCGCACTACTGCGACTCGGCGTACAAAAGAGCGTTGTTATATGCGAGTCAGGAGCACCTGAAGTTGCGGAAACCCTTGCTGTTCAGCGTAGGAAAGGGGGCGAAGAGGGAAAACGGAAACAGAAACATCCAGATAGATGGAGAACGGATAAGAATAAAGATACCACGGGCGGACGGGAAGCACGAGTGGATAGAAGGGAAAATAAAAACGTCGAAGAAGTACTTGCCGATATTGAAAGAACTGAGGAATTACAGCTACTCGGCTGGCATTTCCCTGAGAGATGGCAAATACTATGTGTACCTAAGCGTCCCGATGGAGCTGTATGCGAGGGTCGGAGAAAAGGAGAAAGTTCGGGAGGATGCGGAGCACATCGCCTCCTTCGACATCAATTCGGACAGGATAAACTGCGTATTGCTGAGGAAAAACGGAGAACTCATAGAGGTGAGAAACCATCGTTTCCCGGAAGTGAACGGTCCAGGTTTTCCTAAGGAAAAGGCGAGAGATACGAGGTTGAAAGCGCTGGCGGAACTAATAGACTATGCGGCGGCACACGGAGTAAAGACATTTGTATTCGAGCAGCTGAGCAGGAAAAATAAGAAGGATACGGGCAGCAAGACGGGAAACAGAAAACTATCAAGGTTTGCGCTGAGGGAGCTGCTATCTCATGCGGAGGTGATGGTAAGAAAAAGAGGAGGAGAGTTCAAACAGGTGAGTGCGGCGTACTGCTCAAAAATCGCAAAGATAATACACCACGATCTGGGAATGGATGTGCACACCGCATCCGCACTGGTGCTGGGACTAAGATACTTACGAGCGCTCAACTAGATGTATGAACGCCTATCTAAATTGTAACAGTTTCGGGAGGCGCCGAAGCCGGTGCGAGAGTGCCGAAGTGATGGTGGACGGAGTGGGCTTGAGGGGCGATTGTTGACGCGAGGGGTCTTTGACATCTGCGAGGAAGCGTAAAATATGAATGCTTGCGGTTTTTACGAGGAAGACAACAACGAAGTCCGTCAGGGTGAAGCCTGTTGGGATAACTATAACCCCTTATAGGTGCATTAAAGCATCAGAGGGAAGTCTCATGAGGAAGGTAGCGATAGTCGGGGTGGGGTGCACGAAGTTCGGGGAGCTTTGGGAGCGCTCTTTCCGTGAACTGGCGGTGGAGGCAGGCGTAAAAGCCATAGAAGACGCAGGGATAAGCGGCGAGGAGATAGAGGCGATCTTCGGCGGCAACATGAGCGCCGGGAGCTTCATACAGCAAGAGCACATCGGAACATTGATTGCGGACCATGTAGGGCTTGCGTCGCTGCACATTCCGGCTTGCAGGGTGGAGGCGGCGTGCGCCTCCGGCGGGCTGGCGTTACACGTTGCGACGCTCGCCGTCGCCTCCGGCTGGTACGACGTCGTCGTC
>Ga0209411_100041_pt1 | contig 15252 bp, 15 predicted proteins | sample Mar14336cmmetaG_FD_185479 | JGI IMG/M metagenome (GOLD analysis project Ga0209411, IMG submission 185479) | Marine hydrothermal vent microbial communities from Guaymas Basin, Gulf of California to study Microbial Dark Matter (Phase II) - Marker... ... | reverse complement strand
TGGGTACCATTCCCATCCCTTTCCCTGCGACGTATCTCCAGTCCGCCCGGTCGTCGCTTATGAGCTCCGAGGTTTCCGTGTCGAATAGTGCTACGTACCACGATGCGTTGAACGAGAGTCGCCACGCCGGGAGCCGCCACCGCAGCGTGAACGTCCGTTCGTAGCTCGGCGGCAGCCGCAGCGCTTTGAAAACTATCGGGATGCCCAGCCCGTAGTCCGGCACGTCGAAACGCCACAGGAAACGCACGTCCTGCCATTCGTCCGTCGGGTTCCGCAACATTACGCTTATGAGCATCGTATCACCGGCGGCGTATTCGTACTTGTCGGTCGAGATCGAGGCGGCGGGCGTCGGCGGTGGCGGCGGCAGCACCGTGATGAGCACGCTCGTCGAGTTCGCAGCTCCGGCGTCGTCCGTGACGGTGAGCGTCACCGTGTAGCTCCCCGCCGCCGAATACGCATGCGTCACCACCACCCCGGAGGCGGTCGCCCCGTCCCCGAAGTCCCACTCATAAAAAACGATCGCACCGTCGGGATCATAAGAGGCGGACGCATCGAAAATCACCGTCTGATTGACTATCGGACGCTTTGGTGCGCACGTGAAGCTCGCCACCGGCGGGCGGCTCTCCAACGCATAATTTTCAAAAGGCTCGACCAGCGGGTAGTAGTCCCAGTCGCCGTCTATGCTGTACGGCATATCGCCTATGCCGTCGCCGTCAGCATCGCTCCCCGTGTAATCGCTCCAGTAGTTGCCCATGTAGCTCGTGTAGGTTCTGCCCTCGTAAGCGTACGTCACCGGCGAGGGCGAATTCCAGACGTTCGTCGAGTAGGAAGAATGAACGTTGTCGGCGTTGTCCATGAAGTTGTTGAGGAATATGACGTTGTTGTTCGAATCCCACAGGTAGATACCGTTCCATCTGCTTTTCGAGACGTCGTTGCCGGTGATGACGTTGTCGTCCGAGAAATCCAAGTAGATGCCGTAATCGTGGTAAGAGATGCTGTTATCGACGATAGCGTTGTTGTTTGAATTCATCAACTCGATGCCATAGCCCCAGTTGTCTGAGACGCTGTTGCCGACGATGACGTTGCTGCTTGAGTCCCAAAGGCAGATGCCACCCCATCTATTGTCCGAGATGTCGTTGTCCGTGATGACGTTGCCGCTCGAATACCACAACTTGATGCCGTCATCGCAGTACGAGACGACATTGTTTGTGATGTTGCAGTTCCCCGCACAGTCGAGATAAATCCCCCACCAACCGTATTCGATCGTGAACCCGGAGATTTTCACGTGGTCTGCGGCGACGTGGAACACGTCGTCGTAACGGTCCGCCGCTCGTACGATGCAGTTCTCGGAGCCGTTCTCTGAGATCAGCGTCAGCGGCTTGCTCACCCATATGTTTTCACGATAAACCCCGTCCCGCACGACGATGGTGTCGCCGGCGGCGGCGTTGCCCACCGCCTCTTGGATCGTTGCGTAGTCGTCGGGCACGTAGATCGTCGCCGCGGACGCCACGCCCGTGAGGGCGAGAAGGACGATCAGGAGGCAGAGCAGGGCTCTCCTCCTCATCTTCACTCCCCACCCTAAATCGGTTTCCATCATTTAAATTTTCCTAATGCTGATCCTCGCCGCCGTTTCTCTTGGGCGGGAGGGTCGCCGCTCCGACAACTCAACTCCGACGATCAAAGCGGAGAGGGCGACGCAGCAGCGGACAAGTAAGCCGCAGAAGGTAGAGAAGTTCCAACGGTTCAACCGCAACGCCGCAGCGGCAATGCGTGGCGTGAGGTAACACCGGCACCACGCACGGGGCAGCCGGCTCAGTATACGAACGCCAGCAGGCTCCCGCCGATGCCGATTTCTTTGGCCTCACGGTGCGTCATCACGCCCTTCGATGTCGTCACGATCAAAATGCCGAAGTCGCGGGCGGGGAGGAAGCGGCGTTCCCACTTCTCAAACTCGTTCTTCTTCACCGGGAACCTCGGCTTTATGGCGTTACAGTTATTGATCCTGCCCTTGAGCTTCACTTTGAATATCCCTGCCTTCCCGTCGTCTATGAATTCGAACTCCTCGATGTAGCCCTCCTCCTTCATGATTTTGAGCACGTTGCCGATGAGCTTCGACGCCGGCTTGACGATGCATTCCTTCTTGCCCACACGCTCTGCGTTTTTGATTGCGGAGAGGGCGTCGGCGAGCGGATCGTTTAAGCTCACTTCTCACCACCTCACATGTACTTCTTAAAGCCCATGTCCTTCGCCACTTCCCTGAAACACTGCCTACAAAGGTAGATGCGATATTTTCGGATGAGTCCTTCCCGCCTCCCGCACCTGCGGCATGCGTGCGCGCCCCTGCCGAACTTCTTCCTGCTCTTCTCCTTGTCTTCCGCCATACTACCACACCTAAAGCTCTCGTTCCACGAAGTATCTTGCAAGCCGTACCATGCTTTCTCTTACCTCTTCATTCACACCATCCGCCTTAAATCTTTTCAGACCCCGCACCCCCCTCTCGAGAAACTCACGCGCCCGCCGCTCCGCATACTCCATGGAGCCGTATTCCCTGAATACCCGGATGACCTCCCCTATCTTCCTCTTGTCATACTCGCCCATCGCCTCGAATATCTTCTTTCTATCCTCTTCGGTACATCGCTCTAAGCAGTGAACAAGCATCAGCGTCGGCTTGCCCTCGGAGATGTCCTCGCCTATCCGCTTCCCGTACTTCTCCTCCTCGCCCGTGAGGTTAAGAAGGTCGTCTCTTATCTGGAAGGCGACGCCGATGGCTTCCCAGCAGCGTCCCAGCTCCCTCGCTTTTTCGAAGGCGGCGCCGCCCGCCAACGCCCCGCACTCCGCCGACGCCGAGAACAACGCCCCCGTCTTCCTCTTAAGGTGCTCTATGAGCTGCCGCTCGCTCATTTTCTTGTGCTTTTTGAACTCAAGGTCCATCGCCTGCCCCTCGACGAGCTTGATACTCATCTCTGTGAAGACTTCGAGGATTCTCCACGCCCTCTCAAGGTCGAGAACGCCTTTATTCCGTAAGAGTGCCTTGTATGCCAAAGCATGAAGCCCGTCGCCGGCGTTGAGCGCTGCGGGAATCCCGTACTTGACGTGCAGCGTCGGCTTGCCACGACGCAGGACGCTGCCGTCCTGAATGTCGTCATGGACCAAGGAGAAGTTGTGGAATAGTTCGAGGCAGATGGCGGTCGGCAGCGCCCGCTCCAGATCCCCGCCGAAAAGCTCGCAACTCATCATGCACAACGAGGGACGCAGTCTTTTCCCTCCCCTACCTAACAAATCTCTTATCGGCTCGTAAAGCAGCGTCGGCTTTCTCTTCTTCAAGTATCTCAGATATGCTTCATCAAACGCCTTCACGTATCTCTCAAGGAACTTCACCTCACTCTTCACCCCGCTCACCCAAGCACTGCACTGCTGCCATTATTATCTCAACAACTTCGTTCTCGTTGAACTTCGCAGTATTTATAACTAGGTCATACACGGAAAGATCGCTCAGGTCGATCCCATAATACTCCTTGTAACGCCTCTTCTCCGAGTTCTCCCGCTCGACGACGGCAGAGAACGCCCTCTCAAAAGGAATGCCCTCTCTCTTCGCTACTCTTTCCGCTCTGACCTCCAAAGGCGCTTCCAGCCATACTTTCAGGTCTGCGGGGACGAAGAACGCCGAAACCCGCCCTTCCACTATGATGTCAGGCTCGCGCATAGCCAATTCCTTTTGAAACTCGTCCAATTGCTTGTCGAAGCTCGGATCCTTTTCGGCGAGCTTACTGAAGTCCTCTAAACTCAGGTTAAGCTTTTTCGCGAACCTTCTGAAAACCTCACCCGCCGAGAGCATCCTCATTTGCAGTTTATTCGAAAGTAATTTTGCAGCCGTCGTCGTGCCGCTCCCCGGAAGCCCACATATCACTATTCTCATGCTATCACTATCGACGGAGTTCTAAGAACTTCCTAATGAGCTGTCCTATAGGTACTGAACATATTATATACCAAAGAACCCAGTAGGGGAAAATAAACCACCAGTCCGTCAATCTCCTTTCGCCGATTAGCGGGAAGACCGCGTGCAGTGCTGCACCGTTCTGCGAAACGAAATAATAAAGCCACATAAACAGCGGAATCGTGATGATGCTGATGTAAGCCATGGGTTTCATCTGCTGCCTGAGCATTTCCCCTGAGAATTCCGTCTGCTCCTTCATTAGCTTTAACCGCTCCTTCTCAAGCTTCTTCATCTTAAACTTGTTATTCTCCCGCCTCGCCTCCAGATATTCCTTTTGGAGCTCCCGTAATCGCCTCTGGAACTCCCTCGCACGCTCCATGAGCGTCCAGTCGACAGTATAATGCTGTATTAGGGAGGAGTAGGTTCCGGTGAGCAGAGCGAGCACGAAAATGACGAGCAGGACGTTGCCGCCTAGCAGCGTGACGAGTGGTGAGAATACCACGTCTAACGCTACGCCCATCCCGTTACGAAGATCAGGGAATATTATGATTCCAAACAGCAGCGAGAAGCCAAAGATTATAAAAAATCTCTCAATGCTGTCCTTTACCGTCCTTTTTGAAGCTTGCATCCTGTCCTCCCCGTCTCTCTCAGGCATCAGAGGTCTTTAAGTCTTACCTCCATATTTAAGTCTGCTAAGACCATTGGGTTTATCATTCTTCTACTCTTCTCGCCTGCATCCGTTCTATTACTTGTGAGGGTGTTAGCGTTGCCTTTCTTGGATATTTCCTCCCCTCCTTAACGGTTTCTATGAACGTAGGAAAGTTAAATGGAGAGGCCATACCGATGACATAGCCAGTATGATCTGGAAGTCCGCTGAGGAGCTTGCTGATGCGGTATCGTGGGTAGCCGGTGACGCTTGCGATTTGTTCGTGGTCGGCACCGCTCATCAACCTGAAAATTAAGAACGTGTTGCACTGCGAGAGCAGCGCTTTGCTGACGTAGGCGGGGCGCTGCGTGATTATGATGAAGCCGACGTTAAAGCCGCCGAGCTGAGAAAGACAGGCGGTCAGAATCTCGGAGGAGCGCTTCCAGTGCTCTCCGTAGGTTATTGCGCTGCGTTCTGGCGCATAGAACTGCGCCTCTTCGATGACGACCATACAAGTCAAGTCTTCGCCTTGCGTCGCCACCGCATGATCGAAAAGTGGGCTGAGCACGTTGTAAATAGCAAGTTGCTGATCATCTATGTTCCTCTCCTTAGACAGGTCGATGATCACAAGTTCGTTCTCCCTCACCAAGTCAACGATGCTCTCTGGCTCGATCTTCATCGATGCAAGCGTTTTTAAGAGGTGTTCCCGCTCCTCAAGCAGTCTTAGCAGCCGCTCCTTGACATCGCTCCGCTCGCCCTGTGCGCACTCTTCGAACAGGGAAGCAATGTCGCAAATGTCTTCGGGCTGCAGCTCCCCCGAAATGACGCGACGTATCCTCGAATGCACCACCTCCGCAATCTTGGAGTCGGTCTTCCTCCTTGTGTCCAAACGTAGGAACGACGCCACTCTCTCAACGTTCATGCTCGAAAGCGCCCTGAACTCTTCAGGCATCTTCACCGCGATCCGAGCGCAAACTTCGGAAAGTGGCTCTATATATTCGCCTGTCCGATCGATTACGAGGAAGTGACAGCCCCGCTCCACACCTCTTGCTATCAAATTGAGCACGAACGTCGTCTTTCCCGAGCGGGTCATCCCGCAGACCGCCATGTGTCCCTTTGTCATCGCATCCACGCTAAAGCTGAGTTCGAGTCCAGAATGCGGATCTCTGCCAAGCGTGAGTTGTATGCCCTCACCACTCGTGTAGAACGCTCTGACGTCCTCAGCAGACGCCTCGTAGACCTTCTGACCCGGCAACGGTGGAAAGTCTGCGCTCTTAAAGTCTCCATCATCAATATAACCCAAAAACTCAGCCTTCAGTAGAACTACTTCCTTCTCTCTGCCGAGTTCCACGCCACTCTTCACGAGAATCGGTCCGAAGGAGAGAGGCAGCATATCGGGGTTGTTGACCTCGCCGTCGAAGATTCGAGCGAGGCACGAGACGCCACGCCGCACCGGATGCTCGAACATGCAATAAGAGCCGCGTCTTAGCGCTCCTTCCTTCGTCAGCAGCACCGTGAATTCGTCTATGCCGCTCGGCGAAATTACAATACCTACCTCTTCCCTTCCTCTTTCTAATTCTCTCCCCCCCTCACCGCTCTTTCTGCCGCCGTTCGCGTCAAACCCCCGGTCCAAATTCCTCACCCCGCTGCGGGCGTAGCATCTCGAGGGCGTGCAGATTGTTCCAGACCAGTCTTGAAAACACGGCTTTGAACGTATCTTTAGGGATTTTTACGAGGCTGTCCGCCCTTATGATGTGTATGGGAACGCCTGTTATCGCGTCGGAGTCTGCAAGTATTAGCGACATCGCCTCTTCAGGATCGACCCACGCTGGGAACTCCACTCTTATCGGACCCTTGCTTTTCGACGTCTTTATGTAAGAAACGTGAATCTCAACACTTTTCTTTGCAATTTCTTCATACCTCCTCAGCACCGGGTTTTCGCCAGCGTCCAGCAGCACGTACTCGCCGACATCCAAGAACCTATCCAGAAGAACGCTATCCCTGTGCTTGCTGTTTATCTTCGCCGCCAGCAGGCGGGACGTCGGGCGTTTCACGACGCCCAGTATTTTGATGCGGAGCTTCCTGCACAACTCCAGAAGCCGCACCATCTCGGTCAAGCAGGAGTTCAAACGCTCCTCATAGCTGGTGTAACTCGGAAAACCTTCATCATAAACTTCTTCAACGCCCTCAATGGCTCTCAGGTAATGCGGTCTGAGGATCAAGCCCCCGTCCAGCAGGAGCCAGTCCGGCCGCCGGTTTATAGCGACGTTCGCTGCGACTCGAACCGTCAAATACCGCTCGAACAGCGACAGCCACTGTTGCTCGCCGTCTTCAGCATCTATCAGGACGACGGAGCCGTCCGACGTCGGGCTCTCGTCCTTTAAGACCTTGAGCGGCGACGTGTAGGCGAGAGCCGAAGCGACGCCCACGTAAATGCCCTCGCAGCTCTTCCCGTTGGAACCCCCATCCACTCCCGAAATGATAACGTCTTCATTCTCCTGAAAATCAACTTTACCCTTCTTGACCCTCCCTCTGAGCGCCTCGACCTCTGCGGCACCGACCTCTGATATCTTCAACCTCGACGACTGGTCCATTATCCTCTCAAGCAGCTCAGGGTACGGCTTGCTCGCAAAATACTCAAGCGGCAACTCGTAGCCCAGCCCCTCCAACTTCCTAGTCTTGGAATTTCTCATCTCCCTATCTTAGGCTTTGTCTCAGGCTTTAAATATATGCGTTCGTCGTGCGGAAAGCTGGGGGCGAGAGAAGCAGCCGTGCATTGGAAAGAAAAGGGGAAGGGTGAAGAGTCAAGCCGTGACCGAGCGGCGAGGTTTCTTTCAGGTGAACGTCCAAGAGGCGTCGTCGTACGCCATGAACTCCCCGGTCGTCGGATCTATGCACGCAACGTTCCAGACGTAAGTTCCGGGAGGCAGGGGCGGCAGCGTGAAGCTCATGAGCGTCGGGTTGTTGTAGTTAAGTCCTGGAGGCAACGTCACAAGCTTGTTAATCACCACGACCACGCCGCCGTCGGGCTTCGTGACCCAGATCGCAAACCGGCAGGCGCAATGCGTCGGTAGCGGGTTCGTGACGCTGAGCCCGACGTTCATGGTATCGCCCGCATGGTAGCTTGTTCTGTCTGTCCATATCGACACAGTCGGAGCCAGCCCGCCCGAAATCGCATTGTACGCTGCGAGGACGTCGATCAAGCCCGAGCCGTAGCCATTGTCCTTGCCGGGCGCTCCGAGATCGACGGCGTATGCCTCCAGATAATACTGGAGGTCGTCGGCGGTGAGCGTCGGCTCTGCACTCTTCAACAGGGCTGCGGCGCCGGCGACGTGCGGCGTCGCAGCCGAAGTTCCGTAGAAGTTCCCGACGCCGTAGGCGAACGTCGAGACGCCGTCCGGCGCAACAACGTCGGGCTTCGTCCGCCCATCGTTCGTTGGACCTCGTGAGCTGAAGTCTTCCAGAGCACCGGTCTGCCAATAGACGGCGCCGACAGTCATCACGCCCTCGGCATCCGCCGGTATGCAGAGGCTGCTCTCAGGCACGTCGTGCTCCGGGAAGTCGTTCGTGAAGCTGTAAAGCTCGAAGTGCACGCCCCTCGTCGCTTGATACTTTCTGATGGCGACGTGGAAGTTCCCACCCTGAAGCACAACGCCCGTTATCGCCTCGGTCGGCGGCTGCGTCCCCGTCTGAGGGTTTTCGGATGCTGCTGCCACCGCCAGTCCGGCGGTCGTCTCCACGAGCAGGTAGAGGTCGTAGTCTTGGTTTGAGTATGGCCAGTCGTCCCAGCTGAGGAAGAGCGTCACGGGCGTCTCTGCGGGTAGGTAGCCCAGATTTATGGTTTCGTCGCCCGTTGCGAACTCGTGCCAGTTGTCGGCGTCGGTGTCCGTGAAGGCGCCCTCGTAGTGTCTCTCAGCGAGGTTCCCGGCAGCGTTCACGTAAAGGATGCCGTGCGCCCGTGCGTTGTTTGCGACGTCGCAGATGAAGCCAGTTCCATCGTAGGGTCCGGCGTTCACCCAGCCGAAGCTCGCCGAAATGATATCTACACCCTTAGAAATGGCGTAGGCGACGGCGTTCGCATACTCAACGTCGGTCCCGAAATTGAAGAGGTAAAGCTGGGCGCCGGGCGCCACGTCGTGGACGATCTCGGCGCACGCCGTCCCGTGAACCTCGCCGGCTTCGATGTCGCCGTCAGCCCTGAACGATTTCACCTCCGCAATGCACGAAGCCGGGAGTTCGGGGTTCGTGGCGTAGCCCTTGAAGCCTAGATCGATGATCGCAACCTTCACGCCGCTGCCCGTGACGCCGAGAGCGTGCAGGTCGTCAGCGTTTATCACGGGCACGCCCTCGCTCGTGACCGAGAAGAGGCACGGCTTCAACGGCGCCCGCACGTAGCGAACCTCAGGAAGAGCCGCAACGTCCCTAAGCCGCTCCGGCGGGACGAGCGCCTGCACGAGGTCTTCGTACGAAGTTTCGACTATGCAGCCCAGCCTTTCAAGCTTCGAGGCGAACACTACTTTCTTACTTTCATCCTCAAGCTCGATTACGACTCTCGCTTTACCATCCACGAAGTCAAGGGTGGTGGGCGCAAACGCTCCGGTCTCAACTCCACTTTTCATGTCGAGTGCCACGCTTGCTACCGCAGCGTCAAACTTAGCCGCAATGTCTTCGGTCTTTTTAGCTATGATAAATCCAGCGGGTAAATTTTCTGCACTAAAGCTCGCAGCAACTGCGCTAACACTGAGAGTCATGAGCGCGAAAATCATGAAAGCCACCGCAGCAGCGATTCTTGTCTCCCTCATAAACTCTCACCTCCCACGTTTTGACGGAACAAAGTACTTGAGGAGAAGCGTAAAAAATTATCGATACACCATTCAGCTTGGCGGATTATTATCGCATCAGCAACTGCTGTGGGTCACCAACGGCACCTAAAACTGCTCTTTCCGTTATCATGACGGGCACACTGGGCTGTTTCGAAAACGCTTTCCGTATGAACTGTATAACCTTAAACTGCAACCTTCTTAGCCTGTGACCGAACCCCATAAGTCTATCTGAATCCCATCCAATTGTGAGCTACAATGCGAGTGACGAAAAGAGAGCTGAAACCGGACGGGCGTGGTGAGCTTTCCCTAATTCCGGAGACGCTGGACGACCTCTGGCACTTGAAACATATATTGGAGGCAGGAGATTTCGTGTATGCGACGACGCAGCGGCGTGTGGAACGTGCTACTGACAGACTACGACCTGAAAAGGGGGAGAAAAAGACCGTTCGTCTCGGAATAAGGGTTGAGCGCGTAGAGTTCCACAAGTTCGCAAATCGCCTCAGGATAAAAGGTGTGATTGAAGAAGGCTTAGAAACCGCTGTCGGATCTTATCATACGCTGAACATCGAGCCTGGCGTCGAGCTTTCTGTAACAAAGATTTGGAAAGAGCATCAACTTAGAAGGGTGGAAGAAGCTGAACGTGCTACTACGCAACCAAAGGTTATCATTCTAACGATAGAGGAGGGAGATGCCGCCGCTGGAATCGTCCGCCAATACGGTGTCGATGAGATTTTTTACATCAGAGCCGGCTCCGGTAAGGAGGCGGGTGGCGGGCGGAGAGATTTTTTCGGCGAAGTTCTCAGCATGCTGAAGAATGCTTTAAGGCAGTTTCCTGTGGATGTCATCATTGTTGCCGGCCCTGGTTTCACGAAAGAGGATTTCCTTTCGTTTGTTAAGGAAAAAGAGCCCGAGCTTGCTGCTAAAATAAGGATCGAAAGCGTTTCTTCCATAGGGCTTTCTGGCTTCAGGGAGGTCTTGAAAAGGGGTGTGATCGAAGAGGTATGCAGGGAGGAGAGAATAGCTAAAGAAGTGCGGCTTATTGAAAAGCTTATGGAGGAGATCAGCAAGGAGGGGCTTGCGGCATATGGCGATGCCGCTGTTAAGGCGGCTCTGAGCTACGGCGCCGTAAATAAGCTTCTGGTATGCGATGAGCGGCTGCGGGATGCTGATAAAGAGAGTGTAGAAACGCTATTGAAAGAGGCGGAGCGACAGGGGGGAGAGGTCGTTATATTCAGTACGGAGTTCGAGCCTGGAGAGATGCTGAAGGCACTCGGCGGCATCGCCGCACTCCTGAGATTTAAGATTGAGTAGTAAGATTGAGTAGTGATCATTACGTGGCTTTCGGAAAGATTTTTAGCTTAGTTTGCCCTAAACTCTGGAGAACTTTAGGGAGGAGAGTGGAAGCTTGATAGGGATAATCTCGTACGGGGTTTACATTCCGAGGTTTAGAATAAAGGTCGACGATATAGCGAGGCAGTGGGGGGAGAACCCTGAGGATATAAAGTCGGGGTTGCTCGTCGAAGAGAAGAGCGTGCCCGACCTCGATGAAGACACTGCGACGATCGCCGTCGAAGCTGCGAGGTTTGCACTCCAGCGGGTCGGGCTTGATGGCAAGGAGATCGGCGCCGTTTATGTCGGATCGGAGAGCCATCCATACGCAGTGAAGCCAACGGCTACGATCGTCGCAGAAGCCATCGGTGCACCGCCTTCAATATTCGCTGCAGATTTCGAGTTCGCATGTAAGGCGGGCACCGCCGCAATACAAGCATGTTACGGATTAGTCTCCGCCGATCGTATAAGATATGGACTTGCTATTGGTGCAGATGTCTCACAGTCGTCGCCCGGCGACCCTTTGGAGTATGCGACTGCTGCCGGTGGCGCCGCTTTCATAATCGGCAAGGATGACGAGCGCAAGGTCATCGTAGAAATCGAAGACTTCTTTTCGTTCACAACGGACACGCCCGACTTCTGGCGGCGAGACTTACAGAAGTACCCGTCGCACGGCGGTCGTTTTACGGGCGAGCCTGCATATTTCCGTCATGTGATCGCGGCGTCGGAGGGTCTTTTCAAGAAAATGGGGGTCTCCGCCGATTATTTTGACTACGCGGTCTTCCACCAGCCGAACGGGAAGTTCCCGTTAAGGGCGGCGGCGAAACTCGGCTTCAAAAGGGAGCAAGTGCTCCCCGGACTCATGGTGACGAAAATCGGGAACACTTACTCGGCGTCGGTTTTAATAGGATTGGCGGCGATTCTCGACGAGGCGCCGCCTGGCTCTCACATTTTGATGACGAGCTTCGGCTCAGGCGCCGGCTCTGACGCCTTCAGCCTTAGAGTCACCGAAGAAATCGAAAAATACAGGGACAAAGCACCTAAGGTTAAGGATTTCATGAGGAACGTCAGGTATCTAGACTACGCAGCCTACGTCAAGCATCAGCGAAAGATTCGCCTTTAGGTGGGAGGAATGGAATACAGCGAAAAGGTGCTGGAGCACTTCATGAATCCAAGGAACGTGGGCGTGATTGAGAATGCTGATGGTGTGGGACGAGTTGGGAATCCGGTGTGCAGCGATGTCACCGAAATCTACATAAAGGTAGAAGACGGGCGGATCTCCGACGTGAAGTTCAGGACGTTCGGCTGCGCCGCCGCGATAGCGGTCGGCAGCATGATCACCGAGATGGCGAAGGGGAAGACCCTCGAAGAGGCGCTCAAGATCACCAAAGACGATGTTGTAAGAGAGCTGGGCGGGCTGCCTCCTGAGAAACTACACTGCTCCGCACTCGCCGAGGCATTGCACGCCGCCATTCACGACTACTACCAGCGGAGAAAACAACGTGGTGATCAAAACTCTGCTCAAAACTAAAATAAGAAAGGCAAGGGAAGGCGCCACCGCGCAGTCATACATGAATAGGGAGGGGAATGGCTACCCTCATGACCACTCAGGCATGACAGGGGTATGTGAAGATGCCACACCCGCTCAACCTGCCCAAATCGCCCTTTCACCTGGAAACAGGCAGGAGACCTGCCCCCTCAACTTGCCACAGCCCGCCACACCCGCCACTAGCTGGGGGTGTCAGGACTGCGACAAACGATTCAGCATGCAGGAAGAATTTCTGAGGCACCTCCCCTTCTGTGAGGAGTTTCAGGAGCGGCAGACGAGAGAAGCCGCTGAGCGAATGAAGATTGAGATGCATGACCGCGCTTGAAAACTGCACGAGTGTCGGGGTCTTTAAGAAGTGCATGACCTGCGGGCTGATGTTTAGAGACCCGGCAGAGTTCCTTGCCCACAAACCGGCATGTAAGGCAAATGCATCGGTGCTTGGTGCCAATGACCAACTTTTAAATATCATTGCTACCAGTGGCAGAGTGAGGGGATGACATGAGCATCAGGGGCATTAGAATAACACTCCTCACACTTAGCTTGTCGTGGCTGCGCTGCTGAATCTGTTCATCTTCTATCCCACGCCGCTTTCTGAGAAGTGCAAGGAAGCGCTCATAGGGCGCGAAGAGCCTGAGCAGCCGCCTATCTATGAAGAGGGCGAGCTAGCCGAAGTGAAGTACCCAACCGGCGACATCTTGTTCATGCAGGTGGAGGGCATAGCCATTAAGGAAGTACTATTTGAGTCCGGGCCCGAGCGGGCTATGGGTAAAGAGGTATCCATCCAATCGAGAGAACCGCTTTCTTGGCGTGGCGGTGGCTTTCGGCGCTCATCCTGCCAATCCTCATATAGTCCTCACGCCGAAGCTTGATGATGTGTATGTGAGCGACGATTTCGGCTATTACAAGCCAAGCCCTGAGATGGAACGGGGGCGCCTCGCCGCAAGTATGAGGAGAACAGACCGCTCTATCCCGGTGATGTGTACGCGGGAGTCATCTACTTCGAGGTGCCTGAGCGCCTTTACAATCCAAAGCTAGTATGGAAGATAGGAGGCAAAGAGATTATCTGGAAGCTCGATCTCACAAAGCCACCCGTATTATAAAAGGCTCATTCTGAAATGGCGAGCAGTCATAAGCCATCATGATGCCCTTGAGAAAAAAGAATTCCTTATGCAGGGAGGGATGTGCGAGAACGTTTGGATTATTATTCATCATTCAGATGTGAGAGCATATCGTCGTAACGACCACTCGTGGCTGCTGCTTTTGTATCAAAAAATTCACACGGCTGGAGAACCATAAGTGCTTTATTACATTCTCCCCACTTTTGTGTGGTGGTAGCATGCGAGCACCCCTGCTGTTGGTGATGGTTGCCGCAGCGCTTCTTATAGCTACTTCCTTATGTGGCGCAGCAAAGGCAGAAGTCATTGAGGATGACTTCAGCACGGATACAGGGCTTTGGACATATGCTGGCGACGCCTACCGTGATGCGACGAACGGTTGCGTGGTTCTCACAAGGTCGGAGCCCGGATGCCGGTACGGGCTGATATGGCTGAACATGAACATCAGGGAGCCCTTCACTGTGGGATTCAAGTATAGGATTGGCGGGGGCGGCGGAGCTTTCGGCGGAGGGGACGGCATGGTTTTCGCTTTTTACAAAAAGACTGATTACACGCCATGCCCCGGAGGGGGGCTTGGGTTTACTCAAACCGGAGTAGAGGAGGGCACCCCAGTCCCCGGCTATGGTGTTGAATTCGATGGCGTCAAGAACAAGGGCGACCCCTCGCCCAACCACATCGCTCTGATAAAAGATGATATCGAAAATCACTTGATCTACGTGAACGACAGCAGGTCTGAAGACAACAAATGGCACGATGTGAGGGTGGAAGTGGGTGAAACTTCGGTCAAAGTTTACCTCGATGGCGAGCATCTATTCTCGTGGACCGGGCCATTGGACAGGACGTTCGGAGGCTTTGGGTTCTCCGCCGCCACATGCGCTGAGTGGAACTGGCACATAGTGGACGATGTGCGGATAACTCTGGGGGAACAGGTTCCTGCTCCAGAATTCAATGCCCTCGAGCTGCTTGGCTTAATTGCAATATTGAACACGGTTGTCGCAGCGGCAATATTGAAGAGGGGATGATCGTTCATCAAGAGAGAAGCATCAAGAGCGTCATTGAAAGATGGAAAAGCATTGTGTTCTTCTATTTTTAGTCTCAGCCGCTTGTGATGCTTTCCACCTGGATACATGAGGCTTAAACTTATAACGATGATCGCCTTAATTTCCCACATGGATGCCCTGTCGAAGGAGGCGGCGAGGGTCATGCTGGAAGTGCTCACGAGGATGGGCGAGGAAATAGAGGCGGCGATTGAGACCATAGAGGTTCTGAGCGACGAGGAGCTGCTTAGGAGCATCGAGGAGGGCTTGGAGGACATTAAAAGGGGCGCTGTTCTTTCCCTTGAAGAGTTCCTTGAGAAGCACGGATATAAATGACTTACCGGGTCGTTGTCTCAAGGAAGTTTGATAGGAGGTTTTCTGATCTTGATAGGGAAGTCCAAGACCGGATAGTGGAGAAGCTGAAGGCTCTACAAGAGAATCCTGGGCTGGGGAAGCCCTGGAAAGGTAAGCTCAGGGGACTTCGCTCGCTAAGGGTCGGGAAGTACCGCATCATATACCAGGTTGATGAAGATAGCATGGTCGTCAGGATCATAACTGTGGGGCGCAGGGAGGCAATATATGAACGATTTTAGCTCTACGCTCTGATGACCAAAAGAGCCTGCAAGCTGGGACGTCCGTGAGAGGCGGAAGCGGGCTGCTCGCAAGCAAAGGCAACCCTTATTTATACGTATGATTCCGTAGTGGATTGTATGAAGGTGAAGCTGACCCTGAGCATCGAGAAGGAGGTCGTGGAGCGGGCGAGAGAGCTTTTCCCGAGCATCTCCGCTGCCGGTGGAGAAGCTGAAGGCTCTACAAGAG
>Ga0209411_100040_pt1 | contig 15287 bp, 17 predicted proteins | sample Mar14336cmmetaG_FD_185479 | JGI IMG/M metagenome (GOLD analysis project Ga0209411, IMG submission 185479) | Marine hydrothermal vent microbial communities from Guaymas Basin, Gulf of California to study Microbial Dark Matter (Phase II) - Marker... ... | reverse complement strand
TGGCTACACGCCACTCAACTCTTCCCGCAAGGACGGCATCGGAAACCTTCCAACCTTTAGAGATTCAAAGTTTAAAACTACCTCCAAACCCCACCTCCCCTGTATCCCCTCGCTCGCAAGGGTCTTGCAAGCAAGAGAAAGATAAAAAAATTGGATGCTGAGGAGGTTTTGAATAGTTTCTTTACTGCATTGTTTTTCAATGAAGCTTTATAAAAGAAGAAACAAGAGGCTGGAGGTGGGGCTGGCTGAAGGTGCTTAGAACCGAGCAAATATGGATAAAAGGGGGACAAAAACATTCAAAACTTGTGCCACTTATCCAAAAATCTATATAACGAAGCAAATTACATTGTTAGGCAGGAGTTTTTCAAGACAGGAAGGTGGATAAGATACAATGAGCTAAACAAGCTGTTGAAAGGGAGCGAGAATTATAATTATAGGGAACTTCCAGCTCAGACTGCACAGCAGATTTTGATGATAGTGGATAGGAACTAGAAATCATTTTTCAGTGCAATGGACGAGTGGAGAAAGCATCCTGAGAAGTTCAATGAGAGGCCAAGACCGCCGAAATATAAGAAGAAGGATGGTGTTTTTATACTCATCTTCACAAATCAACAAGTCAAAGTCAAGGAAGGAGAGCTAATTTTCCCCAAAGTTGTTGGCTTGAAGCTCAAGACAAGGATAAAGGGAGGAATAAGAGAGGTCAGAATCATCCCGAAAGGTGTAGGCTATGTCGTCGAGATCGTATATGAGAAGGAAGTAGACTATGTAGAAAGAGACAGAAGCAGAGTCGCAATAGATTTAGGGCTCCGCAACCTCGTAACCATGGTAAACAACATCGGCGAGGCGCCGATTGTTGTTAAGGGCGGGGTTGCGAAGTCTATAAACCAGTTTTACAACAAAGAGATAGCGAGGCTGCAGCGCATATATGCAAAGCAAGGAATAAAGACAAGCAAGAGAATGACGAGGTTATCAGCAAAGAGAGAAAGAAAGCTAAAGGATTTCTTGCACAAAGTCAGCAAGTTCGTTGCTGAGTGGTGTGCTTCGCACAACATCGGAAGACTAGTGATCGGTTATAACAAGGAGTGGAAGCAAGAGGTGAACTTAGGTAAAAGGAACAACCAGAATTTCGTGCAAATACCCTTCTGGACGCTAATTCAGCAAATAAAATACAAAGCAGAGGAAAGAGGGATAAAAGTGATCCTCGTAGAGGAAGACCACACATCAAAGTGCAGTTTTAGATAACGAGCCGATAGAGCATCGTGAATACATAGGAAGAAGGATGAGAGGACTGTTCAAGAGTGCAAGAGGAACCATAAATGCGGATGTGAACGCCGCATACAACATAATAAGGAAAGCAATCCCGGAAGCGTTTGCAGACGGGATAGAGGGTGTGGGGTTGCACCCGGTGCGGTGGACAAGAGATGACACCGCACGAAGCATTTTGGGAAAGGCTCAAAATGCACAACCTGGGCTGCGGTCAAGCCTCATTCGGTGCTCAGCGGGCGACGTTTCGGTGTAGGCGCTTTGCTGTGTGCTCACACGATAACCAAAGCCTGAAGAGTGTGAGTGAACACAGCCAAAATGCAGGCGCGGGAGACTACAAGCCACACTGGGTGGTGGTTGACATTATCTACCACCTTTTGACATGCTCATCATATATCTAATGCCCCTTTTCGTGAGTCTTTTACCTCCATTCGCATCTTCAAGCATTCCTATCTCGCTCAAATGCTCCAAATAACGCCTCATCTCTTCCTCGCTTATGCCGAAGGATGATGCCATTTTCTCTATTTCCGTGAAGTCAAACGCACCCGCATAAATGAGTGCGAGAATCTGATTTTCAATGTCTGAAATATCCTTCTCAACGCTGTATTTGCTTAATATTTCACTAATTTCCTTCTTCAAAGTGTTTATTATGTCTCCTTTTGATATGATTAGTGAAGATTTAACCTTTGAGTCCTCGTCAATATATTCTATTGAAATAGCGGCATATTCTACTCCCTTATATTTGCCCCTCTTCTTCTCCTCAACATTCACAACAACATCCCATTCTATTCGCTTTTGCCCCTCTCTATCTATGAGCCATAGTGCGAAAGGCGAGAGCTTCAGTATGCCCTTCCGCAGTCTCATTTCTTTTGTGAGCGTTTGTGCGAAGAAAACGCTGAATTCCTTTGCATTCATTCGCATGAGTATCTCACGCTCCAGGTCATTTATCGCTTCAGCACGCATCTGAACTTGAACATAAGTAAGCTGAGAGCTTTCTTCACTTGAAGAAACACCTTCATAACCCAATATTAACTCCTCTTCACTCGGTCTCTTCACATCTTTTATACTACCTATATTGATTTTTATGACTTCCTCTTCTTTCTCCTTCCCCCTAATCCGCCAAAATACTCCTTTCTTTTGCCTTAACTCATAGAAAATCAATGTATTATTTTCAAGAACAAGCTTTCCTTCTCTCCAAATGTCCTCGCCGAGGATGCAAAATCTCATTTATCCATTTCCTCCTCCAACACGGAGTGAACTACTCCTCCCTTACGGAAGGGGCTTCTCCGACCGTGCCTTACGGCGTCGGGAACTCAGCCCGGAACCCCTTACGGAGACCTCCGCCCCAGAGGCGTCCCCGACAAGGAAATGTGTCGCCAAAAGCATATATATAAATTGCGGGCTCTCATCCCTCGGAGGGGACTTCTCGCCCGCATCGGTTAAACCCATTCCTTCCTACCTCCTCTACCTTCTGCACCTTCCGCAACGCCTTCTTCAGCCTCTCTCGCTTCCGCTTCCGAACCTCGCCGACGACGAATGAAAAACACCGCAGCGGCGGCACAGCAAACGGCGAGGAGCAGAAAGAGAAAGAAGAAGTTGAGAGCGGAAAAAACCTCCACAGTGGCTTGCGTGGATGCGTTTTCGGCGGTAGAGGACGCTTGAGATTTATTTGAGGGCGAGCGAGAGATTGATGTGGAGGCGTTAGAGGTCCCGCATGCGTTGTGTCGTCCATGCGCCGTCAGTAAGCACCTAAGTGGCCTGCTAATATATCTTGAATAAACGCTCCTTAGGCGTCTTTTTACGCTTCTCCTCTTCTATCTTCTTAATTTCGCCTAGGAATTGAAAGACAGCCTTCGTGCATGGGGAGTCTGTGTTGAGCATCACGACCTTTAACCTCCCGATGTCAATCCCCTTGAGGACGCCCGCACGGACAAGGTCGTTCACAACCTTGCGAACGGTCACATGGCTCTTCCCCAACTGCTTCGTCAGACCCGTGATGTTGTCAAAATATGCATTGTCGTTGTAGAATAAGAGCAGCAGTTCGAGGTGCGTGCTGTTCCCGAATATCCACCCCACAGTCTCCTCTTCATAATATTCCCTACTTAAATTTCTCTCAATAATAAAAAAAATTTATAATTTTGATTTAATTGCTTCAAGGATTTGATGAAAAAATTGAGTTAATGCGAACTTTTAAAAGCGTCTGAAAGGAACTCAAATGAGAGGTGATAGAATGGGAGGAAAAGGAGAAGTGTCTCGGAAAAGAAAGGGATTCACGGGTCTTGAGGCTGCTATTGTTCTGACCGCTTTCGTAGTAGTTGCAGCAGTGTTCAGCTATGTCGTTCTGAATGCGGGATTCTTCACGACGCAGAAATCAAAAGAGGTCGTTCATACAGGCGTTGAGCAAGCGACCTCTTCCGCTGAACTCGCCGGTGACGTAATAGGGTATGCAATGGCTTATAGTGGTGGAATATTAACTACGCCTAGTTCAAGCGCAAATAGATTAAATGCAACGAGGTTCTATCTACAACTGACCGCAGGAAAGCATCCTTTAGATATGAACGGCTTGACGATTTCCTATACCGACAAAGATACGCATATGGGTAATCTAACATATAATGCAAGCGCAGGGGGAGGAGAGATAAACAGCGGTTCGAGTTTAGGATTAAGACCCGGTGAATGGAACTGGACAATCGTAAAAACAGCAGGCTTCGGGGACGACGATAACTTGTTAGAGCTTGGAGAGAAAGCGCAAATAACAATTGCTCTTCCTGATGGTGGCGTTGCTGCAGACGAAGAATTCACCATAGAAGTGAAGCCCGCACAAGGAGCTACGCTCACAATAACGAGAAAAGCGCCCTCTGCGATAGACCCAGTCATGGATTTAACATAAAAGGGGGTGAGGGAAAAATGAGGAATAAAAAATCCATGATAAAGGATAAGAGAGCATTTACAGGATTAGAAGCAGCCATCGTTCTGACAGCATTTGTGGTAGTAGCGGCAGTGTTTTCATATGTCGTCCTCAATGCGGGATTCTTCACGACGCAGAAATCAAAAGAGGTCGTTCATACAGGCGTTGAGCAAGCGACCTCTTCCGCTGAACTCGCCGGTGACGTGATCGGGCATGGCTGGAAATATGACAAAGTTAATGCCACCACCGGGGATTGGGATTCGACAGGGCAGTATTATTCATACTATGCTTGGGGCAATACCACAGATAAAAATCAATTAGATAGCACAAACTTAACAGTCGTGGAATTCTATCTGCAACTGACAGCGGGGGAGCATCCACTGGCTTTGAATAAACTAACTATTTCATATACGGACAAAGAGATACACAACGGCAGTCTTGCACTTTGCACGAATGAGAATGCATCGTTAGGAAACCTAACAATGCCAAGCTGGAATTGGACGGTTGTAAGAGGAGACAGTGATAATCTATTAGAGGAAGGAGAATTAGCTAAAATTATTGTGGCGTTGCCAGATTACGGTGTTACTGCGAACAAATGGTTCACCATAGAAGTGAAGCCAGCGAAAGGTGCAACACTTACAATAACAAAAAGTGCACCGAAATCAATCAAAAAATCACAGGCACTATATTAGGAGGTGAGAAAAGATGAGAATAAGTAGAATAAAGAATGATAAAAGGGCATTCACGGGTCTTGAGGCTGCTATTGTTCTGACCGCTTTCGTAGTAGTTGCAGCAGTGTTCAGCTATGTCGTCCTTAACGCAGGTTTCTTCACAACGGAAAAGTCAAAGGAGGTTATCCATACAGGTGTCTCACAAGCAACATCATCAATTGAACTGTTCGGTGATGTGATAGCTCATGGAAATACTTCTGCTGACAGAGTTAAGAATATAACATTCACATTAACACTGACGGCAGGGAAAAATCCTGTTGATTTGACACCCGGTAGAACAGTGATATCTTATATTGATGAAAACACATATTTAAGCAATACTACATGGAGCATTACTTGGGTCGGAGAAACAGAGACAGCTGATAACATCTTGGAATTCGGTGAGAAAGCACAAATTACTGTTGAGCTCGAAGATGACGGTGTTACTTTAGGTAAGAATAAGGAATTCACACTTGAGGTAAAGCCACCAGAAGGGGCATCGCTTACCATAACAAGGACAACACCATCTGCAATTGATGCAGTGATGAACTTACATTAGGAGGGGCGAATTTTTTTCTTTCTTTTTCTCTTTGGGGTTGGTAGAAATGGAGTTGATAGAGCGGATAAATTCTTTGGAGAAGGAGATAAAGGTGCTGAAGGGGGAGATAAAGAGCATTCTTGTTGATTTGAGAGAGTCAATGAACTTGCTTGAGAATCCATTTGCATCTATTGAACATTTGAAAGCGGTGAGCGGGAAAGGAGGGGGGATTGACGAAGAAAGATTGAGATATTTGGAAGATTCTGTTGAGCATTTGAAGAAGATGATACAAAATGGAGGAAAAATAAGGGAATTAGAGGAGGAAATAGAGCAATTGAGAAGCATAATGGAGGGTAAAGAGCAAATAGGAGGTGCGGATGAGGAGAGAATAGAGGATTTAGAGAGGGAACTGGAAGAATTGAAGGAGATGGTGGAGATGTTGAGAGGAGAGGAGGGGGAGAAAAAGTCTTTAAAAGAGGATTTTGATGCACTGCGTCGCTTTCTGGAGGAAGATTTGAGCAATCGTATTGAAAATCTGCAGGAAGGGATGGAGAACCTGAAGGAGATGCTCAAGCTTGTGGAGGCGTTGCACGGTTCTCTGCGTTCTATGCAGGAGGAAGGGGAGAAGGAAGGAGAGGAGTCCGCTTTGAAGAAGGATTTGGAGAGAATGAAGCGATTTTTGGAGGAAGATTTGAGCAATCGCCTTGAAAGTCTGCATGAAGGGTTGGAAGAGCTGAAAAAGAAACTTGAAAAACAGCATGCCGAAGCGGAAAGTATGTTTGAGGAGGCGTCTCCTGCACTTCAAGCGAGCGAGGCGGCGGAAGGAGCGAGTGAGCTTGCGTATGGCATGCTGGAGCACGAGCAAACTGGTGAAGCTTCAAGAGAAGCGGAAGAGGTCAGGAGTGAAGGGCGAGAGAGCGAGAGTGGCGAGAGTTTCGTGACCGAGAGGAGAGGCGTGAAAGCGTGGAGCGAGCAAAAAGAGACGAAAACAAAGGAAGCAGCGCTCAAAATTTCGGATGTAAGTAGGAAGGGCGGAGAGCGTGTGATGGACATTCTCACGATTTCTCGCCTGATTCAATGGGCAGACCGAACAATTAAGATGATAGGAAAGGATAAAATGCTTCAAATTATAGAATTGTATGGTATGATAGGTAATCTTTCAGCAAGAGATAAGGACATTTTGCTTAAAATTGCGGAAATTCCACATGCCTCTAATAAGGAGCAAGTGGAGACGAAATCTTGTATTCTTGCGCTCTATGACCTTGACAGAATACTAACAGGCAGAAATGAGGAGTTTTTCACGCTTTTGAAAGATTTCTTCTGACACGCTGCGTGCTGCGAGGACAGGAGGAAGCGTAGGAGGCGGAAGAAGAGTAAGAGCGGGAGAGCGAGCGGAGGCGGGAGAGGAAATGAGTGAGAGCGCAATATCAGTGTCAATAATAACGATTGCATGCGTGATTTGTGCTGCTATGGTGATTTCTGCGATATATCCTGCGGTTTCAAGAACAATTTCATCATTTATAATAAGCAGTAGCGAGCTTAGCGAGAGGATTGAAACTTCTATTGAAATTATTGCTGAAGCAAATGACACCTCTTATTTCTATATTTGGGTGAAAAACACAGGCTCTACATCCATCGCTGCGATAGAAAACACAGATGTGTTCTTCGGAGAGACAAATAATTTCAGGCGAATACCTTATGATGCTGCGATTTCCACAACCCCTTCTTGGAATTACAGCATAGAGAACGATGACGGCGATGGAAAGTGGGATACCAAAGAAACTCTTAAAATTACAATAAACCAGACGCCCTCATCAGGCGATTATTATGTGAAAATCGTCCTTTATAATGCCGTATCCGACGAAGATGAGTTCTCTATATGATTAAAAAATGAAAAAACAATGGAAAATTGGGAATAGATGAGAATAATTAGGAGAGAATGAGAAAAATGGAGAGAAGGTAACGGAAAGAGGGTGGAAATGAGCTTCGGGACGATATTTGCGACAATTGTTTTCGTTGCAATTCTCATTTTTTCTTCTTATTTGCTTGCTACAAGCACAATATTCACAATGAACACGCTCTCTCAATCATTTAAGAAGGCGAATGACATGCAAAATGGGAAATTGAAGACGGAAATAGAGATAGTGAATGTGAGTGTTAGCGATGCACAGAACATTACCGTCGTAATTAATAACACAGGGAAAACGAAAATATTGAATAATGACTTCAAGTATATTGATGTTTTCGTGTATTATGACATTGTAGGTGCGGCAGAGGGATATACATTCAAGTGGATTCCATACACAGAGACATATCCACCTGAGAATGACCGCTGGACTGTCGTGAGTATTTCACCGGATTCCGTGAATCCTCGCAATTTCGACCCTGACGAGCAGATGAAAATATGGATTCGTGTGCTGCCGAGGATAGAAAGTGACACCACTGGCTGGATTGAAGTCGTCACGCCGAATGGTATATCCGCTTCTTCTTACTTCTACGCTTAACATGCGACGCTTACAACATCAAAACACATGTCGCTTTCATACCGCACTGCTCTTTCTCCCCGCCCTTGCCCTATCTTCACTTCAGAATGCTTTTTCATTCACTTAATTTAGGAAGGTGGGTGGGAAAAGTATTTAAGTGGAGTAAACATCCTAAAAATGGTGGGAGCGACGAAGACGGTGCGGTGCAAGCTGGTCGGGCTGACGAGACGGAAGCGTGAGCTGCTCGACCGGGAATACGACAACTTCCAGCACTGGCTCGAGACAGGCGAAGATAGAAGCGTGTATTCAGCATACAAGCAGGATGCGAGGTGGCTATACAAGAAGGCGAGGCGGATGAAAGGTGTTCCCATAAGGAAAGACTTGATAGACATTCAAAGAAGAGACACTAAGATTGCCAAGTATTGGGCGAGGATAAGGGTAAAAGGCGTGAGGGGAGGCGTTAAAGTCGCACTTGCTCATCAGCCTTTCAACTTTGAGGAATGGGAGGTTTAGGTCGAGCTGAAAAGGGAATACTCGTCCATCATTGCTGTCGATATAGGTGCAAGGTGGGCAGCCGTGTCGGTGGCACGGCACCGCAGTAAACCGAAGCTCTACGGCAGAAGAGTGAGAGGGGCTCGTGGAAAGTACTTCTGGCTCAGGAGGAAGCTCGGAAGGGAGAAGAAGTTGAGGGCGATAAAGAAGATCGGGGACAAGGAGCGGAGGGTCGTGAACGACGAGCTCCACAAGATAGCGAAGGACATCGTTGACGAGGCGGAGAGGCACAACGCAATAATAGCGATTGGCGACTTGAAAGGCGTCAGGAAGAACGACAAGGGGAGGAAGGTGAACAGGAAGGTAAACTCGATGCCGTTCTACCGCCTGAAGGAGTACATCAGGTATAAGGCGTTTGAGCGAGGCATTCTGGTGATAGAAGTTCCCGAATATAACACATCAAAGCAGTGTTCGAGGTGCGGCTCGATGCGGACGAAAAGACCCTCTCAGGGCGTCTTCATCTGCGAGGATTGCGGCTATCAGATCAATGCGGACGTGAACGGCGCAAAAAACATATTAAAACGAGCCGTGGGCTATATGCTCACGGTAGGGGCCGCCGTGACCTGGCCCGGAGGGGAGCGGTTTGCCCTCTGGCAAGCCACACTCCCCAACCTCCCCTAACGGGGCTTCACGGTGGAAGCCCCCCGACTGAAGTCGGGGGGAGGAGGTCACCTACCCCGTCGCTCAAGAATGGCTTTTATCTTCTTCAGTCGTATGAAGTTCTCCCGCTCCATCTCGTCGAGCCGCATCTGTATGTACTTACGGGTCGCCTTCAGCTTCGGTATGAGTATGTATTCGAGGGCGTTCACCCGCCTCTTCGTCTTTTCCACCTCCTCGGCGAGCCGCCGTACAGTCTCCTCGACTTCTGCAACCTTTATTATTTTCTCTAAGGCTTCCTCGAAGCTTCTTGCGCATCTGTCGAGGACCGCCGACGTGTCCACAAAGCCGTAGCCGCGTTCCGTAGCCTTTCGAGAGAAAGATTCAGCTTCGATTACAGGCACACTCACGCCCATAATGCTACGAGCGTCGAAGTCCAGCGAAATCTTACGAGCGGTCATCAAAGAAATTTGACGAACGTTCTCAACGCCCAGCAGTGCCTGCGCCAGTATTAGATTGTTAAAAGCTTCTTTGAGTTTTTCTTCCATCTCTTTACGTGCCGCCCTCACCTCAGAAACCACATCCAAGAATTCCGCGATCAGCGCATCCCGCTTCTCCTTAAGAAGGTCATGCCCTTTCTCCGCAAGTTTAACGCGACGGGTCAGCTTCAGAAGCTCCATCCGCGTCGGGCTCACGCCCTCTATTACCTCCGCCATCTTCTCACCCCAGGGCGTTGCTGCCACTCGCCGCCCCTATATTCGGCAGGCGCACATTTAAAGTGTTACGTCGTACGCCGCGACACTTCTCACAAAACGCAAATAGAACTTCGGCAAAACAGGAGAATAAATGGGGGACATCCGTGTTCTCGACGAGCTGACCGTGAGCAAGATAGCGGCAGGCGAAGTCGTAGAGCGCCCGGCGTCGGTCGTTAAAGAGCTTATTGAAAACTCCATAGATGCATGCAGCCGCCGCATAAGGATCGAGGTCGAGAACGGCGGCAAAAGCCTCATAAGAGTGACGGACGACGGCGTCGGGATAAGGAGCGACGATGTCGAACTCGCCTTCGAAAGGCATGCGACGAGCAAGATAAGGAAGATAGAAGACCTTGATGGGTTACAGACGCTCGGTTTCAGGGGGGAAGCCCTGCCAAGCATCGCGGCGGTTTCAAGAGTCGAGCTGCGGACTCGCCACGAGAGCGAGCCTTTTGGCACGTACCTGCGGGTTGAAGGCGGCAAAATCAGAGAACGCCGTAAGATAAGCTGGGGCAGCGGCACGAGCATCACAGTCCGAAGCCTCTTTTACAACGTCCCCGCAAGGCTTAAAAGCATGAAATCCGTCGCCACCGAGCTCCGCAACATAATAGACGTCGTCACCAGCTACGCCATCATCAATCCTGAGATAAAATTCGAGCTTTTCCATGACGGCAAGCTCTCGCTTAAGACGCTCGGTAGCGGGAAGATGCTTGATGTCATCGTCACAATATTCGGCAAGAATGTTGCAAGGGAGCTTCTCGGAATTTCGTATTCATCAGATGACGTCACCGTAGAAGGATATATAAGCAAGCCTGCCGCCGAAATTCTTGGAAGAACCTTTGTTTATGTTAACAGGCGTTTCGTGCGCAATGATCTGGTGGAGAGCGCCGTGCGCAGCGGCTACGGCTCGCTGCTGCCCAAAAACTCCCGTCCTTTTGCAGTAATCTCGTTGAAAATGCCACCGAGGGACATCAACGTGAACGTGCATCCGAGAAAGACGGAGGTGCACTTCTATAAGCCAAAAGCGGTCGAAGCGGCTGTGGAGGCGGCGATCTCGGCGGCATTGCGCAAAAGCGACCTCGTGCCGAAAATAACCGCGGCGGGAGCTGGATGCATAACTGCGACGGCCATGCCCGAACCAAGGGCTGCGGAGGCTAGAGGAGTTGTGACGCCTAAGGGCACGCAGACGCCACTCGAACTTGATGAGAGCGTCGCAGCGGCGCAGCATGAGGGGGAGGGAGTCCTTGACATACAAACGTTCCCCCTTTACCAAATTTACGACAGCTACATCATCGCGCAAAGCAAGGACGGTGACATTTTCATCATTGACCAACATGCTGCCGCCGAGAGGATAAAATTTGAAAAGCTGCTTGAAGAGTACCAATCAAGGAAGCTAAGGAGTCAAGAACTAATAAGGGCTTATGTACCGAGGCTCGCACCACAGCAGCTCTGCATGCTTGAGGAGAACATGGAGGCGTTGCGTAAAATGGGCTTTGAGATCGAGAAGTTTGGCGACGACGCCGTCGTGATAAGAGCGGTGCCTGCCATCCTCCGGGTGAAAGAGGAGGAAATAATGAACGTAATAGAACGTTTAGTTGAGCATTTGAAAGAGAGCGCCGGCAAAGGCGACGTCGGCGAGAACGAGCTTTTAAGGGCAATATTCAGCACCGCCGCTTGCGTTTCGAGCGTCAAAGCCGGCGAGAAGCTCTCTTATTCGCAAATGCGTGAGATCGTTGAAGGGCTCAAAAAAGCAAAGGCTCCTTACACCTGCCCGCACGGGCGCCCGACAATGCTAAAGCTCAGCCTGAAGGAGCTTGAGAAAAAGTTTAAGAGAGCGTAGCCCATCTTATTCCATGAAAGTTTTTCTGGACGGCGAGGAAGTAGAGGCAGAACGCGGCACGACCGTTGGTGAGCTTCTGAGAAGCCTTGGCAAGAGCGTGACGGAGGGCATGCTCGTCGCCGTGAAGCGTGGCGAAAAAGAGCTAGAAGCAAAACGTTTTGTCTTCGACACCGACGTGGGCGTCTTCGTTTGCGAGATAGATTTCAAAGAATGGGCGTCACAGCATAAAGCTTGGGAAGGTGCTGCTGTCGCCTGGGTCGAAGATAACAAAGTGGTTATAGGACCCGTGAAGTTCGACATGCGGATGCAAGAGACCGCTAAAGAAGCGCACCGGAAGAAAGGAGATGTCTTCATTCTGAAGAGCAGTCCGACTGCCGAAGACGCTTTCCTTTGCATCGCACTTTCCGAACATAAAGAGCTTTCTTTGCTTCCTGAGGGTACGGAAGACGGGAGCATAGGGAAAGTGATAATGGGCTTCTCGGTTATAAAGAAGCTGAGCAAAGGCGTCCGCATAAGAGGCGTGGAGGCGGAGCGGAAGACAGAACGGGTGATTGAGAAGATAACGCTCGGGACCGCCGTTAAGGAGAACATGAACATTTTCACGAGATTGAAGGTGAAGCTTTCTAAGGAGGCAAAAATATCGGCAGAGGCGCTGTTTTCATACTTGAAGTTCAGGAACAACGTCTTCATCGTAGACGAGGCGACACATACCTACTTGAGGGCGGAGACGCCGCTAGCACTCTTCGATCTCGTGCCGGAGAACAACGAAGAGTACCGGCAGCGGGGTGCCGTCTGCATAAGGAACGAAGGAGAGCGGATTGGCTCTATATACATATACAAGGAGGACAGGATGCCAAATCCGGCGCTGAACAAGATAGGCGTTGTGGAAGTCGGAGCCGAGCTGCTAGACGTTGCAGGAGTGGGCGATAAGATACTAGTGGAGACGGAGCCAAAGCATGTCTTCGTCTTAGGTAAGACGCAAAAGGACGCCGAGATCATACTTGAGGGGCTGGGGCTCTCGCAGGAGAGAACAGGCGACACGAGTGATGACGCCATAGTCGTGGCGCAACACCCGAGCTACACCTTAGAAGCTTATGAGAGAGGAGTTGTAAAGACGGAAGGCGTCCCCGCCGACGGCATAGTTTATGTGGAGCTTTTCGAGAGGGAGGCGCCAAACAGCGTGGATTACTTCAGGAACGTCACCGGCTTATACAGGAACTTCCCCATAGGAAAACTTTCAATACTCGCGGGCACGGACTCTATGATCCTCTTCAGGGGCGCTGAGAGAAAGCGTGCGATCATCCCTGAGAACATGCCTACTGAGAAGGTGGAGGCAGGCACGATAGGCGTGACTAACATGAGCCGCCCGGGTTACGGGATGATAGGCATACGGCTGGAGGGAAGCGACCAGTACGGGCCGACCGGCGAGCCTTTCGAATCCACGAACGTCATAGGAGTCGTGAGAAAGGGGTTAGAGAACCTAAAAGGGAAGAAGAAGGGCGACGTATGGCTGATAGAGATAACATGACCGCTTTGGCTCGTCATTGCTAGAGGGGAAGGAAAATATATATACATCTGCGCCCATAGGATTTTCTAACGAGCCACGAGGAGGATGCGGATGGGCGAAGAAAGGGAGGATTTTCTGATAGTAGAAAACATAGGTATTACCTTCAAAGACGTGCCTGTCCTTGAAGGCGTGAATTTCAAAGTGAAAGAAGGACAAGGGTTCGGCATTCTCGGGAAGAGCGGCTGTGGCAAGACCGTTTTGATGAACATAATACGAGGCATCCCAGAATACAAGCCGACGACCGGGCGGATCATTTTCAGGGTTGCTGCGTGCCAGAACCCAGAATGTCGCTGGGTGGAGCCGCCGAGCAAGAAGGGGCAGAAGTGTGAAAAGTGCGGTGCGGAGCTCAAGCTTGAAGAAGTTGACTACTGGAAGGCGTTGGAAGAGAAGCAGCTCATTGGGCGTCGCATTTATGATAGGATAGCAATGATGATCCAGCGGACATTCGCACTGTTCGGCGAGTCGCCGGTCATTGTGAACATTCAGGAAGCACTTGCGGACGCCGGCGTGCCGAAGCACCTCCAGATGCCAAAGGCTTTAGAGCTGCTCAAGAAGGTGAAGCTGCTACACCGGGCGACGCACATCGCCCGTGACATCAGCGGCGGTGAGAAACAGAGAACGGTTTTCGCCATGTGCCTTGCTAAGAATCCGATCCTGTTCCTCGCAGACGAGCCCACAGGAACGCTCGACCCGATAACGGCGCAGGCGGTCCACGATTGCATGATCGAAGCTCAGAAAGAGGGTATTACGATGCTCGTGACGTCACACTGGCCTGATGCGCTCGTTGCAACCACAACGGAGGCGATATTACTTGAAAAGGGCAAGCAGGTCGCAGGACCAGGACCCTCTGCCGAAATAAGAGACAGGTTCATGGAGACTTTCGAAATGCCGCCCATCGAGCGGCGGAAGTGCGATAACCCGATTATCAAGGTTGAGAAGGTGCGAAAATACTTCTACACTTATGACAGAGGTCTGATAAAGGCGGTTGACGACGTGGACCTCACGATTTACGAGGGCGAGATCTTCGGGCTCGTCGGCGTCTCCGGCAGCGGGAAGACCACGCTCTTCAAGATGATCGCCGGGCTGATACAACCATCGAGAGGGCGTATTCTCGTAAGGCTCGACGACGAGTGGATAGATATGAGAGAGCTGGGGCCTGAAGGCAAGGGGCGAGTCACACCTTACATCAGCATGCTGCACCAAGTCTACACGGTGCACCCGAACCTGAACGTGTATGAGAATCTTGCGGGCGCCTTGCCCTATGACCTGCCGTCGGACGTGCTTGCCGAAAAGATATATGCGACGATGCGCGCCGTCGGCTTCACCGACGAGGAGACGGACAGGATCCTCTACGCATACCCGGACATGCTGAGCGAGGGCGAGCGGCACCGCCTCGCGTTCGCACGGGCGCTCATGACCGACCCGAAGATCGTGCTGCTCGACGAGCCGACGGGGACAGCGGATCCATTGACAAGGGTCGAAATCGTGCGCTCGATCAAGAAGGCGAGGGACACGCTCGGACAGACTTACATCATCGTGTCGCACGACATGGACTTCATAGACATGGTCTGCGACCGCGCAGCGCTGATGCGAGTCGGGAAGATCGTCGTCGAGGGCGACCCCTCAGAAGTAGTGAAGGTAATGAAAGAGGTCGAAACGCCTCTCGGTATCTAAATCCACCTCTTTTTCTTTGCTCCCCTCTTTTTCTCACAGGTTGCTTTCAGGCGCTTTTGTTTTCTGCAAGCGAGGCGTTACGTATGAGATTTTTGATTCGGAATGCCATCCGTCCAAGTTGTAACGTCGGCTCGCAGTGCGTACACAAACTTTTAACTTTCACATCCGACCATATCCCACCTTTCATTCACACCGCTTTAGCTCCAGCGATCACAATGCCGAAATCCGTCGCAGATCTGTAATGACATCAGGCAGGACCTCAAGCACGTATTTGACGTCATCCTCCGTCGTGTATCTCCCGAGAGTGAGGCGAAGCGAGCCTCGTGCAAGTTCAGGCGGCACGCCGATCGCTAGGATTACGTGCGAGATTTCCCGCCGCTCGGGGTCGTGCGAGGAGCATGCT
>Ga0209411_100039_pt1 | contig 15364 bp, 20 predicted proteins | sample Mar14336cmmetaG_FD_185479 | JGI IMG/M metagenome (GOLD analysis project Ga0209411, IMG submission 185479) | Marine hydrothermal vent microbial communities from Guaymas Basin, Gulf of California to study Microbial Dark Matter (Phase II) - Marker... ... | reverse complement strand
CTGTGGCTGTGAGGGCTTCGACCGACCGGGCTAGGAGCGGGCTCCCGGCCCGAGGGCCGCCGTCAGCCGGGACGACGCAGGGGTCGATGATTGCCCGCATGAGACCACCTGCAAGCTCCCGTCTTCAAACGGGAGTAGCTGACCACAATGCCCTTTAAACAAACTTCTTTATGGGCTTGTGCGAGTTCGTACTGGTCGTACGCCTATCTGAACAGCAAGGTGCACAACACTAAACATCATCATTTATCTGGATCAAAACTTCAGAAGAAAACATGGTGAAGGCAATAGACCTGCAGGTGCAGATAGGGGTCGAGGGCAGAATTCCCTTTAAAGACAAGGAGCGGTTTGACATCTTGATGAAGTATTTCAAGGCTTCTAGCAAGGTGATAATGAGCGAAGAGGAGTGGATAGCCGGGATGAAGAACGCCGACGTCTGCGGTGTAGTATGGACAGGGGGGTTTAGGTCTATAGGTTGGAAAGACCTCGATGAAGTAAAAAGGCAGAACGATTACGTCGGCGAGCTGATAAAGAAGTATCCTGACGTGATCGTCGGCGCTTGGGTAGCTCTCGACCCGGACTGGGGACGTGCCGGCGTCAAAGAGTTAGAGCGTTGCATTTACGACCTTAAGACATTTGGGGTTGCGGTCTGCGGCGCCTTCACCGGAATTCCAGCGGATGACTACCGCTGGTATCCGTATTATGAGGTTTGCGAGGATGCCGACGTCCCCATCAAAATCTGGGTCGGGCATCTTGCTTACGGTTCGGGGCAGCCTGGCGGCTGGGGCATCAAACTATGGACAGAACGCCCGATCCCGCACGTGGACAACGTGGCTGCGGACTTCCCGAAGCTCAAGATCATATGCGCTCACTACGCCTGGCCTTTCGAGAAGGAAATGGCGTCCGTCCTCATCCATAAGGGCAACGTGTATAACGAGCTTCACGGTTGGCTCCCTCGCTACTTCGACGAGAGTTTCAAGCGAGAGATCAACACCCGCCTCCAAGACAAGATAATGTTCGGCTCTGACTACCCATGGTTCAGCTACGAGCGCCTCTTCCAAGACTGGGAATCTCAGGGCTTCAAACCCGAAGTCCTCGAAAAGGTCTTCGTCAAAAACGCCCAGAAGGTCCTGAAGCTGGAGCTTTGAGCTTTAACCGTCGGAACCGAGCGAGCCGCAAATCATGCCGGACAATCGTCGGTGCCCCCTGAGACCGAGCGAGGCGGAGACTGAGGCAGGGCTGAGCTTAGTCGGAGGCTGAGCGGGGCGGAGGGCAGGCGGAGGGCGGGCGGAGGCGGGTTCCCCCACAAAGTGACCTCCCCCCTCGCTTAGCAAGGGGCGTCCACCGGCGGGAGGTTGGGGAGTGTGGTTCAGAATGAACCGCTCCCGTTGGGCGGGTCACGGCAGCCCTGCCCGCAGGATATACCCGCGGCTCGTTCCGAACTCACATTAACTTCGGATAAAAATCAACTGCCTCCAACCTCCTCTAATTCATCCCGCCCTCAGGACGAGCCCTCTTAGCGACTGAAGGTAAAGGTCCGGGCTCCCAACCCGACGACGAGGACAGTAAGAACCCTAGGAGGAGTTGCCCGTAGCCGTAACCGTAACCGAACCGATCCGCTCGGACTCGTTCGATGTGAGGAGAGTGAGGAGAGGCGTCCGTGCCGTGCTGTGCTGATCGGGTCGAAACGAGCATGCCGTACGCCCTACGCCTTTTGCTCTACTTCCCACCTCCCGCCGCCTCTTGCCACTTCTCGCCGAGCCAGCCGCCGAGCAGCGCTATCAGGAAGCCAAGTAACGACGCCATGGCTACGATGCTTGCAGGAATGCCACCCGCACGTAGAAGGGCGAAGGCACCTATTAGGACCGTCAATGCGCCTGCGATTCCTGCCTCCAAGATGGTCTTGCCTGCGGAAAGCCTGCCTATGAGCATGCCGCCGACGAGATAGCCGAGAACGCTGGCAAAGCCCCCTATAACGCCGCCCAGCAAAGCGCCGAAAGCTATCACCACGACGATCATTATTAACGTCCCCAGAAATACCCATCTCAGTTCAATTCCCGGCATGCTCTAATGTTTGAGAGTAAAAAATAAAAAGCTTCAGAAGACTTCTTTCAGCCCAATGGCGTCCACGACTATGCAATTAATCCGCACGAGCAGCGAGAACGTGAGCGCAACGCCGACGTTAATTCCGAGCATGTGGAAGACGGCGGCGGTGCCACCTTCCATTATTCCAAAACCTGCGGGCGTCAGCGGCACGAATGCAAGCAGTGTTATCAGCGGGTGCAGGAGGAAACATGCGACGAACGATAGATCGATGTCGAGCGCCTTAGCCAAGAAGAACCACTGCAGCCCCATTAGCAGCCAGCATGCCATGTATATCGCAAATATCACGGGCAAATCGCTTTTAATTTCGAGACTTAGGTCTTTGACCCTATTATATTTCTCGTCGAATCTCCTTAGCGCCGGGATTTTAGAAAGCAGTGACGAGGAAATTCCCTCTCTCGTCCAGAGGATCACAAGTGTCAAGACACCTATCATAAGAAATGCAACGGCGGCGACGCTCAGCGGTACGAGTAGGTTTGTATCGAGCGCTGAGACAAAAAATAGAAAGCCCAAAAAGCCACCGACAACTTTCATCACGAACTCGAAGCCCTGCGGCGCAAGAATGGCAGCAAGACCCTCCGTAATACCCGCACTCCCATCCTTTTTCAGGAAGTAAGGCGTCAGCAGGTAGCCGCTTCTGGCGGGCGTCACGTCCGACGCCACCATACCGCCCATGTGCGCAAAGAACGCCTCCTTAAAAGAGTTCCTCGCTCCGAGCCTCGACAGCAGATAATGCAAACGGAACGCCATGAGCACGTCGTAGCAGAAGTAAGCGGCGGCGGCAAGCCCGAAGTACAGCAAGTTCACGCCCTTAAAAGCTTCGAGAACCTCCCTAACGTCTATTTTGTAGAGGAGCAGCGCAAATATCAGCACGCCGAGGAGCGTCTGCAGCCATCTCCTCCTCATGCCCACCGCCTAAAGCAGACGCACGGACAGCAGCAGTAAGACGAACGCAACCACCATCAGCACTATCGTCAGCACGATCACGAGCTTCACCGCCGCCACGTCCGTCCCAAACACTATCGGAAAAGGACCTATCATTACGACACCCGCCGCGCCGCCTGTAACGTTCTCCCGGCACTCTCCAGTACGCCCGTGCCAATAACGTCCTTCTTGCGCTGCTTTGTAACTCTCGTAAAGCGTGCCCGCGAATGTTATCAGAATGCCAAGCAACACTAGCGCAAAGCCCAGCAGCCACCACTTGAACATTTCACATCCCTTAACAACCGTTGGGCTTCAAAAGTTTAATCTTGTCGATTATGCTGCGAATCCGTTCGAAGCTAAGGAAAAATATTTAAACCGACCCCCACAAGCAAGAAGCGATGGACAGGGACCTTTTGGTGGCATTATTGGTGGTTCTGGCGTTCTTCGTGCTCGTAGCTGTCGTTGCGACGGTCGGCGAGGGTCTTTACGAAGAGCCGTCAGCCGTAATTATTAGAGACGTGGACGTTAAGGCTGCCGCCGTCAACGCTTCGACGGCATCGCTTAACATCACAGCTTATCTCGACAATTACGGCGCCGGTAGCGGCGACATCGAGCTCCTTGTGAAAGCTTTCAATGCGAAGACGAACCTTCTCGTCGCTACAAATAAGACGTGCGTCGGCGTATTGAAGAAGAAGGAAACAAAGGCAGCTAGTGCGCTAATATACGTGGAGCGGCGTGGTGACTACCGCATTCGGCTTGTGCTCTTCGAAGACGACAGAGGCGTCGGCGACTACGAGGTCTACGTCAGAGGACTCGAAGCGCTTGAACCGCCGGAGCACGCGAGGCTCTCGCTCAGGACCATGGACTTTTACGTAGAATCTGTCGAAAGCATCGGCGGTAAGGAGTATGCGGCGATAAACGTCACGCTCTACATCGACAACCTCGGCGGCGACGTCAGCGGCTTGCGAGCGCTCGTAAAAGCACGAGATAACGAGACGAAGCTCATAACCGCATGGCAATGGCTCGATCTTGGATTCTTGCCGAAGGAGAGCACGAGTTTGCGGCATGCGACGCTCCGCTTACTCAACGGACGTGACTACGTCGTCGAAGTCCAAATCTGGCAGGGGCAGCGGATAATAAAGGAGAGTAGCGGCTTTGTCGTCCTCAGCCCTTTTGTGAACCGCACGATCACGGTCGGAGCTGAAGAAAGAGCTGTGGAGGTCTCGCCGGCGGTCGAAATCACGAGCTTCATCCCAACACCACAGCCTGAACCGCTCAGAATGCCAGAGGGCGCAAGAAAAGGCGAGCGTTACCCCTCACCACCGATGCCCGCAGGTTTTGAAGGGGTGGCGGCAGCGCTCTCGCTCTTAGCGACGTTATTTTTGTTGAAGGGGGTGATGAGGTTTGGCAAGCGAAAAGGGGAAAATTGAGGAGAGTGACGACACTAAGGCGAGCACTGATGAGCTACGGCACGGTAATGACCTTCTCAGATACTTCAGGCTCGGCGTTCTCATTATTTTGATGCTCTTGCTGCTCGTTGCGACGTTCCACTTCTACTTTTCGGTCGTGAGTGCAGTCGCCAGCCTCTTTGAATACAGGTACCAAGCGTTGGTGACGGCGGGCTTTGCAGCATGTGTAATTGCGGTCGTCGCCTACCTCCTGAAAACGGTCGTGCGCTGGTAGCCGGGCTACGAGCGTGGCAGGCGGACGCCGAAGTCGGCGGCGTGAGACTCTTATAAAAGGAGGAGGAAAGTCGAGTTATGAGCAGGCGTGCGAGATTTTGTGCTGAGGTATGCCCGATATGCAGGAGGGCACGGAGTAAGAAAAAAGGCTTGGCGTACTGGTTCGTAAAGAATATAGACCGCAAGATATGCCCGTTCTGCAGGGCTTACGAGCGGGAGTTTGGAAAGCCCGCTTACGAGTAGCGTCTAGGCTTCTCGGCTCTCCGGTCTCAGCCCGACGGCGCGCCGCAAGTTCTCGTGTGGTGCGTTCATGACATGACCCCGACGGCGACGGCAAGGCGTGCTCGGGCGGCTAGTCATCGAGGCTTCTCTTATCAGCTCCCTTCGGTTACGCACCGACGAGACCGGAACTAGACTGAGGCAGGTCTTTTTACATGTCAAGCCGAAACAATGAGGGGTGTGAAGAAATGCACGATGAGAGAAATCCCATATGACTTCATCTCATACGCCTATAAAGCGTTAGAGCAGGCGAAAAAGGAATTTGACGAATATATTCGAGAGAGGGAGCCTATGAAGCTCAGAGATGCTTGTGAAAAGGCTTGTCTCTCCGTAGTTTCGGCTACGGATTATTTACTTGTGTGTGGGTGCGTACAAACCAAAAGGCAGAGCTGAAAGGAAAAAATTGTTGGAGACCCTTGAGAGGAATGTTGAGGAAGTGAGGAAGCTCGGTCTTGCGGATAGGATGTTTGCGAGATCTAAAAGGCTGCACTCCGACGGCTTTTACGAGGGGTCGGTGGACGAGGAATCTTTCAGAACGGAGATCGAAAAGGTCAAAAGATACCTGAAGGACGCCGAAAACGTCGCCGAGGTCATCTGGAAAATTCTCGACGGAGGCTCCAGCTGCTAAAGTCATTCCGAGAAATAGCGAGGAGGTACCGGAAAGTTTAGGAGGCGACGTTTTAGGGGGGCAGCGTTTCAGGGGCGGCATGGACCACGTACCACCGGACCACGCACCACGACCGACATGCCACGTACCACGTCTCCACTCCTCCACCGCTCCCTGAGAAAGACTAAGATGCTCCCGCCGAAGCCGCAACCCGAAGGTGCTGAACGCCGTCTTTTGGTCCTGGTCGTTTCGCCTCTCCGCCCAGATTTCACGCCCACGCAACATACTTCCAGCCTCCGACGCCCGGCGGCGCCGCCCGCCGTCACAGTCACCTTTTCAGTTTCCGCCTCGCAGGTTCTATCAGCTTGTTGATGTATCTTGCGGCGTTGAGCTTGAGGTCAAGTGGGTGCAGCTCGCCCTCAACGTAGTCCTTTTCAAGCTCGTAGAAGTTCTCATAGGCGACGTCGCCGCCGTATTTTGCATCCCTCTCTATTTCTACCTTCCTGAAGACTGGAAAGATCAGAAGCTCGTAAAGCTGGAGGACGGGGTTGTTCTCGGCGGTTTTCGGCGGGCACACCGCCCTCTTGATTTTTGCGTTGACAGTTGCCTCATCATCATCTACTGCAATGAAGTTACCCTTCGACGACGACATCTTCTCGCCGTCGAGCCCGAGGATGAGCGGCGTGTGCACGCATATCGGCGCCTTAAATCCGAGCTTCGGCAGGCTCTCCCTTGCGAGCATGTGGATTTTACGCTGGTCGATCCCACCGATTGCAACATCCGCGTTAAGATATGCGATGTCCATTACCTGCATTAGCGGATAAATCATCTGCGAGACCTTAGGATTTTCGACGCTCCGCGAAATTTCATCCATGCTTCGCCTTGCCCGGCTTAGCGTCGTGATCGTCGCAAGCCGCAGGACATCTCGCATGTAGTCGGCGTCCAGTTGGAACGACGAGCCGAGCAGGAATTCAGTATCGTCGCCGAGCACGCCCATTGCAAGAAAGCACTTTTTATTGCGTTCGGCAATCTCCCTTACCTCCTCAAGGCTCCCCTTCTCGTTAAGATGCGCATGAAGGTCGGCAAGCAGCACCGTCGCCTTGAATCCAAGCCGCTGGAACTCCGCAAGCTTCAACACTGTAATCATGTGCCCGAGGTGGATGCTCCCGCTCGGCTCGTAGCCCACGTACGCCCTCTTACCAGTGGCGTCCTCTAGGGCTGCCCTCAGCTCCTCAAGCGTCACTACCTCCTCCGTACCCTCAAGTATCGTCCTCGGAAGTCGTTCTTCGGCAGCCACGACCGAGCCTCCTATTTCTCTCGTTTCTCCTTCAATTTTCGTAATGCGGTCGCAAGGATCGCAGTCTTTCCCATTATCCCGCTTATCATTAAAACGTCAAAAATCTCTTCTTCGGTAGCTCCGCATTTAAGAGCGGCGTCTATATGCACGCTTATGCACTCCTCTGCTCTGAGCGCGGCTGCTGCGGCGAGGGCGACGAGCTCCGCAGTCTTCGCATCCAAGGCTTTCGGACGCAGCGCGAAAAAATCGCCGATCACGTCCGGGATCATGACCTCAGGGCGCCTCGCCATCTCCTTGAGGATGAAGGGGACGGTGCCAAGCATCCCCTCCGCCGCCTCGAATATCAGCGATACCATCCTCTCGGGCTCGCCCAGCAGCTTCTTCGCCCGCTCGAAAAGCTCCTCGCTCATGCCACCACCCTCATTCTCTACGTCTTCGCTCTTTAAGAGCTGCTACTATGATAGGGAGCGCAATGGTGACATCACAATAAACGACGACGGTCTTCGCATCGCTCTTCACCTTGCCCCAAGATTTGGCTTCGTCGGGCGTGGCGCCGCTGAGACCTCCGGCGTGCGGCGTGTCCGTCGTGATCTGGATGACGTAGTCGAAGCCGCCTTTTGGAGATAGTAACATTGCCTGAAATATGAAGTTTTTGGGAACGCCGCCGCCGAGTATGATTGCACCTGTGAGATCAGCGTCGTAGCAGAGACCGATAAGTTCTTGCATGTCCGCAATCGCGTCTACGACAAGCGGTGCCGTCTGCCTGAAGAGCGAGGCATGCAGCCCGAGCATGGAGTCCGCGAACGCCGGACAGAAAACTGGAATCCCTTTCTCAACGGCGACCCTCAAAATCGAATCTTCGTCGTCAAGCCTCTTACCGAACTCTACTAACAACTCCCTTATGCTAATAGGCTTTCTTAGCATGCCCTTGGTATTAAGCTCCTCAAGAGTTGAACGCACGAATTCTTCAAGCCGCACGAAGTCCTCATCACGTACGAGCACATCATATATGCGGCTCGTACTTTGCGTGCGGAGCGCGGCGTCGTCGATGCTCTCGACGGCAAGCGTCGTGAGATAATGATGCCCTCCGAGCGCCTCGATTATGTCATGCACTATATTTGCGCCGGTAGTCACAAGCACGTCCACGAAGCCCGAACGCAGCATCTCTGAAATCACTCCTCGCAGTCCTGCTGGAACCAAGGCGCCTGCTAAGCCCAAAAATTTCACGGCGCCCCGCTCTAGCATTTCATTGTAAATATCTACGGCGACGGCAAGACGGCGAGCGCCGAAGGCGCAGCGCTCCAGCTCACGTACCAGCTCGTCCACACTCATTCTTTCCCTAACTTTAACGCCGGTTATTTTCATAAGCCCCGGCGGCGTGGATTTAATGGAGGAGGTGAAGGAAGCCGCCTCTCACCTCCGTTATTAAGTTTGGAATTCAAATACATTTTCGAACTCCGAGTACATCTCCTGGAAGGAACGATTGCAAGCGTCGACCACGGCGAAATCGGAAGGGCTGTCATGGATAGGAAGCACAGTTATCGCCTTCCAAGCTTCATCGACTCAAAAAATATTTAGGTGCGGAATGAAACGATTTTCATGTGCTTAGCGATACCAGCGAAAGTGCTTGAAATCCATGGCGACCGTGCGAAGGTGGACTTCGGTGGCGTCAAACGTGACGTGAACATCTCGCTTGTGAATGTCGCCGTCGGGCAATACGTGATAGTGCATGCTGGCTTTGCGATCGAAGTTATAGATGAGAAGGAGGCACTGGAGACGCTACGACTCTGGGAGGAGCTACTGAAATTAGAGGTTGAGCCGACGCACGACAATTGATGAGCGCCTCTTCCCTCTGGTTCGTTCTTATATCTGGCGTTAAACGCTTCCAGCCACTGTGGCGACATATTTAAATGCTGCGTGAGAAATAAAAAAAGAAGGTGAGCGGATGGCAGAGGACGCAGCAGAGGAAGCAGCGGATAAGGAGTTTAAGCACATAGTAAGGCTCATAGATACAGACTTAGATGGAACGAAAAGCGTACAGTATGCGCTCTGCGGCATAAAGGGCATAGGGCGGCGAGTTGCAAAGGCGATAGCAATCTCTGCAGGTATCGATCCGAATGCGACGATGGGCAAGCTCTCCAACGAAGAGATAGAAAGGTTGAGGAACGCTTTGGAGAGTGTCGAGAAGAGACTGCCAAGTTGGATGCTGAATCGGCGGAAGGACTTCTACACAGGCGAGGACAAGCACATCTTAGGCTCGGACTTGCTGATGACGGTCAGGGAGGATATAAACCTCATGAAAAAGATACGATGTTATAGGGGCATAAGGCATGAGCTTGGGCTGAAGGTGAGAGGGCAAAGGACACGCTCCACAGGTAGAAAGGGTCCCGCTGTCGGCGTTAGGAGGAAGAAGAAGTGAGGTGGGGGCATGGGCGACCCTAAGAGGCAAAGGAAGACCTATGAGACACCAAAACATCCTTGGGAAGCAACAAGAATACAGGAGGAGAAGGAACTCGTGGAGAAGTACGGGCTGAAGAACAAGCGTGAAATTTACAAGGCGCTGACGATGATAAAAAAGTATAGGAGGGAAGTGAGAAGAATACTGGCAGCGCTTTCCAGTATGAAGGGCAGTGAGCATGCCTTGCGTAAGAAGGAGGAGCTTCTGAGGAGTTTGAAGCGCAAGGGGTTGCTAAAACCAGACGGCGATGTCGACGATGTACTAGGGCTGAATGTTGAAGACATCTTAGAGCGACGTTTGCAGACGATAGTATATAGGAAAGGGCTTGCGAAGACGATGAAACAAGCTCGCCAGCTGATTGTACACGGGCACATCGCAGTGGCGGGTCGCCGCGTGACAGCCCCCGGCTATATCGTATCTGTGGATGAAGAGCCTGAGGTACAATATTTTGATGAGAGTATTGCTGAGAAGCTGGGCTTAGGTGAGGTGCAGGCATGAAGGACGGGAAGTGGGCGGTCGCTCACATTTACGCATCATTTAACAACACGATAATCACGATAACTGACCTTACGGGAGCAGAGACCATCGCAAGGGGTTCAGGAGGCATGATAGCAAAGGCTGACAGGGACGAGAGCTCGCCTTATATAGCGATGCAGCTCGCCCTCCAGCTTGCCGAGAAAATAAAGGAGAAGGGTATAGTGGGCATCCACATAAAGGTGAGAGCGCCGGGCGGGAACAGAGAAAAAAGTCCTGGACCTGGAGCGCAGGCTGCAATTCGCGCTTTTGCAAGAGCTGGTCTGCGGATAGGGCGAATAGAGGACGTTACACCCATACCGCACGACGGCACGCGACCTCCCGGTGGGAAGCGAGGAAGAAGGGTTTGAGGTGTCGAGATGGAAGTGGAAATTCTCGAACTCACGGACTTGGCAATGAAGTTCATCCTCAGAGGTGTCAAGCCCTACTTTGCAAACGCCCTGCGGCGTGCGATGATGACGGAGGTCCCAAAGCTCGCGATCGATGAGGTCAACGTTTATGAAAACACCTCGCCACTTTTCGACGAAATTTTAGCGCTGAGGCTCGCACTTATCCCTCTGAGAGCCGAAAACATAGACGAATTCGTATTTCCTGAGGACTGCGAGTGCAAGGGGGAGGGCTGTGGTTTCTGCCAGGTGTCGTTTACCCTTACTGCTCAAAGCCCAGAGGAGGTGGGGCAGCGAGTTGTTTACTCCAATGAACTTGTTTCGTCCGACGAGAGAGTCCGCCCGTATCCCAACATCCCCATCGTCAAGCTGATTTCAAGAGAGGTGCGGATAGACGGCATAAAAACAGTTTCAAGACAGAGTTTGATGATAGAGGCGATTGCAAGGCTTGGTGTTGGGAAAAAGCATGCAAAATGGCAGCCGGTGACGGCATGTGGCTATAAAAACATGCCCATTGTCGAGATAGACGAGGAGAAATGCGATGCATGCGGAAAATGCGTTGAGGAGTGTCCGAAGCGAATACTCGAGGTGTCATTGGGTACAGTGACGGTAAAAGATGAGAAGCTTTGCTCGCTATGCAAGCTTTGCGAGAGTGTTTGCGATAGAAACGCCATAAAGGTGCTTTATGATAAGCAATCGTTCGTTTTTAATGTCGAGTCCGATGGTTCTTACGACGTTTGGGAGATAGTATTAAGAGCCGTAAAAGCTTTGAAGGAGAAATACATGAAATTGAAAACGGAGATTGCGGAGGTTGCCGAGCGGACAAAGGCGCTGGCTTGAGGGGTCAGTCCCGTAGGGGTTCGGGGGTTCGAATCCCCCCCTCCGCATCCTTAGGATAGTGATAATATGGAGCGTATCGTTGATGAGGTGATAAGTAGGGAGAGGGAGGTTGTAAATAAGGAGATAGAGGAGATTCTGCAGAGGGCGAAGACCATCATAAAGGTGATAGGGTGCGGCGGCAGCGGCACTAACACCATACAAAGGATGATGGAGGAGGGGATCGAGGGCGCCGAGCTGATCGCGATGAACACCGACGCTTTGCACCTGTTCTACGCGAAGGCTCACCGGAAGGTGCTTTTAGGAAAGAAGACGACGAGAGGTCTAGGCGCCGGCAGCATCCCGCAGCTGGGTGAGGAGGCTGCAAAGGAATGCATAGACGAGATAAAGGAAGTGGTCAGGGGCGCGGACATGGTATTCGTGACCTGTGGGCTCGGCGGCGGCACCGGCACGGGCGCGTCGCCCATCGTCGCCGAGGCGGCGGCGGAGGACGGCGCCCTGACGATAGCCGTCGTGACCATGCCGTTCACCGCCGAAGGACGAGTTCGTTGGGAGAACGCCGAGATGGGGCTTGAAAGGTTAAGGGAGGCGGCGGATACCGTCATTGTAATCCCGAACGACCGACTTCTACAGGTCGCCCCCAGGCTTCCGTTAAATTTAGCGTTCAAGGTTGCTGATGAAATCTTAATGCGAGCTGTTAAGGGGATAACCGAGTTGATAACGAAGCCTGGCTTGATAAACTTAGATTTTGCGGACGTTCGCACGGTGATGCAGAAAGGCGGAGTTGCGATGATCGGTCTAGGCGAGGCTAATGGTGACAACAAGGCGATAGAGGCGGTGCGTCGTGCTCTGCGCTCACCTCTGCTCGATGTGGACATCTCCGGCGCAAAGGCAGCGCTCGTGAACGTTTGCGGTGGCGAGGACATGACCATCGAGGAAGCGGAAGGCGTTGTCGAGGAAGTTTATAAGATGGTAGACCCGAATGCGAGGATAATTTGGGGTGCGCAGATAATACCAGAGCTGAAAAACACAATAAGGGCGATGGTGATAGTGACTGGCGTACGTTCGGATCAAATACTCGGAAAGGTGACCAAAAAGGAAAAATACGGTATCGACATAATTGGGTAACGCACTGCCGAGAGATGAAGGATGAAAATGCTGAGGGTTCTCGAAGAGTAATAATTATGCTAGGGTGCCAAAATAGAGGTTCCGCGGGGACCGATGGGCTACTACAATAATAACAAGATGTGATAAGCATGTCACCAAGAATCTCCCAAGTGAGCATGAAGGATCTAGAGACGAAATTGAGAGAGTATTACATGATTTTGAAGCTTACAAGGAGGCCCACAAGGGAGGAGTTTTTAAGGATCTCAAAGATCGCGGGCGTTGTGATTTTATTCATAGGGCTCATAGGCTTCCTGATATACGTTCTCATGGCAGTGTTGCCGGGGTAGGTGTGGTAGGATGCCGATATACGCTGTGAAGACGACGGTGAATCAGGAGCAGGCGGTTGCAAACCTCATAGAAAGGGCGATACGGGGCAGGAAAGACCATGGGGTCCGGGCCATCCTCGTGCCCGACGACCTTAAGGGCTACGTGCTCATCGAAGCTGAGAAGCCCGACGCCATAGAGGAGGCGATACAGCACATACCGCACGCGAGATCGCTCGTCCGGGGCGAGACGAGCCTCGCCGAGATCGAGCACTTCCTGACGCCGAAGCCCTCGATCACCGGCATCACCGAGGGCAGCATCGTCGAAATAATATCCGGACCGCTGAAAGGTGAGCGCGCCCGGGTCAAAAGGGTGGACGAAATAAAAGAGGAGGTCACCATCGAGCTCTTCGATGCCGTGGTCCCCATACCCATCACCGTCAGAGGCGACAGCGTGAAGCTGCTGAGCCGAGAAGAGGAGGAAAAGTAGTCCCGGGCGGATTCGAACCGCCGTCACGGGCTCCAAAGGCCCGCATGCTTGACCCCTACACCACGGGACTATCTTCAGTACATGGTTTAATCCTAGCCGCTTTTAAAATTTAGGGCAGCAGTTTGACAAGCGTACAACGCGAATAAAGACTAAAGAATATTGGGCGTGCTTGGAACCGAAAGTATTATTAGGAAAAAGCGGCTTAGGGGGAAGGTGGTGGGAGTATGGTGGACACTGTGGTGATATGCCGAGATGGTATGGTAAACTCTTATATAAGCAGCTTGGTTGCGGCGATCGAGACGAAGAAGGCAGGTGGTGACGTTGCCGTCATCTTCACGCAGGAGGCGCTTGTAGCGTTGGCGGAACGTAAGTTCAGACTCGCCCCTCTGCTTGAGGGCTATAAAAGTAAAATAGAAGAGAACGCTAAAAAATTGGGACTCGCCGCCGATCCTGTGGCGCTCGTGAAGGCGGCGAAGGACGCAGGCGTCCGCCTGATCGCGTGCCCGGCGTGGGTCGGCTTGACCGAAGTGAAAGTGCCGGAGGAGCTTGAGACTCCCGATGTCGCCGAAGTCCTGAAGATCATCGGCGAGGCGAAAAAGGTCATCGGAACCTTCTAATTTCTTCTAATTTTCCATGCTCGCTCGCAGCGCGAAGGCGTACTCGCCGTCGCACATCACCGGCTTCTTTGAAATAATTAGGCATGAAAGCCCACTACGCATGGGCTCTGTGGGCTGCGGCATCGCTCTCAAAGCGGGCTGCATCGTCGAAGTCCGCCTTAGTGATGAACGGGAACACTGCATCCGCATCAACGGCGTCGAAGCCGAGGCAAGCACCACAAAGCTCGTCGTAGAACGACTTGCAGGAAAACCTGTCGTCGTGGATATAAAATTAGACGTGCCGGTGGGTTGCGGCTTCGGTGCGAGTGCCGCCGGCACCTTAAGCACAGCGCTCGCACTTAATGAACTTTTTTCCCTCAAAATGTCGCTAAACCGCCTTGCCCAACTCGCCCATGTTGCGGAAGTGACGAACAGGACGGGTTTGGGTGATGTTATCGCCCAGAGCTACGGCGGAGCCGTCATCAGACTCTCACCAGGACCGCCAGGCATCGGCGTCATCGACAAAATACCTTGCGGAAATGTCGAGATCGGTGCTGTCACCTTCGGGAAGCTGCCAACGAGGTCCATTTTAGAGGACGAGGGGGCGATGCGTAGAATCAATGAGGCGGGGAGAAAAGCAATGAGGGACTTCATGCAAGCGCCAAGCCTCGAAAACTTCATGCGGACCTCTAAGCGCTTTGCCTATGAAACCGAACTTATAAGTGAGAGAGGTATGGACGCTATAGAGGCGGTGGAGGCAGAAGGTGGGCTTGCAAGCGTCGCAATGCTCGGCGACACGGTCTTCGCAGTCGGACTTGCAGGTGACGGGCGTAAGATCTCGTATACACTACCTGAGAACATATACGAGCGTCTTTCAGACTTCGGCGCAGTCATCAAAAGTAAAATAGCAACTCATGGCGCCAAAGTGCTACCGTTCTGACCTCTGATAACATTCGTTAACATTTATATCGGAGGCCTTCCTTCTCCATCACTCCGAAAGGAGTGACTTCAAAGGCATTCGGGGGAAACGGAAGCTCCCCACATCTTGGGTTTCTACGTAGCAAGTTCAAGCAAGCGGTCACATCTCTGTCGTTTTCATATCCGCAGTCACATCTCAACATCCTGTGCCCATTCGGTGCTTTTCTCAGCTTCCCACCACACACCGGGCACAGGCTTGAAGTGCTGCGAGCATCAACGTAGATGACAGGTAATCCTTCAAGCTTCGCCTTATATTCGATATAAGACTGAATTTTTCTGAAAGGTATTGCGTGCAGGCGCCTGTTCATTTTCTTTCCATAATGTATGCGATATCTCATGCCTTTCAGGTCTTCTAAAATGATGCCCCAACCGCTCACTTTCGCAATACTCACGATACTCCTCGCAATCTTATGGCACTTGTCTTTAACTCTATTCCGCTCTCTCTTTGAATATTTACTCATCAATTTCCTTGAAGTTACGGGCTTGTGCTTTGATAATCTCTGTATTCTCCTCCTCTTCTCAAAATAAGCACTCCTTATCTCCCTTATATCTGTTTCAAACCTTAAAATATGAGGATTTGAGCTCACAGCAGTGATGTTTCCCTCGTTTATGTCTATTGCTATCCAATCATCAGGATCCGAAAGATCAACATCTTTTCTAAACGGAACTAAAACTTTCTCCTCGTTTATTGTGACTTCACCCACTCTAAGTTCTCCTTTCCTCCACTCTTCTATGAATCTCTTTTGATAATCCCCATCAAATGAAT
>Ga0209411_100038_pt1 | contig 15414 bp, 14 predicted proteins | sample Mar14336cmmetaG_FD_185479 | JGI IMG/M metagenome (GOLD analysis project Ga0209411, IMG submission 185479) | Marine hydrothermal vent microbial communities from Guaymas Basin, Gulf of California to study Microbial Dark Matter (Phase II) - Marker... ... | reverse complement strand
AAAAGGATATGATAAAGCAGTTCCTGTCAGAACTTTTAAAGGACGAGAACCTCGTACATCTTTCCATGGAACTTTACTCTCTCCTCGCCGAAAACGACACCAACGCCGCTATTAATAGGGCGGACGAATACTTCAAGAACCTTACTCATTGAGATAGGCTGCTACAAAGCGTTTTTGCTTGCGCTCGATAAGCTTTGTGAGGACTTTGATCTTCTCATCTCATAAACTCAAGGCGGTGCAGCAAGTTTTTATAAAATCGTTGCTTGCAAGACCCTTGCGAGCGAGGGGATACAGGGGGTGGGTGGTAAGTTAAATACTTTGAAGTTGTATGGTGTAACGACGTAACAGCCGTAAGGCTGGGCAGCCGTAGGCTGGTTGAAGTGGCCCGTGAGCCGTAAGGATAACGGGTAGTGGCGGCGTGAACCGGGGGATAAGGCAGGCAACGACCAAACTCCCCACGCAGCCCCTTGCGAAGCGAGGGGTAGTTCACGGAGATGATTATAAAAAGCGTGGAGCTCAGGAATTTCATATCCCACGAGCGTACCAAAGTACATTTCCCGCTCGGCGTCACGGTCATAGTCGGTCCTAATGGCGCGGGTAAGAGCTCTATTCTGGATGCTATGCTCTTTGCCCTTTTTAGGGAACGTGTTCGCGGGGAGCGGCTCGAGGACTTGATACGGCGTGGCGCCGACACCTCACGAGTGAAGCTCGTGTTTGAGGAGGGTGGCATCGAGTACGTAGTCGAGCGGACGTTAAGCCGCAGGGGGCGAGGAGGCGAGGCACTGCTCCGCCGCTTAGGTGCGCGAGATAAGCTCGTCGAGGGGCAGCGGGCGGTCTCTGAGGAAATACTGAAGACGCTTGGTATGGATAAAGACGAAGTGCTGAACTCCATATTCGTAAGACAGGGGGAAATCGCCGCCATCATCGAGGCTGAACCTGCAAAGCGCAAAGAACTTTTCGGAAAACTCCTCGGCTTGGAAAAGTTAGAAAAAGCCTATGACGGAATGAAGGTGGTCATAGATCATTTTAAAAGCAAGCTCGACGAGCTTAAAGAGCCACTTGCCGAACTCAAAGCTCTACAAGAACGCAAAACGCAGCTCGACATTGAGATAAAAGAGCTCAAGCAGAAGGTAGGGGAGCTTGAGGCAGACTTTAGAGAGTGCGAAGAGAGATTCAAAGTCGCAAAAGCAGCTCTTGAAGTCGCTGAGAAGAAAAAAAGCGAATATGAGAAGATTAAAGGCGAGATGAGGGCACTCGAGGAACGGACAACGCTGTTGAGTCGTGAAGCTGAGCGCCTCGCTGGAGAGCTGGAAGATGCGGAAGCTGCCTCGGAAAGGGTCAAAGCCCTCGAACCTGAAGTATCGAAAATTCAGATACTTGAGAGCCTCCTCCTTGCTAAAGCTGCCGCAAATAACCTACGTACGAGGGAGGAGGTCCTTGTAAAGGAACTTGAAAAGGTGAAGGGGCTCGCTAAAGAGCTTGAGGCTACCAAAGACGCTTATGAAAGATTTATAGAACTCCAAACGTCTCTTGAGAAGAAAGAAGCTGAAAAGAAAAATTTAGAGGCATATTTATTGGAAGAAGGGCGACTGAAATACGAAATTTCATCCTTAGAGGCGCGTATTTCTGAGATGGAACAAGAGATCAGCGAGTTGGAAGCTCTTGCCGTTAGGGTCTTAGGTGCCGCCTCTTCTGAGGTGAAAGCGCGGTTGATTAAAAATCTGGAGGCGGAGCGCGCCAAAACGAGGGACGAGGTTTTCGCGCTCGAGAGGCGACGAGGTGAGGCACTTGGGAGGATAGCTGAGATAAATGAGACCCTGAAGAAAATAGAAGGCGCAAGCGAGTGTCCAGTTTGCGGTAGGGAGCTGAACGACGCTCATAAACAACAGCTTATAAGCAGGCTTAAGGCTGAGAAGTCGAGTTTAGAGGCGCTGGCTCAGGCATTTTATGACGAAATAGGAGCGTTAAAGGTGGAAATAAGGCGAATAGACAGCAGAATAAAAGAAGCTTCCAGCGTGAACGTTGAATATATCGAAAATTGCAAGCGCGAGCTTGAAAGGGCGAAAAAGGAGCTTTTAGAAAAGAGTAGTAGGCTCATGGAAATAACACCAATGGTAGAGGCGTTTGAAAAGATCGTGAGCGACATAGACAAGCTTAAGGGCGAGCTGGAGGCTCTACGTAGGGGCTACCAGCAGCACATCAGCATCCTGAAGGCACTTGAAGCCGAGCGCGCTGAAGCTGAGGTGGAAAAAGAGCTTGAAGCTGTGAAAAGCGAGCTTTATGAAAAACTTTCTGAGATCAAAAGGTTTGAATCGGAGCTCGGATACGCGCCCGAGGATCTTGAAAGTGAGCTTAAGAGGCTCAGGCTAAAAAAATCGGAATATGATAAGCTTAAGTCTGTTGCAGAACGTGCAGAGCTGTTAAGGATGCGACTCGGGGATATCAGAGCGGAGTTAAAGCGCACGGCAGAGGAGCGTGAGAAGTTGAATTCGAGGCTTGAGGCGCTTGGCTTCAGCGAAGAAGTCTACGAGCTTGCAAAACGTGAATTTGAGAGGCTTAGGAGTGAGCTTGAGGAGCTTAACATTAAACTGAGGACCGCAAAGAGTCTTAAGGATGGTAAGGTCGAGGAGCTACGCCGCTTGTCTAGAAGGATCGAAGAGCTTATGAGATTGAGAGATGAGATGGAAGCCATGCGGAAGTTCGTCGGTGACTTAGAAAAAATAAGATGGGCGTTTTCGAAAGATGGTGTGCAGCGGATGCTCAGGGAGTTTGCGCTCCCGCTAATATCCGAGCGCGCCGGGGAATATCTGGAGAAATTCAACATCGGCATTTCCGGCGTGCGGATCGACGAAGATTTCAACATTTACGTGATGACTACTGCTGGCGAGCTTCCTATAAAGTCCATAAGTGGCGGTCAGAAGGTGGCAGTGGGCATTGCTCTCCGCCTTGCAATAGCCAGCGCCCTTGTCGGCAAAGTCTCCACGGTCGTCATGGACGAGCCCACAGCATTTCTCGACGAAGAGCGGGTCAGAGAACTTGTAGGTGCCATGCGCAGCTTCCTTATGGGTGGCGGCGCCTCGATCCCACAGATGATACTTGTATCGCACCACAGAGAGCTTGAAGACGTAGCTGATGAGGTTTACATCGTTGAGAACGCCGGTGGCATCTCTAAAGTCATGCCGGCGGTGAAAGTGATGTAAACACTTGAGCTACGAAAATAAGGGGGGTTATCGATGAGGGTGGGGGTCATAGGCGTGCAAGGTGACGTTGAAGAGCACATCGTTGCGATGCAGCAGGCATTAAAAACGCTCGGACTGCGTGGCGAGGTCGTGAGCATACGCCGCTCTGGAATCGTACCAAGCTGTGATGCCCTCGTGATTCCGGGCGGCGAGAGCACGACGCTTTCACGTTTAATGCTCAGAGAGGGAATATTTTCGGAGGTTTTGGAGGCGGCGGAACGTGGCGTCCCCATCCTTGGTACGTGCGCCGGCATGGTACTCCTCGCAAAAGAGGGCGATGAGGAAGTGGCAAAGACCGGTCAGAAACTCTTTGGCCTCATAGATGCAAAGGTCAAAAGGAACGCATTCGGACGGCAGCGGGAGTCCTTTGAAGTCGCCCTGAAAATGCCGGCAATCGGCGAAGAGCCTTTCAACGCCGTCTTCATCAGGGCGCCGTGCTATGTAAGCGTCGGTAGGGGCGTCGAGGTCCTGGCGAGGCTCGAATCCGAAGAGACCTTCAAAGCGTTGAACATGAAAAAAGGCGAGTGCATCGTCGCCGCACGTCAGGAAAACGTTGTCGCCGTCGCCTTCCATCCTGAGCTAACTGATGACCTCCGCCTCCACCACTACTTCTTACGCCTTGTCCAATCCGAAGCCTGACGAACGAGGGGCAGCAACATACAGCTCGAATGAATGCCGAGCGGCGTGCCGAAGCGGTCGGCGACGGGCGCGCGCCCGCAGCCGCCGGAGGATGACGCCGTGATGAAGCTTTCTGCTGCGACGCAACAAAAGCTACGAAAACGGCGGAGGGTCGGAACGGCAGGTCTTTAAACTCTCCGCCCTAAAATTGAATCATGAAGCTCTCGCCGCACATTTTCAGGGCGTACGACATCAGAGGCGTTTTCGGCGAGGATCTCAGTGTTGAGGTCATGCTGAGAGCGGGTGAAGCTTTCGGCGCATACTTACGAGAAAAAGGCCTCAAAAGTGCAGTTGTTGGGAATGACGTGCGGGCGACGTCGCCGATGCTTGCGAAGGCATTTATTGCAGGCGTCCTCTCTTGTGGCGTCGATGTCACCGACGTCGGAACAGGCTCGTTCGGCGGCGTCGTGTTCTCAGGCTGGATTCTGCGAAAGGATGCCATTGCGTTCATCACAGCATCGCATCTCCCTCCCGAATGGAACGGCGTCAAGCTCTATGACGGCGACGGCATAGGCTACTCCGAAGAAGCGCTTAAAAGAATAAAGGAGCTTGCCTTTGAGGGCGTGGCGCCCGCTGTATGGAGCGAGGTCGGCGAGTACCATGCGACCTCCCTCATCAACGAGTACATAGAGTACCTCGTCTCGAAATTCGACGTCGAGGGCGTGAGCGTGGCTCTTGACTGCGGCAACGGCAGTATGTGCCTAGTGGCGCCTGAGCTCTTCAGAAGAGCGGGCATGCGTGTCCTCTCGCTTTTCTCGAACGTAGATCCCCGATTCCCGAACAGACCCGCAGAGCCCGACGAGGAGCACCTCACAGCCCTGAAGAAACATATAAAGGGAAGTGACTTCGGCGTGGCTTTCGACGGCGACGGCGACCGCGCCGTCATATTCGACGAGAAAGGGCGGCTGCTCGCACCGGACCAGTGCGGCGTGCTCATCGCCAAGGACTTGCTCTCAGAGGGGGGGAGCAAGGTCGTCCTAGCGAACGTTGAGTGTTCGATGTTAATCGAACGAGAACTGAAGCCCTTAGGGGCGAGGGTGATAAGGATTCCCGTTGGGCATACGTTTCTAACACTCGAAGCAAAGCGCAAGAATGCGATCCTCGGCATAGAATCCAGTGGGCATTTCGTAATGCCTTCCTATTTACCATTCGACGACGCCATGCTCGTGCCTTTGAAGCTCGCCGAAATACTGGCGAAGTCCGGCAGAAAGCTCTCAGAGCTAGCCGATGAGGTTCCAAAACTCCCAAAGGCGAGGACGGACTTGGAATGCAGTGACGCTACAAAGTTTAAGGTTATCGAAAGTCTTGCGAAGAAGTTCTCGCAGGAGTATGGAGAGGACAGGGTGGATACTCTCGATGGCGTTCGTGTCGAGCTTGACGACGGCTGGGCGTTAGTGCGGGCGTCGAACACATCGCCTCTGATAAGGGTAACTGTCGAAGCGACGACATCGAAGCGAATGGAGGAGCTGAAAAGGAAATTCGTGACCGCTACAAAGAACGAGATAAGTACCGTCTCCTTGTGACCTCCTCCCCATGGGGGCATCCACCGGATGCTTGAGGTTAGGGAGTGTGGCTTGCCAGAGGACAAACCGCTCCCCGTCGGGCCGGGTCACGACGCCCTGCCGTGCGCATATAGCCCACGGCTCGTTTTAATATGTTCTTCGCGCCGTTCACATCCGCATTGACCTGATAGCCACAATCCTTGCAGATGAATAATCCTTGAGAAGGTCTTTCAGTTCGCATCGAGCCGCAGCGGGAGCACTGCTTCGACGTGTTGAACTCTGGAACCTCTACCACTGCAATACCTCGCTCAAACGCCTTATACTTGATGTATTCCTTTAGTTTGTGCGATGGCATTGAGTTGACCTTCCTGTTTGCCTTTCTTCCTCGCCTCTTGTTTCTGACGCCTTTCAAGTCACCAATCGCTATTATTGCGTTGTGCCTCTCCGCCTCGTCAACGATGTCCTTCGCTATCTTGTGGAGCTCGTCGTTCACAATCCTTCGCTCCTTATGACCAATCTTCTTTATCGCTCTGAGCTTCTTCTCTCCGCCCAATTTCCGCCTCAGCCAGAAATACTTTCCACGGACTTCTCTCACTCTTCTGCCGTAGAGCTTCGGTTTACTGCGGTGCCGTGCCACCGACACGGCTGCCCACCTTGCACCTATATCGACAGCAATGATCGATGCGTATTCTTCCTTAAGCGCAACCTCCTTCTTGACCGTGACGTAAAGATAGAAATCTCCATCCCTCCTGACGAGCAGAGATTCGCATACTCCCCACGCTTCGAAGTTGAAAGGTTGATGAGCGAGTGCGACCTTAACGCCTCCTCTCACACCTTTTACCCTTATCCTCGCCCAGTATTTTGCTATTTTCGTGTCTCTTTTTTGAATGTCTATCAAGTCTTTCCTTATGGGAACACCTTTCATCCGCTTCGCCTTCTTGTACAGCCACTTCGCATCCTGCTTGTATGCTGAATACACGCCTCTGTCCTCGCCAGTTTCGAGCCAGTGCTGGAAGTTGTCATACTCTCTATTAAGCAACTCTTGCTTGCGCTTCGTCAGACCGATCAGCTTGCACCTGATCGTCTTCGTCGCTTCCACCACTTTTTAGTATTATCCCTCCTTGAATACTTTTCCCCACCCGCCTCCCCTGCTGCACCTTTGAATGGGATTAGCAGCAACACCTTCCTAATCTCGGCTCTTATCATCGGTTAAAAGCGAAAAACAGAACTTTAATGATGGGTAACGGTAGGAATGATGCTGACCGAGGAGCACCGGATGGTACGGCAAGCCATCCGTGAAATTGCACAAAAGGAAATAGAGCCAAGAGCTGTCGAGATAGACAGGAGCGGCAAATTCCCGTATGAGATCCTAGAAATACTTAAAGAGCAGGGCATACACCTCATACCTCTTCCCGAGGAGTACGGGGGTTATGGCAGCGTTCTCATGAGCTGCATTGCCGTGGAAGAGCTTTCAAAAGCATGCGCCACTATGGGCCTCTGGCTGCTCGTCCAAGGGTCTGTGGTGAGATGTCTGACGGCTACAAAAAACGAGAAAACGGGAGACAAATTTCTCAGGAGGATGGCAGATGGTGAGATAGGAGCGTTCGTGCTGACGGAGCCGGACGCCGGCAGCGACGTCGCGTCCATGAAAACGACCGCCGTCTTGGACGGTGACGAGTACGTGCTCAACGGTACTAAATGCTTCATCTCATGCGGCGGCGCCGCTGACTTTTATGTGACCTTCGCCAAGACGAAGCCTGAAGCGGGGTTGGATGGTATAAGTGCATTCGTCGTGGAAAGGGACTCCCCAGGCGTCAGCATCGGGAGGATAGATGAAAAGATGGGCTTACATGGCTCGGCGTCCGCTGAGATAGTATTCAGAGACGCACGCGTCCCAAAAGAGCACCTGTTGGCAGGGGACGGCGGTGAGGGCATACAATTAGCGTTCGCAGCCATCAACCCGACCCGTGTCTACGTGGCTGCGGCGGCGCTCGGCGTTGCTGAAGCCGCCCTCGAGTACGCAACTCGCTACGCAAAAGAGCGGGTGCAGTTCGGGCGTCCGATTGCTGAATTCCAAGGCGTGCAGTTCTTGCTTGCGGAGATTGCCATGCGAATAGAAGCGTCTCGCTCTCTACTGTACAGAGTTGCTGCGATGATCGATGAGAACAAAGAGGGGGTTCCGGGCTTTGCCGCGTTGGCGAAGTGTTTCGTGACGGAAAAGTCGCTTGAAGCGGTTAATTACGCTATGGACATACTTGGCGGGCATGGTTATATGAAAGACCACCCGCTGGAGCGGATGCTGCGGGACGTGAAAGCTTTTCACTTCACTGAAGGAACGAACTACATACAGAGGCTGCATGTGGCGAGAGCTGTGCTCAAAGGCACGCTGAAGGACTAACAGAAAATGCTGGCGATAATAGTCATAGACATGATAAAAGACAACGTCTTTGAAGAAGCTAAGAAGATAATCCCAAATATAAAAAAGCTGTTGAAGGTGGCGCGAGCGCACAAAGTTCCGATAGTTTACGCAAACGATAGTTTTCTCCCTTTTGACCCCATGTTTAAGCGTGTGCGGCAGCATGCGATCCGGGGAACTGCAGGGACGCAAGTTATTGACGAATTAAAGCCTGAACGTGGCGACATCATCGTAGAAAAGCGGCGGTTCAGCGCGTTTTTTAGGACCGACTTGGACCTAACACTACGCTGCTTAAACGTCGATACCGTAGCGCTCTGCGGGATAAACACGTGGGCATGTGTGCTTTTCACGGCGGCGGACGCCATCTCTCTCGACTTTGAGTGCATAATTGTTGAAGATTGTTGCGCATCGCACAAAAGAGAAATACATGAGAGCCTTATGGAGATATACAAGGGATTTCCGCTGATGGAAATTTTAAGCTGCGACGAGCTTATAAAGCGTATAAAGGCTCAGGCATGAACTCCCCGACGCAGCGTCAAAGACTTAAATAGGCTGCGCCGAAATAGTAGTGGGCGTGTGGCCTAGCCAGGATATGGCGGCAGCCTCCTAAGCTGCAGGTCGGGGGTTCGAATCCCCCCACGCCCGCTATTTTTTCTTTAATTCCACCGTGATTATGTCCCCGACCGCTCGGACGTGCTCAAATGGCACTAAGATGAACTCCCCATCCCTCTTGAAGGAGCTCGTGTCCAATTTGACCTCGGGCTCCACCACGAGGTCCGTCAGCGCGCCGGTCTTTACGTCCGCAATTATGTTCTTAACCCGCCCTATCTCGCTGCCTTCCACATCTATAACCTTCATATCTATCAGCTTTTGTGTGAACACCTTTTTCATCCTCTCCCCCCAATTTAGGATTATACTCGTAATTTACTCCTAACTTTCGAAAAGAAGCTTTCATCTGTCTTGACAAAAAGCGCAGGCTCGCCTTTTGTTATTTCTATTTCTTCATCGCTTTCGATTCTTCGGTAGAGCTGCCCATCTATCACCAGCTCTGCGCTTTTTTCAAACAACTTCAGATGCACTTTGCTGCTGGCAGGCACCACGACAGGACGAGCTGAAAGCGTGAATGGCGCGAGCGGCACGATAATGCACGCGTCAACCCTCGGGTCTACGATGGGACCACCGGCGCTCATTGCATATGCCGTGCTCCCGGTGGGCGTCGCAAAAATGACTCCATCCGCTCGCAGCCTCTCAAGTTCGCTGCCGTCCACGAATATTGCAAAATGGAGCATCTTTGCAGGTCTGGCTGTAAGGACAACCACCTCGTTCATCGCATAGGGCAGACGTTCGCCGTCGACGCTTACTGCAAGACGCTCTCTCTTTTCGACCTCGAACCCTTCTAGTATTTTTAATACGGCAGCGACGGCGTTCTCAGGGCGTATGTCCGCAAGGAAGCCCACGCCGCCGGTGTCGATGCCCACAACAGGTATCGGGGACTCTAATGTGTGTAGCGTCTTTAAGAGCGTCCCGTCACCACCTATGCATATTATTACATCTACGCCCTCGAGCTCCGCACCGCTCTCCTTAATAACTACTTTTACTCTGTCTTCTATCCTTGTTGTAATCTCATCAAGCAGACGCAAGTCCTTACTCTTGCCCCTACAGATGATCCCTACCGTTTCCGGCTTTACCACCATTACACAAGCACGAACAGCTGGGTGCCCTCAGAGAAAATTTTATGCATCTGTCCATGTCTCGCAAGCATCTCGAAGCCTTGCGGGTCGTCGTCCATTATCCATATGAGGTTTGCGGGGTCACAGCGGCTTGCAGCCTCGTAAACCCACCAGAACAGCTGACCAGGACGCAGCAATCTTGGCTCTATCTTCATGTCCCTGAAATCTAAAATGAGCAAGAAGTCGTTGCGCAGCTCGTTCGCCACGCCCTCTAAAATCCTGAGGCAAGCCGTCGCCCGCTCGTTCAGCGGCGCACCCTCGGGTATTTCCTCAAGCCTCTCAGGCGCCACCGTCTTTAAGAACTCTGTTACCGTGTCAACAATCCTCTGTTGATATTCCTCCGTAGAGGAACACCCCTTATAATCAATTATGAGGCATTTGGAGCCCCTGCTCCGCATTTTCATCATTATCCTGTCTATGACCTCCTCGACCATTTCCGCATCCTTACAGCGAATACCCATCCTTAACCGCTGTCTCTCATGCGCATCGCCGAGCTCAAGCCCCTCTTGTGAAAGCCTTGCGTCCAAATCGACCTCCGCCAGATTCTTCCACTCTACTTCCTCCATACTCTCCCTCCTTTCCTTTTCCTAACCATTACTATCTTCACTTAAAAATTTGTGGTTGCGGCGCCGCTCATATTTAGGGCGGTGGCGAAAAAGAGAGTATGTATGCTGAGTTGATGGCAAGTCCTAGCGTTAGAGAGGCTTTATTTTACGAGCGTAGTGGCGACGCCGTCCGTTGCGCCGTCTGCGAGCGACGGTGTCTAATCTCAGAAGGCAAGAAAGGGGTATGTGGTACGAGGATGAACATCGGCGGCAGGCTGTTCACGCTCGTCTACGGCGACCTTAACGCTTTAGAGAGCCGTCCGATCGAGATAAAACCATTCTTTCACTTCTGGCCTGGCTCTTCTGCTCTGACGTTCTCGACGTGGAGCTGCAATTTTAAGTGCCCGTGGTGCCAGAACTGGAGTCTCAGTAAAACGCCGCCCGACCCGTCAAGAGCGAATTTCGTGTCTGCGGAGCGCGTCGTCGAGCTTGCGAGGCGGCGAGGCGACCATGGACTCTGCGTGAGCTTTACTGAGCCTACACTCCTCTTGGAGTTCTCGTTTGATTGCTTTAAGCTTGCAAGACGGTATAACCTTTACAATACCTTCGTGAGCAACGGCTATATGACGGTAGAGGCGCTTGAGCGGTTGCGGGCGGCTGGGCTCGACGCCATAAACATAGACATGAAGGGCGACGCTGAGGTTTACGAGCGGTATTGCGGTGGCATCGACGTCGAGAAAGTTTGGCGGAATGCAAGAGCTGCAAAAAAGATGGGTATGCATGTCGAGATGGTCAACCTCGTGATAACGGGTGTGAATGATGATGAAGATTGTCTGAAATGGGTGATTGAAAGGCATCTGAAGGAGCTTGGCGAGATGACTCCTTTGCATTTCACTCGCTACCATCCCGCTTATAAGTTCAATAACCCCGCAACGAAAGTTGAAACGTTGGAGCGAGCCTGTGAGCTTGCAAAGCGGCTCGGCGTCGCCTACGTATACATAGGAAACGTCCCTGGACATAAGTACGAGAGCACTTATTGCCACGAGTGCAGACGGCTTCTCATCAAGCGATATTCGTATTCGGTGCTGCGTTACGAGCTTACCGCCGAGAAGCGATGTCCGGACTGCGGCGCCGAAATACCGATCGTCGGACACTACGTGCGGCGGGCATCCCGCATCTTCTCCTAACACAAGCTTTTTAAGCAGGGCTAGCGCATTCTGATGTGCGGAGATGACGAAGACGAGCAGACCAAGGAGGGGCTCTCTTGCGTTCTCACCACGGAAGAGGGCGAAAAGCGAGACGTGCAATATACGGAGGATGCAGTTAGTCGAGGGCAAGTTGCTGCAGGGCTTCGCGGGCTACAAAGCCGGCATGACGCATGTCATTATGATCGACGACGTGCCGACGAGCCTGACCTACGGAACTGAGATCGCAGTGCCCGTGACCGTCATCGAGACGCCGCCGATGCGGGTCGAGGGCATCCGCCTGTATAAAGTGACCGTGTACGGATTGAAGTGCCTCACCGAAGTCCTGTTCAGGAAAGCGGGGGAGGAGGGCGTGCGGAGGATTGAGGACTTGTTAGACGGCGGCGACTACGAGCTTCGGCTCATCATGGCGACGCAACCGCACCTCGTGACCGGCGTCCCGAAGAAGCGTCCTGAAATCATGGAAATGCGGCTCGGCGGCAGCCTCGAAGAGGCGCTGGACTATGCGAGAAACGTCTTTGGCAAGGAGGTTCGTGTACGGGACGTGTTCAGCGAGGGCGAGTTCGTGGACGTGACCGCCGTGACGAAGGGCAAGGGCACGCAGGGTCCTGTGAAGAGGTGGGGTGTGAAGATCCAGAACGCCAAAGCTTACCGTTCGAGCAAGGGGCGGCACGTCGGCACGCTCGGACCTTGGACGCCGGCGAGGACGAGCTGGCGTGTCCCGATGATGGGGCAGACGGGCTACCACCAGCGGACGGAATACAACAAACGTATATTGAAGATCGGGGAGAACGGGGAGGAGGTCACGCCGAAGGGCGGCTTCCTGCACTACGGCATCGTCCGCAATGAATACATACTTCTGAAGGGGAGCGTTCCCGGTCCTGTGAAGAGGTTGATACGACTATCCCCCGCAATAAGGGCGCATCCGGAGCTCGGGGCGCCGCAAATCGTGTACATAAGCACGGAGTCGAAGCAGGGCTGCTGATAGGGGGCGTGCGAGTATGAAGGGCGAGAGCGCGGTCGCCGAAGAGGGCGAGGTTGCCAAAACTGCTAAGGTGTTGAGCCTTTCCGGCGAGGTCGTCCGTGAGATCGTGCTGCCCCCGGTGTTCATGGAGGAGTACCGTCCCGACCTGATAAAGAGGGCGGTGCTCGCCGCACAAGCGAACAGGCTCCAGCCGTACGGTGCGAGCGTCCTCGCCGGGCGGGACACCTCCGCAGAGAGCTGGGGTCCGGGCTATGGCGTCGCCCGCGTCCCTCGGATAAAGACGGGGCGGCGTGCCGCAAGGGTGCCGCAGGCGGTCGGCGGTCGGCGGGCACATCCGCCGAAGCCCGAGAAGATCCTGAGCGAGAAGATCAACAAAAAGGAGCGGCGGAAAGCGCTGAGGTCGGCGATCGCGGCGACCGCCGACGAGAACCTCGTGCGGCAGCGCGGGCACAAGTTCAGTGCGGAACTCCCGATAGTCATGGAGGACGCATTTGAGGGCTTGAAGAAGACGAGGGAGGTGAAGGAGGTTTTCGAGAGGATCGGAGTGTGGGAGGACGTGCTGCGGGCGAAGGAACGGAAGGTGCGTGCCGGCATCGGAAAGATGCGGGGACGCCGCTACAAGACGAAGAAGAGCGTCTTAATAGTTTTCGGGACGGAAGGGGGGCACGAGGGCATAAGACGGGCGGCAAGAAACCTGCCGGGCGTGGACGTCGTCCACGTGCGTCTGCTGAATGCCGAACTCCTGGCGCCGGGGACGCACGCCGGCAGGCTCACGGTCTGGACGGAAAGCGCCATCCGGGGCTTGGAAAGTTTTGCTTAGCATTTCTGGCGGTCTGGCGGAGCGCCTCTGATTTTGGCAAGAGAAAAGAAATAGGGGAGATTATTCTGCTAGTGTGAACACCGGGCAGACTCTATCCCCTGAGGTGTGCTTATCTCCGGGGAGGACCGCCGCCTCCTTGAACGTCACTTTTTTCCCGACGAGAAAGTCCTTCTGCGCCTTTTCGACGTCGACGTCGAGTCTTGCGGGTATCCAAGGACCCTCGTTCGTCTTCACGAATGCCACGATGTAGGGGGGTTCGAGCCCCTCTGGCGGAACGTAGATGACGGTGTACGACATGATCTCCCCTTTCCCGCTGAGCTCTACGACTTCGAAGTCTTTAAATGGCGTCTGGCAGCGCTGGCAGACCGAGAACGGCGGCGCCGTCACGGCTCCACACTCTCCACACTTTATCCCGAGAAGCTTCCCTTCCTTCAAAGCAGCTTCCCACTGGGCTTGAGTCAGTGGGTATTTGTAGGCCTTTTCCATTTCGGCGAGAACCTCCTCTTCATCCTTACCAACCATTTCCACCACCTCACTTCCTGCGCTTAGACCTTCCGAGGACTATGTGACCGAGCGATGCGAAGGTCCCCCCAAGGTTGTCGGTCATCCCTACTTCAGGGACGGGCGTCACTTGGTTTCCTTTGACCTCTTCACCCCTGAGCTGCTTGACGAGTGAGTACACCTGAGCGACACCAGTAGCACCGACGGGATGCCCTTTGCCCATCAAGCCACCATCGGGGTTCACTGGAATCCTGCCGCCGATGTCCGTCTGTCCTTCAGCAGCAGCCTCGGCGCCCTTGCCCCAGTCGAAGAAGCCTATCTGCTCGTAGATCAGGATCTCGGCGATGGTGAAGCAGTCATGAGCCATGAGTACTTGGATGTCGTCAGGGCTGAGCCCTGCCATCTTGAGGGCTCTTCTCGAAGACTGTATTCTGCTTATCGCCTTTATGTACTCTTCGTGTCTTGAGAGTCCGCCTCCCGACGCGGCGCCGACGCCAAGTACGTAGATGGGCTCGTCGGTGTATCTCCTCGCGATGTCCGCCGAGCATAGTATTGCGGCGGAGGCACCGTCAGTGAACGGGCAGCAGTCAAGCAGCGTCAACGGCCACGCTATCATCCTTGCGCTGAGTACATCCTCAACCTTAAGATCCCCATATTTCTTGTAGAATTGTGCCTTTGGATTTCGTGCGGCGTGTGCGTGGTTCTTTATTGAGACGTGCGCCATCATCTCTCTGAGTTTCTCGATCGGGATGTCATACTTCTTCGCATACATGGTAGCGGCGGAAGCGAAGACGCCAGGGAACGTGCTCCCGGTATTGCTCGCATACAGCTCATCGCCCATGGCAAAGGTTCTCGTTGCATACGGCGTCCCTGCTATAAGAGTCCTTTCCGTCCCTCCGACTATCACGATGTCGAAGAGTCCTGAGGCGACGGCGTTCCAACCGAGGATGAAAGCATACGTAGCGCTTGAGCAAGCTCCCTCAAGCCTGAACGCTGGGACAGTCTTCGCTCCGATTTCCCAAGCGAGGTGCGGCGCAATGTTCGCAATCCCTTCATAGTGGCTCCCTAAACAGTTACCGATCCACAGGCCCTCTATCTCTTTCGGCGTGACGCCCGCGTCTTCCATGGCTTGGTGAGCAGCTTCAGCGAAAAGCTCGACACAGGTCCTGTCGGTACGCCCGAACTTCGTCTGTCCTACCCCTATGATCGCTACATCTCGCATGTTCTCACCTCTCATCCCCTCTCTGCGGCTCGCCCGTGAACGAACCACGTCTATATCAGAAGGGGGGGAGAAAAATTTTACTATTTTTCTCCGGGTTTCCAGTCGGGGCGTCCAACGATACCCACCATTGCGACCGCCTGTGGACCGCCGAGGTTATGGGCGAATCCCGCCTGTGCGTTCTCAACTTGGAGCCCTTCCGCCCTGCCGAGCACCTGTCTCGTGAGTTCCACGATCATGCGGACGCCAGTCGCTCCGATCGGGTGCCCGAAGCACTTGAGCCCGCCGTCGGGGTTTATCGGGAAGTCGCCGTCAATGGCAGTAACGCCATCTCTAATGAGCTGCGCGCCCTCGCCAGGCTTGCAGAGCTTCATGTCTTGGTAGTTTATGAGCTCGGTGATGGTGAAGCAGTCGTGGACGATGCCAAAGTCGAGCTCTTTGCGGGGGTCAGTGATGCCCGCCTCCTTGTATGCCATCTCCGCAGCTTTCACGTTCGCGGGGAACGAGAGACCGGACCAGTCTTTGCGGTAGAGCGGGTGCAGCGTTTCAACGGCAAGCCCCATCGCTTTTATCG
>Ga0209411_100037_pt1 | contig 15479 bp, 29 predicted proteins | sample Mar14336cmmetaG_FD_185479 | JGI IMG/M metagenome (GOLD analysis project Ga0209411, IMG submission 185479) | Marine hydrothermal vent microbial communities from Guaymas Basin, Gulf of California to study Microbial Dark Matter (Phase II) - Marker... ... | reverse complement strand
GAGCCTTTTGCTAGCTTGAAGGAGGCTTTTGAGCACCACATGCGTTGTTTTATAGAGCAGGGGCGCGTTGAGGTCATCGATGGCGACAGCCGCGACATCGGCAGAAACTGGAACCGTCCCATCGATCTGCTGTACATCGATGGCGACCACAGCTACGAGGTCTGTTCCGCCGACATCAGGAACTTCACGCCGTGGGTACGCCGCGGCGGCTACGTCTTCGTCGACGACTACGACGTGCCGGCCGTCCGCCGCGCTGTCGACGAGCTCCTGCTCAACAACCCAGACTACCTACTCATGCGCATGCCACAGATCGATAAGCCAAGCCCCGAGGATGAAAAATTAATCGTCTTCAAAAGGGATCAGGGGGAAGTGACAGCGCACTAACGCAAAACTTTTATTCTAGTGCACAACAACACTACATCGTGAGAGTCCAGAAGACTGTCTCCCTGGAGACCGAATACATCCTCGAAATAGAGAAGCTGGCGGCACGCAGAGGCAAGAAGTTCGTCGACATGCTGAACGAGGTCGTGAGGCTCGGCCTCGAGGCTATTAAAAGGCAGGAGGGATGAGCTTGGAGACTCGCAGGATTCTCGTGACTGGTTGCTGCGGCTTCATGGGCTCGTGGATTGCAGATGCTCTCGTCGACGCTGGGCACGAGGTCTACGGCGTGGACAATCTGAGCGGCGGCGACATCGAGAACTACAGCGGGAAGTACCGCCTTTTCGTCATGGACCTGCGTGACGGGGCGAGAACCGAGGAGCTCATCAGGAGCGTCAAGCCCGAAGTCGTCTACCATACCGCCGCCTGCGCCCGCGAGGGCGCGTCGCAGTTCCAGCCGAAGTACGTCACGGAGACGAACCTGCTGGCGTTCATGAACGTGATAGAGCCCGCGATAAAGTACGGGCTGGAGAAGTTCATTTTCTTCTCGTCGATGGCCGTTTATGGCGACCAGAAGCCGCCCTTCAGCGAGGACATGCCGAGGAAGCCCGTCGACATATACGGGATAAACAAGGCTGCCATTGAACAGTCCTTGGAGGTTCTTGCAGATGTCCACGAGTTTGACTTTGTTACAATTCGTCCCCACAATGCGATAGGAGAAAGACAAAGCCTCCGGGACAAGTTCAGGAACGTGGTCGCCATTTTCATGAACCGGATCATGCGTGGCGAGCCTCTGTACATTTACGGCGATGGTGAGCAGAAGAGGGCGTTTTCCTACATTCTGGACAGCCTGCCGTGCTACGTGCGCTGCCTCGACGACGATATACGGAACGAGATCATCAACGTGGGCGGAATGGAGCCGATAACGATAAACGAGCTTGCCGACGAGGTTTGCAGGGCGATGGGCGTCGACCCCGAGACTTATCCGAGGGTGTACCTGCCGCCGCGACCCAGAGAGGTGAAGTACGCGTGGTGCACATGGGAGAAGAGCGTCAGGCTTCTGGGCTACGAGGAGAAGTACGGCTGGCGGAAGGGCGTCTGGCGGATGGCGGCGTGGGCTAAGAAGAAGGGGCCGCAGCCTTGGACCGACGAGAAGCTGCCCCTCGAAAGCCCGAAAATGCCAAAAATCTGGCGGTCATGAAGGAAATAGTTTACGACCTGGAAAAGTTTTTGGAACGGGTGGACAAGAGCAAGCCGATACACTACGGCTGGCGGCTGAGCTTCGACTACTGGTCTCGGCTCTCTGTCGTTTTTGAGGTGTCGGGGAAGGCGAAGGACGGGGACTGGGCGGTCGTCTTCCTGAAGAAGAGGGAGCTGCCAGAAATAGACGAGGTCGTGGACAAGTTCGTGAACGAAAGTCTTAAGGAGGTTGAGAAAAAGGTTGGAGTGAAGCTGGAGTGGGGGAGGTGGGAATGAGAGTTTTGATAACTGGCGCCACGGGCTTCGTCGGCTCACACCTCATAGAGTTCCTGTTGCGGCTGAGGGACGAGGGTGAAGACTTGGAGATCTACGGTTGTCGCCGCCGTCGGAGCGACATGAGCAACGTGCAGCACGTTGCCTCAAAGATAGAGTGGGTCGAGCTCGAGCTCACGGATCCGCACTCCGCGCAGCACGTCGTCGAGGAGGTCGAACCCGACGTGATCCACCACCTCGCGGGGCAGACCTTCGTGCCGACGAGCTTCAAGGCGCCGCAGGAGACGCTGATGGTCAACGGCGTCGGCACGGTGAATTTGCTGGAGGCGGTTAGGAAGGCAGAGATAGATCCCAGAATTCATATCGCAGGATCGAGCGAGCAGTACGGTCTCGTGCATCCCGACGAGGTTCCCGTCAAGGAGACGAACCCGTTGCGTCCGCTCTCGCCGTATGGCGTCTCCAAGGTCGTCGAGGATCTCATCTCGCAGCAGTATCACCACTCGTACGGGCTGAAGACCGTGATAACGAGGGCGTTCAACCACGAAGGCCCGAGGCGGCACGAGGCGTTCGTGACCTCGAACTTCGCAAAGCAGATCGTCGAAATCGAGAAGGGGCTGAGGCCACCCGTCGTGAGGGTCGGAAACCTGGAGGCGGTCCGCGACTACACGGATGTCCGCGACATCGTGAGGGCGTACTGGCTCGCCGTGCAGAAGTGCGACTACGGCGAGCCGTACAACATTTGCTCGGGTAAGGGCTGGAAGATAAGGGACATGCTGGACACGCTCCTCAGGATCTCGGGCGTCGAAGCTAAAATAGAGGTCGACCCTGCGAGGCTTCGCCCCTCCGACGTGCCGCTGCTCGTCGGCGACTGCTCGAAGTTCCGCGAGAAGACGGGCTGGAAGCCCGAAATTCCGTTCGAGAAGACGCTGGAAGACTTGTTGAACTGGTGGAGGGGGCGAGTGTAATGGATACAGTGGATCCAGCGTGGCCGATGATGTGGGCTGGTGGCCTGATAGAATGGCCTCCGAAAGACGAAGAGTGGGAGAAAATCAAGAAAAAGCCTCTGAAAGAGCTCACCAGAGAAGAGTGGTGGAAAAGAACGAAAGTGAAGCGGGACAATAGCGGAAAGATAATGCTAGTGCTTCCGAACGGGAAGATCGTGAAAACGGGCATGGAAAGAATAGGCACTGGTAGCATGTACGCAAAAAGCATGAAAAAGTTGAAGGAAATGGCGTTGCAAATGTACGATGGGGTCGAAATCTCGAGATGAAGCCCGCAACCGCCCGCTTTTGGAGAGAGCTGAAGCACAGATACAGACTGCTCGGCAGCCGTTGCAAGGCGTGCGGCTCGTATTTCTTCCCGCCGAGGAGCGTGTGTCCGAACTGCAGGCGGAGGGGCGAGCTCGAGGAGTACCAGTTTAAGGGCACGGGCGTCGTCGAGACATACACGGTCGTGCACGGCGGCGGGGCGGGCAAGAAGCACGAGCTCGGGCGCCGACTACCCTACGTCCTTGCGATCGTGCGGCTCGACGAGGGCGTGCGCGTCCTCGGCGAGCTCGCCTGCGACCCCGAAGACGTGCATACTGGAATGAGAGTGAGAGCGGCGTTCAGGAGGCTCGGCGAGGACGGAGAACGCGGGATCATATACTACGGGACGAAGTTTGTGCCTGACTGGGGGTGCATATCTGATGTGTGACGACATATGTGGTTACTGGTTCGCCCTCGCGTGGATGTCAGGGCTGATCGACTGGCTTCCCGAAGATGAAAAGAAGGATCAGCGAAAAGTTAAGAAGAATCGCAAGCCTAGGAAAGCTGGAGGCTGATATTTTTGGTCGAAAAAATCCTCTGGCTGGACTTTATGGGTGAATGTGATGAAGCTCCGTATAAGGGTTGGAAAAGAAACCGTGAGGGTGTTTGACCAAGTGCGTGCCAGAAGTCCTCCGATGTACGAGATAGTGTGCTGGGATCCAGTGAAAAAGAAGTGGGTAGTGCTTGATAAGGTTGGGAGTAAAAGAGAAGCTATAGAGGCTGTCAGGAGACTGAGGAACAAGTGTCCCAGCGGTCGGATAGACTTCGTGCGTGAGGGTTTCACGCCGCCGACGCCCATATATCACCAGGAAAGTGGTGTCTAAAATGAGCAGGTCAGAAAGGTTGCTCGAACTACCGGACGCGGCATTAGAGATACTTGTACGAATAATGCGTGAGTCTGGGTACAGGTACCTCGTGGCGGTAACAGAAGACATAATAGACTATTTCGTGGACATCGCTAGGGCTACTGACCGCATCGAAATGGGGGGTGCCCTGCTCGGTAAGATTAAGAGATCGCCATTGCCGCGTGGTGCTCTCGCCGTTTTGTTCCACGACTACGTTCAGATCAGGAACGCCGCTGACGACCCATATCGTAAATACGTTCCGGACATGGAGTCCGTGGATGAAATAGAAGATCTCGTGAAATCGTGCGAATACGATGTTATTGCGCAAATGCACACACATCCAGACGCAGGAATATTCAGCCTTACGGACCTAGTTTCGGCTAAGATGTGGAGCGAATATTTTATGAAAGAATACGGGCGGAAATCGTATCCATTCCGCAGAAGCAGGCTATACATTCCAGATTTTATTGTGTCCGATGGTATGGATCCAGCTCTGATAGCATATACATATGAAACTCCGTTCGCACTGGCGTTTGTCAAAAAAATACCATACTTAAGTGTACCGTACATCGTCGGTAGCGTGCCGTTCTCAGAGCGCGATCCCGAGAATTTTGAGTATCTGCTTGACAGCGTGCCTTGGGCGGTAAAGAAAGGCTACTTGGAACCTGATATGGCCGATCTAGCTAGGAGTTGCGTAGTGAATTGTCACTGTATTATGTTGCCAATCAAAGCTATAAGGTACATGCTTGGTATAAAGTGATCCTGCATGGTCGAAAAAATCCTCTGGCTGTCCGAGGCGTTGCGCATTGAGGGCGTGACGGCGGACGGTCGCCCGATTGTGATTCCGGGGACGAGCGGGTATTCGAGGGCGACCGTCGACATAGTTACGAGGCTCTTGGAGCGTAACTTCGACGTTTCGATAGCGGACTGGGGGCTCCCCCTGAACGCCGCCTTCGAGACGCCGCGTAAGAACGTGATCTGCAGCGTTTACGGCGTCGCCACGCGTGAGGAGCTTCTCGGTGCGTCGGCGCCGACATTCGGGCGGAACCGCTTGCAGAAGGTGCTGAGAGCCGTGAAGCCCGGACTGCTGATAGCGCTCGGCGACTACAGGATGGTTTCCTACCTCGCAAAGATCAGGGAGCGTCCGCCGACGGTCTTCGTGAACCCGCTGGACGTTCCGCTGCCTGAGGAGTGGCTCGACGTGCTGGAGGCGTTCGACGAGCTCGTGGCGATCTCGCGTTTCGGCTACGAGGAGATGCGTCGTCACGGGCTGAAGCCGCACCTCATCCCGCTGGGCGTCGACACGAAGTTCTTCCACCCGCTGGACGAAGCAAAAGTCAGGGAGATCAAGCTGCGGAGCGGCTTCGATGGCAACGACTACATTCACGGCGTCGTTGCGGTGAACATCCCGCGGAAGAACTATCCCGCCGTAATAGAGGCGTTTGCGAAGTTCGTGCGGGAGCGTCGCAACGCCCTGTTGTACATGCACACGAGCCCGCTGCCAGAGGGTGGCGTCGGCTGGAACCTGCCGAAGCTCGTGGAGCGCTTCGCCGCGAAGTACGGCGTGCCCGACCTTATAGACAGGTGCATGTTCGGGATGGAGGGCGTCTTCGCGGCGAGCAGCGTGCAGCCGCAACCCGTCGGCGGCGGCGCGATGCACGGGCACGAAGACGAGTGCGAACACAAGCACGGACACGGACATGGGCACGGGCACGGGCGGGGCGTGTGCCGCTGCAGGGCGGCGGAGGAGGCGTCTGCGGCGGCGTCCCGCCGCAGGAAGGCTTCGATGAACACGATCTACAACATGTTCTCGGTGAACATGCTGCTGAGCCAGAGCGAGGGCTTCGGGCTTCCAGTGCTCGAGTCGATGGCGGCGGGCGTGCCGCAGATCGTGGCGGATCACACCGCACTCACAGAACTCGTAAAAGAGCCGCGCTGCGGCGAGCTCGTCAGGGTGGCGCACGAGGTTCTCGAGCCGCAGGGCGGCTACGTCGTCCACCGCTACTTCGTGGACACCGACGACGCCGCCGAGAAGATGATAAAACTCTACGACGAGCCGGAGCTCAGAGCGAAGTATGGGGAGGCTGCGAGGAAAAAAGCTATGAAATATGACTACGATAGTGAAATAATCCCCAAGTGGGTGGAGCTGATCGAAAGCTTTTAGGTGGTGTCGTCGTGAAGCTGCGCATCAGGATCGGCGGCAGAACGATTTGTGAGAGGTTTCCGCAGGAGACCCTGTCCAAGATGAAGGAGCTGGTGCTCAAGGGGGTAGAGGAGGGCGTGGAATACGGCGCCTACATTCTCCGCGACCTGACATTATCCGAGCCGATACGCGGCGGTCCTGGCTACGTGCTTCTCGAAGTCGAAAAGAAGCCCCCGAACGCCATAGGCTACTTCCACACGCACGGTAGGTATGTCGAGCGAAAAATTGGCTTTGGCAAGATAATAGAAGCAAGACCGGTTCCAAGCCCCGAGGACATACTCACGCACATCCTCGAAGACCTGCACGTCGACTGCATCGGCATACTGAAAAACGGCGACGCCGTGATACGGTGCTGGGAGTTGAACACGAGCAACCCTTCCGTGCGCCGTGATGTCGAATATGTAAAAGAGGAGTACGACGAGTTCGTCAGGAAGCTCACGGAGCTCGTGAAGAAATACGAGCTGAAAACGCTGCCCGCAGACGTGATCAGCGAGGCGGGCTTCGACGAACTGACGAGGCGGCTTGAGGGGATTGCCACCGAGGAGGAGCTCGATGAACTAACAGACAACTGGATAGGACTTTACAGTGCGGCAGAGGACTTCGTAAATGCATTCGAAGAAGGTGACAAAAGAGTTTTTCTAATTTGCGAGCGAATCTTGTGAGAATGAGAGTCGTAATAGCCTGTCCCACGCTGGAGGAGAACGTCGAGAAGATAGCGTGCGGCATAGGACTCTACACCGTCGATCTGGGGCGGGCGTTGGAGTCTCTGGGCTGCGAGGTCTTCCTGACGAACGAGCTCGCCGACGTTGACTACCTCGTTTCCGTGGAGCCCGACGCCGTTGTCGTCCAGCACGAGTACTCCTTCTTCTGGGACGTTTCGCTGGAGAAACTTCTGAGGCGGCTGCGGCGTGAGGGTCGCCGCCGCGGCTTTAAGACTTTCGTCGTCGTCCACGGCTGGAACGACGTTTACGAGGAGCAGAACGAGGCTATCGAGCTTCTTGCGGAGAACGTCGTGGTGCACCGCGAGGACTTGAAATGGCGGCTCGTGGAGCGCGGCGTCGACGACCGCCGCGTGCACGTCGTGCCGATGGGCTTCCGCCGCTTCGACTTTCCGACGGAGAAGAAACGCAAGCCGAAGGGCGGGAGGAGCGCCCTGATCGCGAGCTTCGGCTTCCTCGAGCCGTACAAGAACTTCGTGCGGCTGGTGGAGGCGCTGCGCGTTCTCAGGGACGAGCACGGCTACAACCCGACGCTCGTGCTCTGCGGCTTCTCGAAGGGGCACGTCTTCGCAGAGAGTTACGGTCAGCTTGTGGACAGAGCGGCGAGGGCGAGCAGGATCAACGTGATCAAGGTCGGGCACTCGCAGCTCCTGCCGCTCGAACGAATAGTGAACACGCTGCACAGCAGCGACTGCGTCGTTCTGCCTTATAAAGAGCCGCTGAGCTACAGCAGCTCCGCCGCGCTGCGGGACTGCATCTCGTCGCTGACGCCCGTGGTCGTGCCAGACATCCGCTTCTTCGCGGACGTGCCCTCGATACAGGAGTCCGAGGCGGAGGGCTGCGTCTTCAAGGTTGCGGACTCCACGCCCGAAACGCTCGCCTCGGGCATAGCAGAAGTCCTCGAGAACGAGGCGCTCAGAGAAAAACTTATAGAGAACGCGAAGAAAATGATAGAGAAGTATTCGTGGGAAAGGGTTGCCAAGAAATGGATAGAACTTCTTCAGACTTAGGAGGATTGACATGAAAATAAGAATAAGACTTTCCAGTGCCAGGTTGGCAACTCGTGAAGAGCCCGATTCAGAAGTTGAAGTTAAAGCTAGGGTCAGAACTATGTTCAAGAAGGCACTTGAGGAAGCAAAAGAGAAAGCAAAAGACCCAAATCTGGTCTTCCCGCTTGAAGAAGAAATAGAAAAAGCCATTGAAATCGTGCCCGACAAATTTCTTAAGCTGATTAGAGACATAGAGATTCTTCACGAATACGACCCGCGCGGTATAGGCTGGGCAGGCTGGAACAACACGATCATCCTCGGGCCTGAGCCCCGTCCCGTGTACGAGGAAGACAGAAAGGCGAGTCCAAAACGTCCTGGCTGGGACCACGAAATATGGAAGTGCACCTTCATCCACGAGCTCGGACACATAGTCTACGAGAACCTGCCAGAAGATGACAAACAGTACTGGAAGGATGTAGTATATCCCGAGGTTTTTCTAGCGGGGCCTGCGCTTTGGGACGATCCCGAGGAGTGCTTTGCCGACTGCTTTCTCGGCTTCTTGCTGAAGGACAAACGCATCCCGCTAGATGCCATCTTGTTCTTCGAAGATCTGACAGAAACATTTAACCAATGAGCACTGGCTACCCTTGCTTCGAGGCTAACTTTTTTATCTCGTGGGAGCAAAACAAAAAGTGATGAAGTTCCTCAAGAAGCGCGGCAAGGGCGAACGGAAGCTTTCGCTGAAGGCGAGGCTCGTGCGGTGGCTTTTGAAGGACGTGCCGCTGGACGCCTTGCGCGTCGGCGGGAACACGATAGACATTACCAGCACGCAGATCGACATGGGCGGCGGGAACATCACGAACGTCGGCACCATCGGGGGCTTCACCGCCGCTGGCGACATAATCCCAGATGCGGATGGCGTACGCCGCATAGGCACGCCAGACTACCGCTTCTCTGGCTCGTTCGTCGGGCTTGAAGCGTACGGTCAGGTTTTGAAGGGCGACCTGCTCCCTGATGCGGACAACGCCCGCAGGATCGGAACCTCGACGCTGAGGTTCTCCGGCGCCTTCACCGATCTGGAGTTCACGAGGGCGTACGCCCGTGGCGACATTATTCCGGATGGCGACAAGACGAGGAGCTTGGGCAGCTCCGCCGCACGCTTCCTCGCCGCCCTCGGCGACGTCGACCTCGACGGACACGTCACGCCAGCATCGGACGCAACATACATGCTCGGCAACCCGACGTACACCTTCAGCGGAGCGTTCTCCGACATCTTCCTGAAGGGTCGCGACAACAGGATATACTCCGAGGCCGACTGCTACGGCTTCATAGGCTTCAAGGGGACGCGGCGGTTCTCTGGCGTCTACGCGTCGGAGGTGCTGACGTCCGACCTGATGTTCTCGGAGCAGAGCTGCGAGCTCTGCGGGCGCAACTTCGAGCCCGGCGACGTCGTCGCGCTGATCGTGAAGCGCATCGACGAGGAGGGCGGCGGCATACGCGTGATACCAGTGCATGTCGAATGCAAGAACGCCGCCGCCTGAGGTGAAAAGCCGTGCCGACGCCGAGCGAGCTCGCCCTGAAGAAGCTGCAGATGCAGCCGCTGCTCGCCAGGGACGAAGTAGTGCACTCCAACGACACCTGGCACATAGCGAGCGGCGACGAGTTCGCCGCGACCCGCCTGACTGTCAATGGCAGAATCGTGATTCAGGGTAAAGTTAAGGTCGTGTAAAATGGCTCTGGGCCGCCTCGTAGAAGGAGCAAGGCCGATCAGAAGCGTTGAGGGCGTCAGGGTTAGTGCGAACGCCGACATTTTCAGCAGCGACCTGAAGGCGCCAGACAATGGCTTCTGGATCATCCAAGTCGACGCGGACACCGCAGGTTACCCTCTCGTGAAAAGGACAGTGAATGGTGTCGCTCTCAGCCCGAAGGCGCTGAACGAAGCTTCCGACCTCACGGCGAACGCCCTCTACGAGTTCTGGGTGGCGGCGAAGAAGGACGATGCTATTAACGTGCAATTCTCGGCTTCGGCGACGGTGACCGTAAGGGTTTTCTTCGTCAGAAGCTCATAAGGTGATAGTATGCCCTACGTGCCGCCGCAGGGGCTGAAGATGAACTGGAGCCAGCTCAAAGGCGTGCTGCGGTTCAGACCGCCGCAGGGGCTGCCGCCTACCGAGCTGGTTCTTAAGTGGGCGTGGGTCGCTGCGAGTATTGCAGATGCCTTCGTGGTAATCGACGCCGAGGATCCACTGAACCTTTCGGAGCTGGGCTCAGTATCCGACTCGGTGAAGCTCGATAATGCTTTCGACTCCGAAGAGATCAGTGAGGACGCGGGAATAGTAACAGCGTATGGTAGTGATGGAATAGCCATAATTGATGTGAGTGATAAAAGCAGCCCAACCATCATCTCGGACCTGTCCTCAGCAGACATGGATGCGGCCTCGCGGGTGGAGTACTCAGATGACTACGCATATGTCACAGCCCAAGCTGCTGATTCATTGACCATCGTAGATGTTAGAGACCTTTCAGACCCATCCATAGCGTCCTCGATTTCTGATTCCAAGCTCGACAGAGCAGTCGGGCTGTGGATTGATGGGAATTATGCCTATGTGGGAGCAGCATATGCAGACGCGCTTACGATAATTGATATCAGCGATAAAGCTAATCCCGCTATAGTAGGGAGCGTTAGCGACTCTACTAAATTGGATTTGGCCTGGGGGGTTAGAGCAGACGGTAGCTATGCTTATGTATGCGCCCAAAATGCGGACGCACTAACAATAGTCGATATTAGCGATAAAACCACTCCTTCGATTGTAGGGAGTGTTAGTAGCTCAACTTATTTAGACAGTGCTACATGGCTTGATTACAACTCAGACTATTGCTATGTATCTGCTCGGCTTGCCGATAGGCTTACGGTAGTTGATGTTAGCGATAGAGCCGATCCATCTATAGCCAGCAGCGTAAAAGATTCGACAGATTTGGATGATGTGCGTATTAATGAATACTACAAAGACTACGTTTTCTGTGCTGTTATAGGTACAGATAGAGTTACGGTGGTTGATGTTAGCGATAAAACCGATCCCGCCATAGTAGAGAGAATAACTTCAGCAAATTTGGATGGTGCTGATGGTATTGTATTAGTTAGGGGGTGAGGTAGTGCCGAAGTGTGAAGTTTGCGGAAAAGAGTGGACAATCGAGGATGCAAGGCAGGGGAAAAGTGGTGGAAGGGTAGAAGGAGTACTGCTCTGCTTCGACTGCTCTAGAAAGCTCTTTGCAATCGAATTCGAGTACATAAACGCTTGCTTACAAGAGCTTATAAAGGCACAGCTTGGTCAGGCAGCGAGAATGCCAGACATGGACAAGCACATCCAGAAGCACTACAAGTTTCTGAGTAAGCTAGTAGAGAAAGGGATTCCGCTAGAGATAATAAAGTACAGGATGCTTTCGAGGATCGTAAGGCAGATGGGTAAGTGAGCCTGCAAGATTAACGGGAAGTATTTAAAAGACTTTCGGAGCTACTAGGGCTTCGGGAAGCCTAGGAGTGGCTGAAGCATGCCGCTCTTAAGCAAACCTTATTTAGTTAGAGACAAATCTTATTTCTTGGTGGTGATATGCGCAGGGTGCCGACGCCGCCGATGACGATTGTCGGAAGGGCGTATGGTGTTGGCGAAGGTGGAAAAATCGTGGCGAGAGTCGGCGGGAGAGAGGCGAAGATCCTGCGGGGCTGGCGTTACGGCGACGCGGTGAGCGGCGATGGCGACCGCTTCCAAGTCGGGATTTTGTGCCCGGAGGACGAGCGCTGCAACGACGCTTGCGACGGGAAGATAGTTGAGCTCTACCTCGAAAAAGACGGCAAGCTCGTGAAGAAGGCAATCGAGCAGTTCGTGTACAGGGCGTTCGCAGTCGAGTTCTCGGACCTGCACTTCTACGATGTCGAGTGAGAGCGGCGGTGGAGTTGCCCAACCTGCGGAAGGAGCTCCAAGAGGCTTTGGAGTAGCTGAGACTCGCCGCATGATAAGGAATGTCGGCGTCCGCCGCTGCATGAGCTGCCGTTCGTTAAAAGAGTGCGTGGAGTTCAGAGTGTTCCGCATTTTCAGGATAAGGCTCTGTGAGAGCTGCATATCGGCGGCGCTGCGGCTTTGTCGTCGCGGTGTTTGACATGCGGACTGTCGAGGTGACCATCCACCTCTGCAGCAGGGAGGAGATGAAAAAGCTCGCCGAGAAGTACTTCCCGACGCTGTGGTACCGCCGCTGGATTCGCGGCTTCGCCATCGGCAACGAGGTCTACATCGTCGAGGATGCGATCGCCCGCGAGGCGCTGATAGGGCACGAGATGGCGCACGTGCTCTGGGGCGAGCCGCACCACCGCTTCCCCGACATCATGTTCTTCTCCGGGCTGGGGAGGATATTCGCGTTCCACCCGCGCGACGTGGCAAAGGCATTTAAGCTGGCGTGGTCGAAATTAAGAACGAGGAAATGAAGTTCAAGGACGCGTTCGCCGCCGGGGTGGTAGCCGCGATCCTGATATTCTGGGGGCTGCAGGGCGTCTCGGCGCTGCAGAGCGTGCCGGGCGAGGTCAACGGCGCCCTGATCTCGGCGTTCACGCTGATCGTCCAGTACTACTTCCGCAAGCGCGGCCCCAGCGAGGGCGGTCAGAGGTGATGGCGAGTTCGAGATGAACGATGAGCGTCGAGAAGGAGCTTGCGGAATTCGCAGCATGGCTCCGCAGTAAAGGCTACAAGGAGAAGACCGTCGAGCGTTACTGCTACACGGCACGCCGCCACCTCGAAGGGAAGCCGCCGAGGAGCCGTTCCGACAGGTCGGCGCTGCGGCTCTACGAGGAGTTTCTGAAGGAGGCTCGCAGGACGGAGAAGGAAGAAAAGCCGAAAAGACGCAAGAGGCGGGGTATCTTCATCTTTCCTTGGTGGTGATGCCGCCGAGGGGGCTGCCCGACATCGAGGAAATCCGCATCCGCAGGCTCGCCGCCGTGGTCGTCGATTCGATAGCGCTCGCGCTCGTCGAGGGCTACGACGAGGTTCTCATCGCCAAGGACCCGCTGACGGACGCCTTCGAGCTGGAGTTTTTTCAAGGACGGGTATTCCACGCTGCGGCTGGACGAGTCGAAGTTGGACGCACGACTCCGCATCCTCCTGCTCATACATGCCCGCCTCACGGGTGACGAGCGTGTCACCGTCGGCATCCCGTGACCACGAACTCCAAGAGCTACTCGCACTCGTGCGCACGCTGCTGGCGGAGCGTAAAAAAGAGCTCAAAAGGCTCGCCGCCGAGGTCAGAATGCTGCGCCGCCTCGAAAAGCACGTCGTGAAGCTGCTGCTGGAGGAAGAGGACAATGACAACGGCAAAAAGTGAGTACCCGTACATCGTGTTCGTTGAATCTGGCGGGAAGCTGATGCCGAGGTATTTATCGAAGAGCGAGGTTCGCCGCATCGTCGAAGTTGCTTTAGAGCCCTTCATGCGGTGGCTTGCCGAGGAGGAAGAGAACGAGTCGCTGCTGCCGCCGGAGGTCGTAAGGAAAAAATTGGAAGAGATATTAAGAACGCTTTAGTCCCTTGGAAAGGGGCGTTTTACGGCTTGTGTTTATCTTGACTGTTCTAGGTAGCGTAGGATTTCTTTCGTGTATTCTATGGCTTTGTTTCTATCCATTTCCTCGCTGAGGTACAGTTCAACAGCACGACTTACAATGTCGCAAATGCTGCGCGCCACGCCGCGCCTGACGGCGTCCACCACCTTCTCGTATGCGGACTTCCTGATCCTCACGGTCTTAAACTCCTCGCCTGTGGTCATCGCCATTCAGAGCCGCATTCAGCTCAGCCTTCCACCTTTATCTCTGTCCTATCTGGGAACCTTTTCACCCTATCAAGTTCTAGCCCGTTCGCCTCGACCCACGCTTTCACCAGCGTTTTCAGCTTTTCCACTTTCTCCTCGGCGGTCAGCGTCTCGTCCCTCAGCACCTCGTCTACCTCGAAAGCGAAGAGCGTCAAAACCGCCCTAGCTTCGGCTCCGAGTTCCTTCACCCGCACCCTCGGTTTCGCCAGCCGCCGCTCCAGCTCGTGCCCCAGCAGCCCGCCGACGACGCCGCAGAGTAAAACTCCGACGACGCCGCCTATGAGACCTACGCTCGCTCCAGCAATCGCTCCCGCTAGGGCTCCCGTCCTAGGCATGACACATCACCCCCGCCATCCTCCTCGAAAACGCCGCTGAAAGCGAGTTTAAGGAGCCACTCGTCATACTCAGCCTTTAACGCCTCTAAAACATTTCTTTTCTCCTCTAGAAGCCCTGTAAAAACTACAACGCTACCCCTTTCCACCTTGATTGCGGGACCGTAGCTCTTCTCCAGCATTTCTAGGCGCTTCAAATATTTTTCCGTTACTTTCTCAACGTCTTCCTTAAGCTCAGGATGCTCACTTTTTAACAACTCCCAGTTGTCCCTGTATCGCAAGTAAAACTCACAAGCGGATTTGATGTGCTGCTTCAGTATCCGCTCAACCTCTCGCCTCTTTCTGATTATGGCGTTTCGCATTTGCGGAATCGCAGCCCGCTCGTAAGTCGGGTACTCCACTCTGATGATCTCATCCGCCACGCTCTTAATGTCGAGCGTTTTCTCCATCTTGCATCACTCCATCTGCGCCAGCCATTTTCTGGGGTTCAGCGGACATAGCCATTCATAGGCACATGTCCGCCTTGGGCTTCATCGCCATCAGGTCTCCTTTCATCGGAGACCATATCATCGGCGTCCGCCCCATCAGGGCAACCCCGACCCACAGCTCGTGGTTCAGGAGAGGCTTCACAGCGCTCTCCCACCACTCACGGCTGTGGGAAAAGCCCCTCATCTTGAGGTAGATGTTCACGCACGCGTTCTTCTGCCGATCAACGACCAAGCCACACCTGGGACACCTGAAAACCCGCCCTCTTAGGTCTCTAACCACAAACCCGCATCGAGAGCAGGTTTTCGAGGTGTCCCTCGGATCGACCTCTTCGACGACCGCTCTCTGTCCGACCTCCCTGACCAAGTTCCTCCAGCTCGCCCTGGCTATCCTCTTTCTGAGACTCTTACGGCTGCGCCTCAGTATTCTCTCCTTATCAAGCTCTTCGAACCCGTGAAGGGTGTTCGGGAACAAAGTGACGAGCTGCGCCGCCAGCTTCCTCTCTATGTCTCTGCACTTGTTTCTCTCCCTGTGGGAATACTTCTCCCACTTCTCCTTTCCTTTTTTCTTTCCTCTGTGCCGCTGGAGCTTCCTGCGTTTTTCGTGATAGGTTATTCTGGTCGTGATCAGCGGTCTCAGGTCGATGTGCACGAAGCCCAGTTCGGGCGAAAAGCCGTCTACGGTCAGCTCGTTGCAGTCCCAGCCGATGGCTTTTTCGACTTCATACGGCTCTGCCTTCTTGAACGGTATCAGCATCCTGTCGTCTTTCAGGATCACCTCGCCGACCTCGCAGCCCTCAACCCTGCCCAAGAACCAGGCGTCGCCGTAGCTCACCTCAACATACTCGTGCGGCTTCAGCGTGATTCTGATGACTTTCCTCTCGCAGTCCACGCTCATCAGGGT
>Ga0209411_100036_pt1 | contig 15521 bp, 12 predicted proteins | sample Mar14336cmmetaG_FD_185479 | JGI IMG/M metagenome (GOLD analysis project Ga0209411, IMG submission 185479) | Marine hydrothermal vent microbial communities from Guaymas Basin, Gulf of California to study Microbial Dark Matter (Phase II) - Marker... ... | reverse complement strand
GCTCTCCACGAGGACGCCGCCAGACCCGCAAAATGGGTCGAGAATGACATCCTTTCGCTCAGAATAACGCTCTATGAGCCTTCTGGCGATCTGGGGGATCATCCTCGCTGGGTAGGGGTGGAGCCCATGGGTCAAATACTGCGTGTCCGCACCGGCGAATCTCCAATCTTCACCCATCGAGCCGAGCTCTTTGAGATCGTTTGAGCAGAGTTTTATATAGGGATTTCTGAGCCCCAGATTTCGATCTCACGCACTTCGCCCCCAGCGGGGTTCTGAAGTGCGCTGCCGCAAGGAGCATGCGCAGCCGAGCCCGCCTCTTTAAGTTCTTACTCAAAGTCTAGACGCCCTGAAATACGCATCGGCTGGGGAAGGAAGGATGAGAGCGACGGCAACGAGAGTGACGCCGTAAACCGGCGAGGCGGCAGGCATCGTTGCGCAAGCTGTCATTGAGGACGTCGCCTTCGCCCACGCCTCGCTCGCACTGGTCAGAGGCGAAAGCGTGCGGAGGCTCCGCCAAAAACGCTGATAGCCGCGCTCCTCCTTCCTTTCCGGGGCGGTTGCAAGCCTGAGGCTTGGCCTTTAGGCGGGGAGGCGAGCTGGCAAATTTAAGGGTGAGAATTGGATATCACGGTTGCAAGCGGCTAAGAAGCTCCAAGCTCGTGACCATGCCGTCTCTGACGGCTCTTGAGAGCGTCCTGAATAAGCTAACGCATTGCTCAGTTCGCCTGTTGCCCAGAAGTGTAAGGGATCAGCAAATTTTTACGATCTTAGGCTTGAATATCTTCCTCCACCTTCTAAATTCATTGCTCGTCAGTAAATGGAATTCAAACGGGTTGTCGAAAGGCAACCCCGCTTTTTCCTCAATTTCCATGACAACCTCGGCTTTTTTCATGTTACTACCTACTTCGGCAACAATTATGATGTCGATATCACTCAGAGCCACAGCTCTCCCCTCAACTACGCTGCCAAATAGATAAACATCCGCATCGCCGAGCACGTCTCTCACAGCCGTGCAAATTCTCGGCAAATGTCTCTCATAATTTTTTGTAATCTCACCCCTCCTCTTTCCTAACTCTATCAACAAGCTCCATGATTCCTTCGGCAATCCTCACAGCCTCCTCAGCGTCTTCCTTTTCGTAAACCACACCCAAATACCTCGCATTTATGTATGCCGACTCCAAGAAGATCAAGGATTTCCTGTCATACTTCACCTGCTTCTTAAGAAGGGTTGATAAAATTGATAACAAACTCCTTATGGAGTGCGTTCTTGGCATCTCGCCACTTATCTCAAGTATTACGGCCTTTAAATAAAGTTGAGCAGACTGTTCTGCCATAAAGCAAGCCAAATCATAATCTCCATCCTTTAAACTACTTTTAGCCGCTCTTAAGAACCCTTTTGCTCTTCTTTTGAGTAATTCCACTTCCTCGGCATGCATAGCACTCACTTAAGTCTTTTTTGTGATAAAACTTGAGGCTGCCCGCTCCAAAGCTCTCTCCTTAAGCTGGCGAGAGTACGGAGCAGGTGTGGAAAATCGTCCAGCCAGCTTCTAAGCGTTCTCCTCACTGCCTACAATGACCGAAGGCTCTTTTTCGGCATACTTCCGAACACGGAGGTCGTCGGCGAAGGCGTAGCCGTGGTAGCGGTGTGCAACGAGCCCCACCTTATCGTAGCCGCTGAAGCGGTACCGAGGGGCAATTTTAAACGCCACCTTCTTCACGCCATCGACGAAAAGCACTACCCTCTCAGGCTTTATGACGACCCGCAGTTCGTACCACCTTTCGTCTTTCGCTCTGAATGCGCTGCTTATGTGAACCCAGCCTCTGTCCTTGCCGTCGATGACAGGACGGAAGATCGTACCTAGACCGTTGTAAAATTCGAGCGCCCACCAGTTATCTAAGTCTTTGGCATGAAACACAGGACCAGTTGCGGGATTTCTGCCAGCATGCGAGCGCTTCTGCTTCCATCGTAGCTCATAGATGTAGGTTTCAAGCTTGATGTTGCCGTTGATGATATCATGCTGCCAGTAAGTTTTCGTGCCAGGTGTCAGCTTTACTATTTTATTCGTGCCATCCTTTACGATTTCCACGGTGCAGTCTTCCCGCTGCCAGCCCGCCTTTTCCATGTCGTCCCAGCTCTCGTAGCCTTCAAAGTCGTCAAAGAATTCGAAGACGGCAGCGCCGTCCGACTCCGAAGATGCATTGGGGTTTCCATAATACATATGAATGGTCTTTTCGGAACGTGCGGGGAGTTCCGGTACTTTTACCCATACGATCGCCTCTTTGCCACGGCTGTCCCATTTTTCTATCCAGTATGGTAAGTTTCTGTCGCCGTCCTTGAAGCGGATGTCGCTGCCGTCGGATTTCGTTTTTGAGAAGTCGAAGTTCGCGGCGTTGAGCACGACACGCACTTGAAAGTCCTTTAGCTCCTCCTTGTTGTCGTTTCTTATGACTATAGGACGGCGGTATTTGAAATCTTTGCATACGGTCTCCACGAGCACGTCGCTCGCTCCCAGATTGCCGGCATTGTCGAGGGCAAGTGCGTAGAACGCAAGCTTTTTGCCTTTAAACGGTTTCGTGTCGAATTTAGCCTCGTAGGGCTCTTCTTCATCACTTTCAACAAATAGTGCGCCCGTGATGAAATCAACAAAGATGTGAGCGGCGTCGCCGCGATTGATTACTAGTTTTGGCTTTATGTAATGCTTCTTGTCGTCATATTCGTAGCTACTAAACTTCGAGGGAATCTCGGCGGTCATCTTCAAGACGTGCCACGCCCCGTCCTTTGGAACTTCAACGCTCGCATCCGTAACGGCATCGCTGAGCCACCTGCCTTTATTGTCGTAAAGGTCAAAGCCAAGCCAGATGCGGTTGTCGCCGCTGAGCCACTTTGCAGCGAGCTGCACTGTGTATTCGTCGCCAGGTTTGAAAGGCTTGCTCTTTCTGAGTTGTAAGTCATCTGGGAAGGCTATTACCGCCCAGCCACCCCGTCTGTACCTTATTTCCACACTTTTGGCGCCGATATAGCTCTCTTTTTCCGTAGCTTCCGCAGAAGCGCCGCCGCCAGCCCCGAGATACCAATGTGGCCAGCCGAAAGTCTCAACGGCAGCATCCTCAGCTGACGGGTAGATACCTCTGCTTTCGTGGTCCACATAGAAAGTAACGAGACGTACGCCGCTGATGTCCGTAGCTTCTGCGCTCATCAGGACGGTGCCGCTGATTCCTGAGTTATTTGCGATTTCATCACCGCTCTCGTCGAGTAATTTGAGCTCGACCTTCGGCGGCTCGCTGTCGGGAGCCGTTCTTGCAGTGTGGTTCGCCCAAGTTTCATTTATTAGTCCGTTCCTCCCGACGGTTTTCGTGGAAATGGTGTGTTCGGTGTTTGGTAGGAGGTTCGTGGCGGTGTAGCTCTCCGCCGTCGTGTTTACACGCCAAACTCCGTCTACGTATATCATAACGTAGGCAAAGTTCTCGTCGTCAGGGTTCTTCCGCACCCATTTTATGTACGTCGGCGCATAGCTGACGTTTCGCAACCCTGAGACGCTTGGCGGTGGTGAAGGGTCGGCGTCGGCGTGGGCGTGGGGGAGGGTGGTGGCGTAGGCGGCGATGGCGTTATCTCTTCTAAGACGCCCATAGCTACGACGACGTTTGACTTATATATTATCTTCACCTTCTTGCCGGTGTCATTAAGGAAGAGTATCTCCCCAACACGCCAGACCGTCCAGTTTTTCGAGGCTTGCGGGTTGGAGAAGTTTCCTTTATAGAAGTCGGCGGTTCTATCGACGCCGTCCACGAGGATCTTGATGTCCGCCCTTCTCAAAGGGTCGCCGCCGGCGTGCCGCAGGTAGATGCCGTCCGTCGTGCTTACGACGTGAATTTCGACGTGCGCCGTCTTTTCGGGCGGCGGCTGCGATAGGACGAGCGCAGCGAGCACCGAAATGGCAAGCACCGTGACCGTCAAGAGTATGAGTGTACTCACGACCTCCGTCACGCCTAGCCCGTGACGTATGCCGCCCAAGCCCGAAAGCCACAGCTTTGACGGTCGCCTTGGCTTCTTATTCTCACTCCCGCTTGCGATTGCAAACAACTTCACCCCTCCCGCAGCGAGCCGAGACGCACACGCAGCTCGTAGGTCGTAACGCTGAGATGCACGTCGTAGGCGTCGGCGGCGTCGCCCCAAACGGTCAATGCCACGTCGCCGCCATCACGCCGCTCCGCCTCAGCCCTCCCCCCGGCGGCAGCGACCTGCAGGGCGAGCCGCTCGAAAAATTGATGCCAAGCGTCCGAGACGCTCGAGTTCACGACGACACGCACCCACCTCGCATTGCCCCCGCCTCGGAGCAGGGGCGCCTCCGTCACGTTGATGAGCTTGATGCAAACCTCCTCGCTGCCGCTGCTCGCCACCATTCCCGTCCCGTTCATCTTCACGACGGCTACGTCCACGTGCCAGATCCCTCCTCTTTTCTCGATGGTAACGGGCGGCGTCAGCCTGTACGTCGCCCGCTCCCCCTGCTTCACGAAAAGCCCGCCGCCTTGGTAGACTAGCGTCTGGTCTATCCAGTAATTGTTGTGCGAGGAGAACTCCAAGCAGCCGAGGCTCGTGTTCACTAAGGTGCCCTCCACATTCTCCACGTGAGTGTAGCTCAGCTCGTATTCCGCAACGACGCCCCTCGCCCTCGCCGAAACCGTGAAGTTACGCATTCCGTCAAGTATCTGCTTGAAGCCGTACGCCGAACTCAACAGGTCTATTTCATACGAATCCCTGCGGCTCACATCTCGGTAGACGGGCAGCGAATCCACGATTTTCACGCTGCCGTTCCAGACGGTCACGGTGATGTCCGTCGAGAGGACTATACCGAGAAATACGACGGCGGGCGTGCCGTTGATGCAAATGCGGGCGGCGCTGCTCCCACCCTCCCCGACCGCCTCGATCTCCACGAAGTCGCCGCTCTCAACACCTCTGAGCGTCAGGGTGAAGCTTTGAACCTCCAGCACGTCGCTTGCGATCTCCTCAGGCTGCGTTCCGAGCGTGCCGCTTTCCGAGGTCTCGTCAACGAGCCTCGCATCCGCACTCACGGTCATCCCGCCGGCGTCGCTGCGTATGCGGAGCGTGCCGCTCGCCGCCACCGGATTCAAGCTCGGCAGCAAGCCGCCGAACAGCGATCGCTGCTCGGTGCCCAGCGGTATCGAGACGCCCCTCGTGGCTTCGAAGTTCCTCGACGCCATGAGCGCCTCCGCGCCGCTCTTGAGCTCCGCCAGCCGCTCGTAGACCGCCTTCATGTGCGAAGCCTCCTCGTCGGCGCCCTTTGCAGGCACATAGTGCACCGATAACATCCCGAAAAACGCTATGATGATCGCAAGGAGCATCAGGGCTGCCACGACCCCCGCAACCCCTTCCGACAGTCCTATCACTTTTTCACACATACGCATCATAAAAGCATCGTAAACACGACGTATGCGATCGATATCATGACGATGGCGTGCTTCACGCCCGCCTGCACGTCGCCCTCTGCGAGCTCGCCGGCGACGAAGCCCGAACATAACGCTTGTATCAATGCGGCGTGCATGAAAAGCATGCGGAGCTTCGAGGCGTCCATGCTTGCGAAGAATGAAAGTCCACCTGCCGAGACCTCCTCTGTCGGAATCATGGGCAGAAACGTTTTTGTCAGGATGTAGAGGACGAACAGGAAGACCCCCAACGCAATGTAGATGATCGCAAGATACGTGAGCGTGTCCACGAGGCGCTCCTTCCGCAGCCGTTTTGACATTTCGGCGTCGTCGGCGGCGACGCCCATCACACTGCTGACGTCGCCGGTCGCTTCACTCGCCCGCCGCACCAGCGTCGCGATCCTTGAGACTGTGGGCAGCCGCAGCCGCCGCTCAAACTTCGAAAACGTCTCTGAAATCAGGGCGCCCCACTCTAGGTCACGCCGCATCTTTTTAACCTCTTCGGTCAGCACGCCTATGTTTTGCTTTGACAATATTTTCACGGAATCCGCAAGCGAGATCCCCACCTCGGTCGTACTTTCTATTCCTCTCAAAAAGTCGGGCATCGCATCCTCCACCTTCCTTTCCCACCGCCGCCGCATCTCGTAAAATACGGAGAACGGCACGAGCGCTATGAGCAATACGATCACTATCTGGTCGTTTAGAAATTCGATGAGCGACGCTGAAGATGCATGCAGGCGTAAAAGTGCATAGATGATACCTGCGGGCGCACTTACGAAAAAGACATGCTGTGGTTTTTCAAACAGATGCTTCAAAGGCTTTTTAAGCACCGTCAACTTCCGCCGCAGTCTATACTTCCTCAAAGCCTCAGCGATGTAAGCGTCATACTCCCCGCCGTCCTGCCGCAGCGGTATGCCTCTTAACCTGTCTTTTGCGATCTCTTCAGGGATCTTACCGACAGTAGCCTCCGTTTTGAAAGCAAGCGTTCTTAGGAGCGTAACGAACATCACGGTGCCGAGCGGCAGCCCAAGATACACAACGACGTGAACGAGCATGAGGTAGCCGGGCGTCATCATCTCCAGCATCACCAAGATTATGACCATAAAAAGGACGCCGGCGACAAGTCCGGTGACGTATACTTCTGAAAGTAGACCGAGCGTGTTTAAGAATATCTTCTGGTCGTGTACTGCCTCTTCCTGATATTGCTTCGTCTTCATCAGCAAGAACTCCGAAAGGTCGCCACCACTCCCGATTACTGAGCGCAGTCCTTCGAGAAAGTCTTTGAACTTCTCAGACGGTGTTATCTCAGCTAAATTTTTGAGCGCCGTCGTGATGTCGCTGCCGAAGCAATTCACGTTGCGGACGAGCGTCCTCGCCTCCTTAGAAATTTCGCCGTAGATGCCCTCGTGCTCGCCGAGCGCCTCGAAGATGCGGACGATGCTCAGCCCGCCGAGACTTAACGCATACATGAAAGCGACGGCATGCGGCAGCGCCGCATCGATTTTCGAGCGTCGTACGCTTGCGACGAACGACGGATAACTCAGAATCAAAACGTACGTCAAAAACGAAAAAAGTACCGTGAAGAAGAATATTGCGAGGAACACGCTAAAGAGCCCGAGGACGCCAGCGACCACATCTGAGAGCAGCACGCCAAACACCGCTCCTGCGACGCCGGCGGCGACCGCACTGATCAGAGCCAGCCTGACATATTCATCCACGGTCTTCCGGATTCTCGCCATGCGCAGGCTTTTCAGGAGCTGGTAATAATCACTGCTCCTCCTCTTGCTCCTGTGTAGCCGCTCTATGATCTTTGCCTCGTCCCTCTGCCTCAAGAAGGCGAGGAGCTCAAGCTTCAACCCTTGAAAGCACCTCCTCCGGATTTATATGATATGCACGCACAAGCTTCGCTATTTCACGATAATCAGAAATGTCCTCTCTGAGCATGTACTCAAGAATCTTCTTCCTGTTCAGTAATTCCCTATTTAGCTCCAAAGGGCTCCAGCCCCGCTCCTCCGCGATTTCTTCAAGAACTTTTGACGGCGCCACCTGCTCGAACTCGTCCTTCGCCGGAACCCAACGGTATATCTCGTTTATCCTGATGTTGTTCGTTCTTGGATCCAACCCGATGAATTCCACGACGCTCTTGCAGCGTCGCACTCTACGTCCGTCGACGATGGCGAACCCTTGGACGAGCATGATATCCAGGGCTTGAAGCATGACGCCCGGCACGTTTATCGGCTCGTTTTCAAGGCGACTTACTGCCTCTTGGACATCGCCAGCGTGCATCGTCGAGTACGCTGTATGCCCGGTGCTCATGGCTTGAAATAGGGTTAACGCCTCCTCCCCTCGTATCTCACCGACGATTATGCATTCTGGGCGCTGTCGCAATGCTGCTTTTAGCAAGTCGAACATCGTGATCTCACCCCGTCCGTCTGCTGCTGCGCTCTCTCTCGTGAGGCCTGCGATCCAGTTTTCATGGTACAGCGTCAGCTCCCTCGTGTCCTCGATCGTTATGATCTTGGAGTTTGATGGGATGAAGAGCGAGAGGGCGTTGAGCGTTGAGGTCTTCCCGGAGGCGGTCCCGCCGCAGATGAGCATGCTGCGCCGGTTCTCTATGGCGAGCCAGAGATACGCCAGTATTTCGACGGAGAATGTCTTGAACTTCAGGAGGTCCACAGGGGTGAATGGTATCTCTCTGAACTTCCTTATTACAAACGAGCTGCCACGAGGAGATATCTCGCGCCCAAGCGTCGCTTGTAACCTTGATCCACCTGGGAGCGTCGCCTGCACCATCGGCTTGCCGAAGGAGAGGTGCCGACCGCCCCGCTGCGCAAGACGCATCACAAAAACGTCCAGCTCATCTTCATTGAACACTATGTTCGTCCTTACGTTTTCATACTTCCGGTGGTATATATAGACGGGGATGCCGGCGCCGTTACACGATATGTCTTCGATGTTGGGGTCGCGCATTAGCACATTTATCTTCCCGAAGCCTAGATAGTCCCGCTTTATGTAATAGAAAATGCGCTGGAAGGCGTCGTCACCGAGCTGCACTTTGTATGTGCGCAGGAACTTCCTCACCCTCCCACGCAGCGCCTCCTCTTTATCTCCCTCAATGTCCTCAGCTATAAGGACATCTCGTAAGTCCTCGTCTATACGCTTGAGCAGCGCCCGTTCCAGCCGGCTTAACGCCGGCTCTTCAGCAACGTAAAAATACTCGTCACCGCTGTAAAAGATATGAACTGCTGCAAATGGCTCCTCTACCCAGTACCTCTCCACTTCTATGTAATACTCGGGAAGAGGAGGGAGAGATATGGCATGTTCAGCATCCTCAGTACTGGTCTCGATGCGTCGCCTCTTTCTAAAAGGGAGCTTCAGGATCACAGTATGGTTTACGCAATTTTAAAATATTTTTTTATGTATCTTCGAAAGTTTTCTTTCAATATATCTAAGTGAAATTTTAAACTTTAGATGCTGTTATCAGCATTACTGTCATAGCTCTTGACAATGACGGCAAGAAAAATAGGAAAGATTGGAAAGGAAATCAAGGGCAAGCAGGCGGTCTCGCCGGTGGTCGGCGTCCTTATACTGCTGGTCATCACCGTCATCATGGCGGCGACCATCGGCGCCTTCGTCCTCGGCATGAAAAAGCCAGAAGCGGCGCCGCAGGCTTCCATGGCGATCACAAAGGTCGATGAAGCCAACGAGCGGATATATATAGAACACCAAGGCGGCGACAGCATAAACTTGAACAGGGTGAAGATCGTGGCATGGGGCGAGGGCGATACGAAGCGTGAGTTTGACCCTGCCGACAATACGACCACGTGGTTCGAGCCCGGCGACGAGCTGACGCTCGACCTCGACGATGGCTGGATACAGCTTAATGGCGTCACTACTCTACGTGACCTCTCCGGTGACGACGGTTGCGACTTCGAGCCCAACGACCCGGTCTACGTCAGGATCATAGACAAGGACACGGGACAGTTGATAGCGTCGCTGGAGGCGACCGCCTAAGCCTGCTTGCTTTCCTCCCTTTATTTTTTAGAGGTGAACCCGATGAAAGAAAAGTTGATCCCGACCGGGATTCTATCGCTGGATACGGTTTTGGGCGGCGGGCTGCCAGCCGGCGCCTTCGTGCTGCTCCTCGGCGAGGACGGCGCCGGACATCAGGAGTTCGCTTACACCTCCGCCCTGATGCTCTCGCAGCTCATCGAGAGCCCGGAGCTTGCGGCGGGCGGCGGCACGAAACTCCTCCCCGAAAAGATATACTACATATCGCTGACGAGGGCGGTGGAGGATGTCTTCAACGAGCTCAAAATGTCGTTTTCCTTTGCGGCAGGGACGGCATTTGAGAAAAATATACGGTTCTTGGACTTTTCGAGGGAGTATTTCAGGCGGTCGATAGTGCCGTATTCGTGGCTGTCCAGAGAATTTTCGGTGGAGGAGGTGGAGAAGCTCATGGCGGGCGAGCAGGACCTGCTGTCGGCGCTCACAGCGGGGTTGGGTGAGATTAAAGATGAGCGATGCGTCGTAATTTTCGACTCGCTGACCGCACTTGCGACGTGCCCTGAGGTGGAGTGGGAGAACTTATTGGCGTTTCTGCGGGGCGTACAACGGGCTTTAAAGCTCAACGAGGGCGCCCGTTTACTCTACGGGCTGCTCACGAAGGATGTCCTTGGGAGAAGCTGCGAGGAGGCGATTTCCGACTGCGCCGACGCCGTCTTCGTGTTCAAGTGGGAAGCCTTCGGGACGACGCAACGCCGCCGTGAGATGTACGTGCGCAAGCTTCGGGGCTTGATGCCAAGACTCGAAAGCGAGGGCATCGCAAACTTCGAAGTCAGAATCACGAGCAGGGGCGGCTTCGAAATAAGTAAGATTAAAGAAGTTCTCGGCAGGTGACGTGGTAGGATGCGGAGCGTAGTGTTGTTGTGACGGCGAGGCGTCGTGTATGCGACGGCTGAGCACGGGCATCGAAGGACTCGATGAAATGCTTGGTGGCGGCATCCCCGAGGGGCACATAGTCTGCGTTCTCGGCACGTACGGCACCGGGAAGACGACGCTCGCCCTCCAGTTCACGTACGCAGGCTTGGTGAACGACGAGAAATGCATTTTCATAAGCTTCGAAAGCGACGAGCGGGAGCTTGTGCTGAGCGGGAAAAATTACGGGATGGATCTTGAGAGATACTTGAAGAAGAGCCTCATGGTGGTGAAGTTAAGCCCCACAAGCTTCAAAGCATCGATAGAAAGGATCGAAAGCGAGCTACCTGCGCTCATAAGGGCGTTTGGGGCGCAGAGGATCGTTGTAGACTCGATAACGCTCTTCGAAATGCTTTTCGAGGACGACGCCGCCCGGCGATCCGCACTTTTTAAGTTCTGCGCAACGCTGAAGGAGCTGGGCGTGACCGCCGTGCTGACGGCGGAAGCCGACAAGGACAACCCCTCAGTCTCAAGATACGGGCTCGTGGAGTACGCAGCGGACGGCGTCATCCTCCTGCGCTACATACGCTCCAATGCCATGACCCCGACAACACTCGCCATAGAGGTCGTGAAGATGCGGAACACATGGCACTCCAGAGAGGTAAAACCTTACGATATCACCTCAGAGGGTATAAAAGTGCACACGGGCACGGAGGTCTTTTAGCCGGATTCGTTTTGTAGGAGTGATACATTACGAGGAGCGTGCTGCGGCGACCCCACAAAGCAGGACTTTCGGAAGAAAGTAGCCTTGTTCCGTGGGGCTCAGTGCTACGCTCATTCAGTTTACGTCCACAATACACGGCTCGACGAGCTAACTTAACCCTTCCTAAGCGCTTCTTTTACGATTTTGATGGCGCAGAGCTCGCCGCAGATCGAGCAAGCGTCGCTCTGCGACGGGCGTCTTTCCCAGATGCTGCGAGCCTTCTCGCCGTCGATTGCGAGCTTGAACTGCGATTCCCAGTCGAGGTTGCGGCGGGCGAGCGCCATCTCGTCATCAAGCCTCCTTGCGCGTTCCCGCTGCCCGCTCTTGACGAGGTCGGCGACGTGCGCCGCTATCTTCGTGACGATGGTCCCCTCCTTCACGTCTTCGACCGTCGGCAGCGCCAGATGCTCCGAGGGCGAGACCATGCACAGGAAGTCGGCGCCGAACATCCCGGCGACGCTCCCGCCTATTGCGCCGACGATGTGGTCGTAGCCCGGGGCGATGTCGGTGACGAGCGGACCGAGCAGGTAGAGCGGGGCGTGGTCGGTGACGCTCTTCATGACCCTGACGCTCGCCTCGATCTCGTCGAGCGGGACGTGCCCGGGACCCTCGACGATGGCTTGGACGCCCGCTTTTCGAGCTTTCTCGACGAGCTCGCCGAGGAGGACAACCTCGGTGAACTTCGCACGGTCCGACGCATCGGAAATGCATCCAGGGCGCAAGCCGTCGCCCAAGCTCAAAGTCAGGTTGTATTCCTTGGCGACTTCCAACAGGTAATCGTAATTTTTGTAGAGCGGGTTTTCCTTCTCGTTATGAATCATCCAAGCGACGAGGAAGGAGCCGCCCCGACTCACAACATCTAAAATCCGGTGGCTGCGCCGCAGTCGCTCCAAGGAATTGAGATTCACGCCCGCATGCACGGTAATGAAGTCCACACCGTCCTTCGCATGCCTCTCGATGGCGTCGAACATGTCGTCCTCGGTCATTTCGACGACGGGGCGTTTTTTGTTCTCCAGCGCCGCTTGGTATATCGGGACGGTGCCTATGGGCACGTTCAACTCTTTTAATAGGCGGCGTCGCGTCTCGTCGAGGTCGCCGCCCGTTGATAGGTCCATTATCGTGTCGGCGCCGTACTTCACGGCGACCCTCGCCTTTTCCAGCTCCTCCTCGACGTTCACGTAGTCCTTCGACGTGCCGACGTTCACGTTCACCTTCGTGCTCACGCACTCGCCCACCGCCTTCGGCTCGACATTCCTGCGGCGGTAGTTCTGCATGATGACTACCCTGCCGGAGCGGATTAGCCGCCGCAACTTCTCCAGCGGCACGCCCTCCGTCGCCGAGATGGCTTTCAGCACGGCATCGTCAACGCCCACTTCCATCCCTCTATGATTTCACTGGCTCTTAAAATGATTGACGCACACCTTTCGCCGACGGGGTGCCAGCAGCTAGATAAAGAGCTGTTAGAACGATGAAAAAATAGTGAAGAAGGGGTTTATTTGCCTTTGAACACGGGCTTCCGCTTTTCGAGGAAGGCTTTGAGACCCTCCGTTGCGTCTTCGAGGGAGCGGGCGATGCCGAAGCACTCGGCTTCGTAGAAGAGCGCCTCTTCGAGCGGCATTTCGATGCCCTTGTTCACTGCGAGCTTGATGATGCCGAGCGTTGCGGCGCTCTTCGCCATGAGCTTCTTGATGAGCTCGTCCGTCGCCTTGTCCAGCTCCTCCGGCGGCACCACCTTGTTCAGCAGCCCGAAGTTGTAGAGTTCCTCGGCGGTGTAGTGGTCGCCGGTCATGCAGAGCTCCATCGCCTTCGTGCGTCCGATGAGCCTTGTGAGGCGTTGCGTGCCGCCGGCGCCCGGGATGATGCCGAGGTTGACCTCAGGCTGCCCGAAGCGGGCGTCGGTCGAGGCGATGCGGAAGTCGCACGCCATCGCCAGCTCCAAGCCGCCGCCGAGGCAGAAGCCCCTTATCTTCGCAATTATCGGCTTCTGGAGACGCTCCATGTAGCGCAGGACGTCCTTCAGCCATATTGAGTACGTCCTCGCCTCCACCGGGCTCTTCTCCAGCAGCTCCGGAATGTCGGCGCCCGCAGAGAACGCCTTGTCGCCGGCGCCCGTGATCACGATGACCCGCACGCTCTCATCGGCTTCGGCGTCCTGCAGGGCGTCTTGGATCTCCCTGAGGATCTTGGAATTGAGGGCGTTCAGCACCTTCGGGCGGTTCAACGTAATCGTTGCGACTCCGTCCTTCTTCTCGTACATTATCAGTTCGTAAGTTTTTTCAGCCATTTTCTCACCTCGATCCTTTTCTCTTTCCTTTATGCCCGTAGAAGCCCTTTCCTGCCCACCCGCCAGGGGGTACTCTCGCCGTAGGATCTCGGCGCTTTGTACCGGTTTCTCGGCACGGAGTCTTGCCCCCGTCTATTGAGTTTGCCTCTACCTGCTCGAAGGACGCCATCGCACTTTCTTCGAGGAGGCGGGCGGTCTCGCAAAGGATAGCCGGCGTGATCCGGCTTATGACAAAGTCGGACGTGTCCTTCACGGCAACCGTCTCCGTGCCGAGCGACCTGACACCTGCCGTTTTCATCTCTACGGGAGCCACCCCTCTTAAGGTTAAGGCAGGGAAAAATAAAGATTTCTGTTCCGACTACGACAGTGGGAGTGGGATCACCTTGCTCACGAAGTCGGTAAGGATGCCTCTTCAAAGGGAACCGCAAAAAGTAGAGAAAAAGTAGAATGGATTACTGCGAGGGCGTGCTGGCAGACGCACCGCCCCGGCGTCTGAAGACAGGAGAAGCCGATCAGTGAACACTCGCTGGCGATTCAATTCCGTTAAGCTTGATGAGCTGTCAAGTTAAAGGCAGACGTGAGCTTGCGCTGCCATAATCGAGCATCGGCACTCACCGCTCTGCCCCACCATTTCTTCCTTAGAATCCCGTCATCATCCGGTGGACAGATTGTCTTCTCGTGTTGCATTTCATAGCAGGATTTGCTTTATTGCTCGTTTAGCGAGCGGGGCGTGGAGTGAGCCGCGACACCTGAGCCTTGTCGGATGGGGCTACCGGACGTGCCGGTTGGGAGGCATGAGGCTCACCGAGCGGATCCCCCAGCAACGTACTGCCAGCACTCTAAGCTGAAGCGTATTGGGTACTTTCACTTCCTAGTTGGAGCTCGTCATTGCAGTTATGCTCACACCTCTGGGCAATGCCTTTACAAATGTCGCTAAGAAAGTCCTAAGGGATGAATTGGGGGTAAGGGGGTGGCGGGAAAGTTTTTGTAGGGAAAGTCTGTCTTGAAGTTGATGAGTTATAGGCGAGGCTGGAGCTGGCTCGGTCAGGGGCTGCGGGAGGGCGAGACGCCGTGGATTCCGGCTCAGCTGAACGACGCTCCTAGGGCGGAGTGGAGAAGCATGAAGTGAAGTTCTAACTTTAATCGGGAGAGGGTCAAATGCGTCTGCGCTCACCTTACCGTCCTACCGCAGCTATTTAATGAGCTGAGTCCTATTAGCGTATGTCATGCGCAACTTTGCGGACAGGCTTATTGAGCTTATAGACACGCTCGAAAACCCGTCATGCGTGGGCTTGGACCCCCGTATCGCCGACATTCCTGAGTTGATAAAGGCAGAAGCTGTCGCTCTTCACGGCAATACGCTGGAATCCATAGCAAAGGCTTTTTTTGAGTTCAACAAGAGGCTGGTGGACGCCACTTACGACATAATACCCGCTTACAAGTTGCAAATTGCATTTTACGAGGCTTATGGTGTTCATGGGTTCGAAGCCTTGGAAATGACCGTCTCGCACATAAAGAGGCGGCGCCGTCTCGTAATTCTGGATGCGAAGCGGGGCGACATCGGAAGTACCGCACGGGCATACGCTGACGCCTACTTGGGCTCCGTAGAACTTTGCGACCGCTCAAAAGCCCCGCCGCCGATCGCTGCGGACGCCATGACCGTAAACCCCTACTTCGGATATGATGGCATCAAGCCCTTCTTGGAGGCATGCAGGCATGGGCGTGGCGTTTTCATCGTCGTTAAAACCTCGAATCCTTCCTCAAAAGAGTTTCAAAACTTGCGGCTGGCGGATGGCAGCGAGTTCTACGAGGCGGTTGCGAGGAAGGTTGCGGAGTGGGGCGCCCAATTTGTGGGCAGCAGCGGATATTCTGCCGTTGGCATGGTAATCGGCGCAACGTTCCCTGCGGAGGCGAAGAGGTGTCGGGAAATAGCAAGAAACGCCATAGCCCTCGTGCCTGGCTATGGGTATCAGGGCGGGCGCGCCGAGGACATCATCCCGCTCTTCAACGATGACGGGCTCGGCGCAATAATAAACTCCTCACGGGGCATAATTTTTGCATATAAGGATGAACGGTTTAAAGCTGAAAGCTTTGAGGCATCGGCGAGGCGGGCTG
>Ga0209411_100035_pt1 | contig 16746 bp, 15 predicted proteins | sample Mar14336cmmetaG_FD_185479 | JGI IMG/M metagenome (GOLD analysis project Ga0209411, IMG submission 185479) | Marine hydrothermal vent microbial communities from Guaymas Basin, Gulf of California to study Microbial Dark Matter (Phase II) - Marker... ... | reverse complement strand
CATCGGCATTGATTCGATATCCACAGTCTAAGCAGATGAATAATCCTTGGGATGGTCTTTTCGTGCTCATCGAGCCACAGCGAGAACACTGCTTTGACGTGTTGAACTCTGGAACTTCTATCACTGCAATTCCTCTCTCAAGGGCTTTATACTTGATGTATTCCTTCAAGCGGTAGAACGGCATCGAATTAACTTTCCTGTTCACTTTCTTCCCCTTGTTGTTTCTAACACCATTCAAGTCCCCGATTGCAATTATAGCATTGTGTTTTTCAGCTTCATCAACTATGTCCTTAGCAATCTTGTGAAGCTCATCATTCACAATCCTTAGCTCTTTGTGCCCAATCTTCTTTATCGCCAGAAGTTTCTTCTCCCTTCCAAGCTTTCTTCTAAGCCAGAAATACTTTCCACGAACTTTTCTGATATTCTTGCCATAGAAATTCGGTTTGCTGCGGTGGGGTGCCACCGACACCCCCACCCATCTCGCCCCTATATCAACGGCTATGATGGAAGAATATTCTTTCCTGAGTTCAACCTTCTTTTTGACCGTGACATGCAAGAAAAATTCACCATTCTTTCTAACGAGTTTAGAGCCACAAATCTCCCATTCTTCGAAGTTGAAGGGTTGATGGGCTAATGCGACCTTAATACCGCCTCTAACACCATGAACGGGAATGCGAGCCCAGTATTTGGCGAGTTTGCTATCGGTTTTCCGAATATCCATCAGGTCTTTTCTTATAATAAGTGGATACTCCTTGTTAGGGTCAATTTTCCTGTGTGTCCTCTTTCCTTGCTGTTTCGTTGCAGAATAAACTCCCCTGTCTTCCCCAGTCTTTGAGTAGTGTTGAAAGTTGTCGTATTCTCGATTAAGTAGCTCAAGCTTTCGCTTTGTCAGACCTATGAGCTTGCACTTGATGGTCTTCGTTATTTCCATCATTTTTTATACTGACTTTGAAGTATAAAAAACTTATCCACCCACCTCCCCTAATTCATCCCCTCACTGAAGTGAGGGGCTTTCTTAGCGACATTTTGTAAAGCGGAGCTTGAAGCCAGCGACGCGCGCAACAGCTTACAACCACCTTGTATTTTTTAATTAAAGGCTCAAATTCTTCCCTTGTGTAAATAAGCAACTTGACCAGCAAATCCGCCCTCTAAGACTCCTCTTATCCTCTCAAAAACCTTCCCTCAAAGTCTCAACATCAAGTTGGTATCGCCCTTTCATGGTTCTCACTCGCGCAAATGAGCCGTAAGGCGCGCACGTCACAGCCGAACCTAGCTTTTAGTTCCTCCGAATGCCAAGTGAATACAGGAAGAACTTTAGCGCACTTCCTCAGCCAGCCTGTTGAGCTTGAAAGCATGCCCCAGTCATAATGCCCATCTTTCAAGCCGTCTTTGGCGTTCACAAAGTCTGCTTCTGCCTGTACTAGTCATTCAGCTCTTCCGTCTCTTTTAGGGCGGTTTGAGGGTAATTAAGCTCACTCTGCACACTTGGTGAACAGCGGCTCTCGCCATCTTATGTTTACTCACGCGGAGACCTTAGGCAACACTTTGGAGAGGAGTTTACACGCCTGGCAGAGGTCTCCGGCGCAGGGCTCGCCGCAGCGCTCACAGCTTTTCAGCTCAAAGTGTCGCCCCCCGTCCTGAACCAATCTTTCGAAGCCTCGTAGTATAGAGTATCTCGTTCCCGGGTGTCGCCGCTCAAAGTCATTGAGCCAGCTTAGGATCTCAAAGCGGAACGAAAGCCTCTTGTAAGGGCATTCTTCAAATTCGATTTCAAGGCCTTTAAGCATACCGTAGAGCGCTACTTCCTCTTCGGGCACGTCTCGCAGCGGCTTCACCCGCGGCACGAACTTCTCACTGCGGACGGAATGTCTGAAGAGCCTTGTAATGTCCCCCCTGATGTAGTTCATGAGAATCGTCTGCGCCTCGTCGTCGAGATTATGAGCGGTCGCGATGGCGGCGACGCCCAGCTCACGCCCGACACGGTTAAGAAGCGTCTTGCGGAGGACGCCACAAAAAGTACACGGCGCCTTATCCCGTAGATCGGCATCGAGCTTTGCAGCCTGCACGATCTCATCAAGGGTCATTCCGAACTCATCTTCGAACGAAAAGAGGAACAGGTCAACGGAGAGCTCATCTGCGAGCTTTCTCGCGCGCCTTACGTACTTCGCCCGGTAGCCCTCAATGCCTTCGTCCACGGTTATAGCTACGACGTTGATGTCACGGCGTTGCCTGAAGATCTCGCAGAGCACATAGAGGAGAACGGAGCTGTCCTTGCCGCCGCTGAGCGCCACTGCGAGCACGTCGCCGCTTCTCAGCTTGATCTCCTTACGCAGCCGCCTTTTTATCTTGCGTTCCACGTCCTCTAAGAAATGCGTCTCGCAGAGTCGCAACCCTGAGTATCGTTGCTGCACAACGGCTTTACGGCGGCACTTACTGCACTCCATCCTTGAACCTTCGCTCCAAACGTAAAAATACCACATGACATAAAGATTTATATAATGGTAATACTAACAACACATCATGTCAGAAAAAAGTGTTATCATAGTGGGGGGCATAGGGCGGCTCCGCCGCCACTACGAGCGGGCAGCCGCCGAATTTGGTTTTCGGGCGGAGGTTTTTGAAGTACATTCTGCACGGCTTGAAAGCAACGTCCGCAATGCAAGTGGCGTGATCGTGTTCACCGATGTCAACTCGAAGAAGCTTGCAGAAGCCGCTGTGAGCGTCGCAAAAAACGCCGGCGTCCCCGTCGTGCTGAGCCGGCGGAGCAGCGTCTCGGCGCTCAAAAAATCGCTCCTGAAGCTCGTATCTGGGGATCGGACGGCATAAACCTGTCACGAACGTCGTGCGGGCGTCCGTGGCGTGCTAGCTGAGAAGTCTGATGGCGGGGATCCAGCCCTCGTGACGAACCCCGTTCGCATCCACGAACTCCTCACATGTTATTGTGCCGTCAGGAGTTTCAAGCGTCGTGATGTGGTGTATTTGCGGGTACGAGCCCGTCCTTATCTCGTAGTTATAGGTCTTGTTCGCCTTCAGGACGAAGAGTTCCGGGAACTCCACGTAGTGCCAGTCGCCACTGCGGTAACCACGTCAGCGGGCTTCGGCGCTCCACGTTTCGTTCCAGATTTTCACGTATTCAGTATGCCCTCCAGTACCTAAGCACGGATAAGTGTAGAGTTTCGAGGCATAGACGTCATGACTTGGCGTTATTGTGCCTCTGTGCACGCCGTAGATGCTCGGATAGGGGCTTTCGGGGGCGCCTGCGTCGAAGCCTTTTAGGAGGATGAGGTCGGGCACACGTTGCACGGGCACGCTGATGATGTCCGTGATGGTGTAGTAGAGGGAGTCGGAGTAGCCTTTGTAGGTTGCAGTTATTTTCAGGACGTCGCCGTCGTTGTAGCCGCCGGGGAGGTTTGCGAGTTCGAAGACGTAGCTGCCGTCCGCCGCCGTCGTGGTGTTAAGGCGCTCGCTGGTGTTGAGATTGACAAGCTGCACGAGCACTTCTTCCAGAGGGTTTCCGTGCGTGTCGAAAACGTAACCACACACGGTGACGGGTAGCGGAGGTAGTGCCAGTGCGCTGATTATGAAGACCGCACAAACTGAGACGAACACGAGCAGTAGTGCCACTTTCCTCATTTCCTATCAACTAGGACTTTTTTGAGGAATAATATGCTGAGCAGCGTGATGGCTACGGGTATCACTATTGATGGAAACTCAGGGACCGACTTTTCCCTCCTCATCGGCAATGGTGGCGCCGCGGCTGTGGGCGCAGGCGTGGACGTAAGTGCGGAAAGTGTCTGTTCGCCTCCAGCGTTAGGGTTTTGGGCGTTGCTGCTCATATCTATGATGAAGTCCTCGACGCGCTAGTAGCCGACGCTCACATCAACAACTAATGTTTTCTCCTGCGAGTTTATCTGAACCATCTTTGCAGAAGGCGAAGTTCGTGGCGTATGTCAGGGCGAGGTCGCCGATGAACGGCGAAGTTGAAGCCACGCCGCTTTCGGTCCTCGTGTAGTAAATTGATGGAAGTTTTGAATGGGCGTGCTTTACGACTCAACAAGCCGCTGAAAAGCCGTAAAGGCGACAAAAGCCGTGAAGACGGCATTCCAGAAATTAAACGCCACTGCTTGGGGTCGTTCCGTATTCGACCTGATGAGGATTCTCTTAAAAAATGGCAGTGAGCGAAGAACTCTTGAATTACGCTCGGAATCCGGACAAGTATCACATCCCAACACATCCTAACGGCTTCGAATTCGGAGGCCCATACGAATATTTCACGAGAGTAGGATGCCGAAATGCCTCTTTTGTAATAAAAGAAGCATCGAAATATGCAAAAGTATTCTGGGCTTGAGCGGGAAAATTGATCGAGGAGCTTTCTAAAGCTGCAAGACGGGTGAGCGAGGAAAACAAAAATGTCTGGAAGTCATTTTAATTTGGGCTCTCTGGCAGAAGGGCGTGGCGCGCCAGAAGTGATGCCGGCATTTTGATCATACTCAAAGAAGACGATCGCCCTTTTATCGACAGGATTAGGGAATGCTTTTCCTCTACACGGAAAAGAGCTGAACAACTCGATCGCTTGAGAAGCGGTTAAAGGGGAATCACATCGTTCAAACGCGTGGGAGCCGCCGCGACGCCGCAGCCACGCCGCTTTGAGAAAGATTAATATTGAACGTCATTTTAACTAAGATTGGCAGGCCATCAGAGAACGATAAAGGCTGCCTGCTGGAGTGAGGAGAAATGGCACTGGGTGGAGTTCCTGTAATAATTCTGAAAGAGGGCGCTAGGAGATCCGCAGGCAGGGACGCCCAGCTCAACAACATACATGCAGCGAGAGCGGTCGGCGAAGCTGTCCGCACGACGCTTGGGCCGAAAGGTATGGACAAGATGCTCATCGACGCCCTCGGCGATGTCGTCATCACGAACGACGGCGTCACGATCCTCAAGGAGATGGACATCGAGCATCCAGCCGCAAAGATGATGGTCGAGGTTGCGAAGACGCAGGACGAAGAGGCGGGCGACGGCACGACGACCGCCGTCGTCCTTGCAGCAGAACTCCTGAAGAAGGCAGAGGAGCTGTTGCGTCTTGAGGTGCACCCGACGGTCATCATCAGCGGCTACCGGCTGGCGGCGGAGAAGGCGAGGGAGATTCTGGACAGCATTGCCATCGACGTGAACATCGAGGACGAGGAGTTGCTGAGGAAGATAGCGATGACCGCCATAACTGGTAAGGAAGCTGAGGTTGCGAGGGAACACCTTGCGGACATCGCCGTCAAAGCGTGCAAGGCGATCGTGGAGTTCGTGGACGGGAAGCGGGTCGTCGACAAGGATTACATAAACATGGAGAAAAAGCAGGGCGGGAAGGTTCAGGACACGCAGCTTGTCAGAGGTATCGTCATCGACAAGGAAGTCGTGCACCCCGCGATGCCCCGTAAAATAGAAGGTGCAAAAATCGCTTTGATAAACGCTTCTATGGAGGTCAAGGAGACCGAGACCGACGCTGAAATAAGGATAAGAACAACCGAACAGCTCAAAGCGTTCCTTGATGAGGAAGAGCGGATACTCAGGGAGATGGTCGAGAAAGTGAAGAACGCGGGTGCGAACGTCGTCCTCTGCCAGAAGGGCATCGACGACCTCGCACAGCATTTCATGGCGAAAGCTGGAATTCTAGCAGTACGCCGCATAAAGAAGAGTGACATGGAACGCCTCGCAAGGGCGACCGGCGGGCGCATCGTGACGAACATCGATGAGCTCAGCGAGGACGATCTCGGACACGCCGCACTCGTCGAAGAGCGCAAAGTAGCGACGGATCGTATGGTCTTCATCGAGGGCTGCGAGGACCCAAAGGCGGTCTCCATCCTGATAAGGGGCGGCAGCGAGCACGTCGTCGATGAAGTCGAGCGCTCGATGAACGACGCCTTCAGGGTCGTCGGCACCACGATCGAAGACGGAAAGGCGGTCCCAGGCGGCGGTGCCGTCGAGACGGAGCTTGCGCTTCGTCTTCGTGAGTTCGCCACGACGCTCCACGGCAAGCAGCAGCTCGCCGTCGAGAAGTTCGCAGAAGCTCTTGAAATCATTCCGAGAACGCTCGCTGAGAACTCAGGACTCGACCCCATAGACAAACTTGTGGAGCTGAAGGCAGCTCATGAGCGCGGCGAGAAGAACGCCGGACTCGACGTCTACACCGGAAAGATCGTGGACATGTGGGAAATGGGCGTCATCGAGCCACTTCGCACGAAGAAACAGGCGCTCAGCTCCGCGACGGAGGCGGCGGTCATGATCCTCAGGATCGACGACGTCATCGCCGCGGCAAGAGAAGAAATCAAGCCACCTTCGGAAGAAGAAATGCCAAGTGAGTTCTAATCTTTTTTCTTTTTTGGAATCAAATTGCGATATGCCCCAGATTATAGTCATTTCGGACACGCACCTCCGAAGACAGGAGGATAAACTCCCTAAAGCTCTTGTAGAGAGTTTCAAAGACGCCGACCTGATCGTGCATTGCGGCGATTTCGAGGAGCTTTTTGTGCTGGAAACGCTCAAAGAATATGGAGAGGTGCGAGCTGTCCACGGCAACATGGATTCGGCAGAACTTAAAGAAACGCTGCCTGCCGTTTCCGTCTTCGACTTTGAAGGCTTCCGCTTCGGAATCACCCATGGAACAGGTCCGCCTTTAGGTTTAGAACGCCGCGTCGTTTCTCTACTAAAAAAGCACTGCGACATCGAAGACCTTGATGCTATCTTATACGGGCATTCGCACATTCCAAAGAAGAGCGAACGGAAGGGCTTGCTCCTCCTGAACCCAGGCTCGCCGACCGACAAGAGATATGCGCCGTTCAACTCCTTCGGCGTCCTCAGACTGAGCCGCAGCGGCATCGCCGCTGAGATAGTAAAAATATGAGGGGCAGAGCCCTTGCAAGAGACATTGCGCTGCAGCGTATAGAGAGGCTTTTCGAGCTCGCCGAGACCTTTTTTAATAACGATGACGACAGGCGGCGGTGCGTGGAGCTTGCGAGACGTATAGGGATGCGCTACCGTGTGCGGCTGCCGAAGCATTTAAAGATGAAGATGTGCCGGAAGTGCAACGCCTTTCTAGTACCGGGGCGGACCGCAAGGGTGCGGCTTCACCCTAAGAGAAAATACATCACGACGACGTGCCTGAGCTGCGGGCACGAGACCCGAAGACCCTATAAAACGCCCAGACCTCCGTCGCCCCGCCGTGAGCAGCCTTAGCCGCCGCCTCGCATGCAGAAGCCGCCGGCGACGACCGCCGCCACGTCCTTGACGCTCGCCCGGTTCACTATGGCTTTCAAAACGTCTCTGACGTGCTTCAGGTTCGGGGAGTCCTTTTTCAGCACGAGTATTCTCGCAGGCTGCCCTTCTGCAAGCGTGCCGCCCCCTTTTTTCAGCACCCTCGCACCGTAAAGCGTGCCCATGCGTAAGACGGTGCGTGCGTCCAGCCTGTAAATCTTCGAGATGAACTCCAGCTCGGAAAACATGTTTGGAGCGTTCAGCATGACGTTGTCCGTGCCTACTCCTATAGTTAAGCCAATTTCGAGCATCTTTTTGAGCGGTGGAAGCCCTACACCCGTTCTGAGGTTCGAACGGACGCAGACCACCGCACCCACGCCGACGTCCTGCATCTTTTTGAAGTGTGAAGGTGACGCATGTGTTAAATGCACTAAGAAGTCTGGGCGTAATTCGATTGCTGTCGCCACGTCACGCTCATCACGCTCTCCCGCATGAAGTGCAAACAGGCGGCGGCGTTTTCTTGCAGTTGCTGCCAGCTCTTCTAAAAGCCCAAGCGGATGGTCCGCAACGCTACTCATCCCTATGCCATCTGCCTCTTCAAGAATGGCAGCAGCTTCTCGTACGGCATCTTCCACAGCTGCATTCATCGGGCGTCCCAGAATGCATGCCATGTCATCCAGCTTCTCGGTTTTTCCCGTACGCCCTCCTCCTCCCACGACAACGCTCGTCGCCGCAGCCAACGCCCTCTTCAGCAGTCGCACGCCTTCGATGCCACCTTCTCTAAAATCGGCGAATGAAAGCGTGCCCGCCGCTAACATCTCGAAAATAGCGTCCTGCATCGCTTCTATAAGCTTTTCAGGCGGCGTTTCCCGCAAAATTCGCTCCTTTAGCCCTCCCGGACCTACAAGCGCTTCGAGCGGCAGGTCCGGCGGCTCCTTCGCAACGGCGTCGCCGACGTGCGTGTGCGCATTCACGAACGCTGGCAGCAGCACGCCACGGACGGCGGCGTCCACCTCTTCACCTCTTGAAACCTCTTTTATTACGCCCCTCCTCACATCCACTATCACGTAGCCCTCGATAACCTCGAAATCTTCATCGTAAAGTACGGTGCCTGCAAGCGTCAGCTCTTTACCTTCTTCACTCATCGCTCGCAAATCTAACGGCATCGTCAAAAATTCTGTCATGATCAAAAGCCAGCGGCGAGGGCTTGCTCCTGAAGACCCTCACGTCGGCGGCGTCGCTGCCCGCCCTCAGCTCGCCGCCGACAGCCTCCGCAAGGAACGCCACCGACACGAAATGTCCCCTCGGATCCCTGTCCGGCGCCGAATATACTCCCACCAGCCCCCGCAAAGTGACCTCCAAGCCCGTCTCCTCCCTCGCCTCCCTGAGGGCAGCAGCCTCTACGGTCTCGCCGTACTCCACAACGCCGCCCGGCAGCGCCCAATAACCCTTGAACGGCTCCTTACCTCTTTTTACGAAGACGAAACCATCGCCCTTCCTGATAACCACGTCCACGGTCAGCACCGGCGACCTCCTCGCCATCATCGTCATTCCTATCCAAAGTGCGGCGACTTAAAGGCTTGCGACGTGCGAGAGCGACCGTCATCCAAATTTACCCTCAGCAGCATTAAATAGGCGTGCGGCGAAGGTAAATGGGGAGGTGATACAATGCTAGGATGGCTTGTTGGCATTTTGCTCGTCGTCGTGATATTGCTGGCGGCTTCGATAAAAGTCGTGCGGGAGTACGAGCGTGGCGTGATCTTCCGCCTCGGCAGGCTCGTCGGCGCACGGGGTCCTGGACTCTTTCTGGTGATCCCGCTGTTTGAGAGCATGGTCAAGATAGATCTGCGGACGAAGGTCTTCGACATCCCGCCGCAGGAGGTCATCACGAAGGACAACGTCACAACGAAGGTCAACGCCGTCGTCTACTACCGCGTCGTCGATCCCGAGAAGGCGATCACGCAGGTCGAAAACTACGACTACGCCACCGCCCAGATAGCATTGACGACGCTGCGGAGCGTCGTCGGGCAGTCGGAGCTCGACGAGCTCCTCTCAGAGCGGGACAAGCTGAACATGCAGCTCCAGAAAATAATAGACGAGGCGACGGACCCGTGGGGCATAAAGGTGTCGGCGGTCGAGATCAAGGACGTGGAGCTGCCCGCCGAGATGAGGCGGGCGATGGCGATGCAGGCGGAGGCGGAGCGCGAGCGGCGTGCGAGGATCATAGCGGCGGAGGGCGAGCTTCAAGCCTCGAAGAAGCTGGCGGAGGCGGCAAAAATCCTCAGCGAGTCCAAAGGCGCGATGTTCATCCGGATGCTGCAGACCATAAAAGAAACGACCGAGGAGAAAGCCTCGACGGTCATCATACCGTTCCCTGTGGAGTTCCTCGAGGCGCTGAGAAAGTAGCTGACGGGATGCGGTGGTGAGAAAGAGCCCCCCAGACTGAGGAGAACGCCCCCAGACGCTAGCATCTATCCGAAGCCGCACTTAAATACTTCTGCGACGCAATTATCGTAGGGCTGTGGTGCGGTGAGGTGCGGTGCAGTGCGGTCAACCACCTCTGGCGGGATGCTCCGATGTGATGGGGGCGGCTCGGCGTGGTGGGCGTCGCTGCGCCGCCGCAGGCGTCGCCCGCACGACCTAACAGCTCCGAGGAGCGAGAGCGAACACGCCGAGGCGTGCGGCGAACGCTCTGAAGCCGCAAGCCGCTCGTAGGCGGTTGACGCGGTGGGCTTATGAAAAGATTCCTGGAGGTAAAGGAACGGAAGGAAGTTGAAACCCTGATATTGTCGTTCGCCAAGAATGTACGAGCAATTGAAGAAATACCGCTCAGCGACGCCCTTGGCAGGGTTCTGGCGGAGGACGTGCGTTCCGGCGTCGACGTGCCGCCGTTCGACCGTGCGGTGATGGATGGCTTTGCGGTCCGTGCCTCCGACACATTTTACGCCGATGAGGAGCAGCCTGCGGCTCTCAGGGTCGTGGGCGCTGCGCACGCCGGTGAACCTCCAAAGCTCGAAGTGCGAAGCGGCGAGTGCGTCGAGATCGCAACGGGGGCGCCGATGCCGAAGGGCGCCGACGCCGTCGTCATGGTGGAGTTTACAGAGCTTGAAAACGACGAAGTTAGGATCTACAAGGCGGTGGCGCCCGGCGAGAACGTGATGGCTGCCGGCTCCGACATAAAACGGGGTGAGCTCGTTTTAAAACTGGGGACGCCCCTCCGCCCTCGAGACTTGGGCGTGCTTGCGGCATGCGGCGCCTCCAAAATACGAGTTTTCAAAAAGCCGAGGGTTGCGGTGATCTCGACGGGAAACGAGCTTTTGGAGCCCGGTGAGCCGCTGAAGCCCGGAAAGATATACGACGTGAACTCGCAGACGCTCTGCGCAGCGATTTCGGAGAGCGGCGGCGCCCCCTCGTTCCTAGGCATACTCAGGGACGATCCGGACGAGATCCTCAAAGCCCTGCGACATGCCGTCGGAAAATATGAGGCGGTGGTCGTCTCCGGCGGGACGTCTGCGGGCGCCTCCGACATCATGTATGACGTCTTGGAAAAGCTCGGCGACGTTCTCGTGTACGGCGTGAACATAAAGCCTGGAAAGCCGTTCATCTTCGCCGTCGTTGACGACAAGCCGGTGTTCGGGCTGCCGGGCAACCCGACGTCGGCGCTGCTCACCTTCAGCCTTTTCGTCGCCCCTTTTTTGAGAGCGGTGGGCGGCTTACCCCCGCACGCCGGAGCGAAGCCCACGAAGGTAAGAGCGACCCTGTCCACACCCATATTCTCGGAGAAGGGCAGGCATGAATACGTGTTCGTGAAGCTGGTTGAGAACGACGAAGGCGTCGTCACCGCAACGCCGCTCCTCAAGGGCTCCGGCGCAATAACGACACTTGCGAGCGCCGACGGCTACGTGCTCGTGGACGCGCAGACGGAAATCGTCGAAGCCGGCGAGGAGGTGGAGGTCACCCTCATTACAGAAAAGTTTATATAGAACCGCAGATCTAACCAGAAGTGGTGATGTGAATGGCGCAGCTCGGTGGTACTCCGATCCTCATACTCAAGGAGGGTAGCGAGCGGACGAGGGGCAGGGAGGCGCAGTCCCGCAACATACTGGCGGCGAAGACCATAGCGGCAGCGGTCCGCACGACGCTCGGGCCGAAGGGCATGGACAAGATGCTCGTCGATTCCATGGGCGACGTCGTCATCACGAACGACGGCGCTACGATCCTCAAGGAGATGGACATCGAGCATCCAGCCGCAAAGATGATGGTCGAGATCGCAAAGACGCAGGACGATGAGGTCGGTGACGGCACGACGACCGCCGTCGTCATCGCAGGCGAACTCCTCAAGGAGGCAGAGGAGCTGCTGGAGCAGGAGGTCCATCCAACGCTCATCGCTGCTGGCTACCGGCTTGCCTTGGACAAGGCTATTCAGATCCTAAACGACATCGCAATCGACCTCTCGCCGGAGGACGAGGAGACGCTGAAAAAGATAGCGATGACCGCGATGACCGGGAAGGGCGCGGAGGTCGCTCGTGACGTCCTTGCGGACCTTGCGGTGAAGGCGGTGAAGATGATCATCGAGGAGGGCGAGAAGAAGATCGACACCGACAACATCAAGATCGTGAAGAAGATGGGCGCCGCCTCTGACGAGTCGCAGCTCATCCAAGGCATGATCATAGACAAGGAGCGGGTGCATCCAGGAATGCCGAAGCGTGTCGAGAACGCGAAGATCGCACTGATAAACTCCGCCCTCGAGATAGAGAAGACAGAAATCGACGCGAAAATAGAAATCACGTCGCCGGAGCAGATGAAGGCGTTCCTCGACGAGGAGGAGCGGATGCTGAAGGGCATGGTGGACAAGATCGCAGCGGCGGGCGCCAACGTCGTGTTCTGCCAGAAGGGTATCGATGACCTCGCACAGCATTACCTCGCAAAAGCGGGCATCCTCGCAGTTCGCAGGGTAAAAGAGAGTGACATGAAGAAGCTCGCAAGGGCGACCGGCGGGCGCATCGTGACGAGTATCGAGGAGCTGAGTCCGGACGACCTCGGTGAGGCGGAGCTTGTCGAGGAGCGCAAAGTCGCGGGCGAGGAGATGATATTCATCGAAGGCTGCAAGAACCCGCGGGCAGTCTCGATCCTACTGCGAGGCGGCACCGAGCACGTTGTCGATGAGCTCGAACGTGGACTGAATGATGCGATCCGTGCGGTCGCCACGGCGCTCGAAGACCGCAAGTATGTAGCTGGCGGCGGCGCCCCAGAGACCGAAGTCGCGCTTCGCCTCCGCGAGTATGCGGCGACGGTCGGAGGGCGCGAACAGTTGGCTATCGAAGCATTTGCACGCGCCGTCGAGATCATCCCAAGGTCGCTCGCCGAGAACGCCGGACTCGACCCCATAGACATGGTTGTTGCTCTCAGGGCGGCTCATGAGCGCGGCGAGAAGAACGCCGGACTCGACGTCTTCGAGGGCAAGGTCGTGGACATGAAGGAGGCGGGCGTCCTCGAGCCGCTTCGCGTGAAGACGCAGGCGCTCAGCTCCGCGACGGAGGCGGCGGTCATGATCCTCAGGATCGACGACGTCATCGCCGCGGCAAAGCTCGAAAAGGAGAAAGAGAAAGGCGGTAAGGGTCCTGAGTTCGGCAAGGAGGAAGAGGAGTCCTCTGAGTTCTAATTTCCTCATTTTTTGCCCTTTTTATTGTTGACATCTAGCAGCGCTACTCCTTCGCAAATTAATAAAAAAGCAACGACAATCTGAAGCGATGCAAAGGAGAGAAGGCTGGGCGATTTGGGTCACCGGGCTTCCGGGTTGCGGCAAGACTGCCATCTCTAGAAAGGTGAAGGAACTTCTGAATGAAAGGGGGATAGACGTCAAAATTCTTGAACTTGACGAGATAAGAAGGTTTGTGACGCCGAATCCAACTTATTCCGATGAGGAGCGCGATATCGTCTACGCAGCGCTTGCATACATGGCAAAACTGCTCGTGGAGTGCGGCATGCCAGTGATAATAGATGCGACGGCGCACCGTCGCAAGTATAGAGAACGTGCTCGTACGTTGATAAGCAGGTTTGCCGAGGTTTATGTGAAGTGTCCGCTGGCGGTCTGCATGCAGCGCGAGCGGCAGAGGCATGCGGAACACTCTCCATCTCGTATCTATGAAAAAGCTCAGCGCGGCGCTAGGGTCCCCGGTGTTGGCGTCCCTTATGAGGAACCGCTCGATCCTGAGGTCGTCGTCGAGAGCGACAAGCTGAGCGTTGCCGAAAGTGCGAGGAAAATCGTGGAGTTTATATTTTCGACTTTTGAAAGGTAGTTTAAAATGGAGAGCAGCCTAAAAGAGGAGCTTGACGCTTTTTTTAAGCCAGAAAGTATAGTGCTCGTCGGCTTTTCACGGAGCGTCGGCGCCATCAGCACGAATGTCCTCATAAATATAAAGTCGAGCGGATATGAGGGCGACGTCTTCGTCTGCAATAGGAACGTCGCCGCTGGCGAACGCATCTTCGGCGTCGAGAATTACCCCAAGGTCGGCCTGATACCAAAGAAGGTCGACTTGGCAATATTAACAGTGCCGCCGCACGTCTTGATAGAGGCCATCGAGGAGTGCGCCGCCGCCGGCGTGCGAGCGGCGATATGCATAACTTCTGGCTTCGGCGAGACCGGCGACGAAGGTAGGAAGAGGCAAGAGGAGCTTGTGCGAGTTGCGAGGCGCGGTGGGCTCCGCATTATAGGTCCAAACTGTAACGGGTTGTTCTCCGCAGAGGCAAAGCTCGCAGCCATGCTCGCACCTGTAAGACCGACGCCAGGAAGTGTCGGCGTCGTAACACAGGGCGGTACACCCGGCGTGATGATGGTAAACCTTTCAAAGAAGTATGCACCGATCGTCGGCTTCTCTAAATGTGTAAACTTAGGCGACACCGCCGATGTCCAGCCTCATGAAATTCTCGAATATTACGGGGAGGATCCATCAATAAAGGTGATTGCGTGCTATTTTGAGGGGTTGAGGGACGGTAGGAAATTCGTGGAGATCGCTGCTAGAATAACGCCAAAGAAACCTATTATTTTCTACAAGGCAGGCACTTCAGAAGCAGGGAAGCAGGCGGCGTCGAGTCACGTCGGCGCTCTTGCTGGCGACGAGCGCGTTTACGAGGCTGCGCTAAAGCAGGCGGGCGTGCTGCAGGTAAGCAATATAAACGACTTAGTAGATGCAACTGCCGCTCTTGTGACGCAACCATTGCCTAAAGGCAGAAACGTCGGAATTTTAACGTTCGGCGGCGGTGGTGGCGTCATGGCGACCGACGAACTCGAGAGGCTCGGCTTGAAAGTCCCGCAGATAAGTAAGGAACTCGTTGAAACGTTTAACGAAATGCTTCCGCCGTACTGGTCGCACCGTAACCCTGTGGACATGACCGACGGCTTCGCCGACCTAAGAGTGCCTCCTAAGTGCGCAGAGCTGCTTTTAAAAGAGGATTATATCGACATGCTGCTCGTCATCGGCGTGGGCGTCCTTGAAGGCGTGGATGTCGGTGAGAATCTACCGCCGGAGTTGAAAAAGGTTGGCGAGAAGTTAAAAGCCCTGACGATAGGTTTTGAGTCGCATGTGGGAAAAGCGCTTCTCGGACTGCGTGAGCGCTACAAGAAGCCTATCATCGGCTGTATGATTTGTGGCGAGCGTGATGGCAGCTCCATAAAAGCCTTTCAGAAAAGCGGCGTCCCCGTGTACGACTCGCCAGACAGGGCGGCACGTGCCCTCTGGGCGCTCTGGACGTATAAACAATTCGTTGACAGGCATAAAAACCAGAGCGGAACAAGAAATCTAAGGACAACACGCCATGGAAAATAAAGAAATCTTCTCTAAGCATAGGAGGGTGTAGAGGAAAGAAAGTGAGGGAAAAAATTGTTGGGTTGTAACTTGTGTTTCTACCCGTTTTTTGCTATTTTTGCAGGTGAGAGACGAGGTCCTCGATGTTCTTCAGAACGTTGTCCAAGATTTTCCTTTCACCCTCACTGAGATTGGGCGACACTTGCAACCCTTTGAGGATGCCTACAGCTTCAATAACCTTGTTGACTTTCTCCGACAGCGCCTCCAGTCCTACTCTTTCCTTCTCTCTCCTCTTAGCCCTCTTGTGCTTTGCCCGCACGTGCTGAGCCAACTGCACTGGCTTCTCAAATGTCTCCCCGCAATACTTGCACTTGTATTTTGCTTCCATGCTCTATTCATATCCTCTACTTAAATATAAGCGTTTCTCTATCACTGTTGAATTCAGTGTATCTGAACATGCTTTGCAGCTTGTAATACCTCATTTGTCAATACTGCTGTCTTGAGTAGCATGATGCGGTGATTACTAAAGCTCACCAATCTATAAACTATGGACGTCCGAGTGATTCTGGTTGAGCCGAAGCTTGAGGAAAACATAGGAGCGGTAGCGAGAGTCATGAAGAATTTTGGCTTTTCAGAGCTTTACCTCGTACGCCCGCGGAGCATCGGCAGAAAAGCCCTCACTGTCGCCTCGCATGCCGCCGATGTTGTCGAAAGCTGCGTCATCACCCCCTCCTTGGAGGAGGCTTTAAGAGGCTCCGACATTGCTATCGGCACAACTGCAAAGCTTGCAACCTCAGAAAGGAAACACCTAAGAGCATTCTTGACTCCTAGGGAGTTAAAGAACGTCTGTAGGGGCAAAGTCTCCATAGTTTTCGGTAGGGAAGACGTAGGGCTCCTCAACGAGGAGTTAAGGATGTGCGACGTCGTCGTGCACATCCCGACCGACCGGCGATATCCGGTGATGAACGTCTCGCATGCTGCTGCGGTGATACTCTACGAGCTTTATCTAGGGTCGAAGACGCAGAGGAAAAGGGAAAGGGGACACCTAGGGAAACCGGCGAGCTTCGAAGAGCGAGCGCAATTCTACGAACATCTCTTACAATTCCTTGACAAAATACAATACGCTGAGCATAAAAAGGAAAGGGCGCTCTTGGTAGTGAAGAGAATATTTGGCAGGGCTGCTGTCACGAGTCGGGAGCTTAGAGCCTTGAGAGGCATCTTGAGAAAAGCAATATGGTGCCTGAGTGGTGAGCATGCAGCTTGACATCGCAAGTGCGTGCTGGAATGAAAGCCGAAAGCTCCCTCACCGTGATTCGTCAATACGCTACCCATCGTATGTACCTCTCGCTTCCTGATGCCCTCACCCTGACGACCAACCTCGCTTAAAATGCAAAACTTTTTTTGCGAGAGTAAAGAAGAGGTTCTGATGCCCGCTCATGGCCATACACACCGTATACTGCGGGTAAACTTAACGAATAAGAAAGTGCGTGTCGAAGAACTAAATAAAGGAATATTGGACGCTTTTCTTGGGGGTCGAGGCGTCGCCACAAAGCTTTTGTACGAAGAGGTTCCTGTGGGCACCTCGCCACTTGATGAACGCAACAAGCTTATATTCATGACGGGGCCGCTGACGGGGACGGGGGTGCCGACCGCCGGGCGTTACGACGTCGTTGCGAAGTCGCCGCTCACATCGCTCTTC
>Ga0209411_100034_pt1 | contig 17751 bp, 18 predicted proteins | sample Mar14336cmmetaG_FD_185479 | JGI IMG/M metagenome (GOLD analysis project Ga0209411, IMG submission 185479) | Marine hydrothermal vent microbial communities from Guaymas Basin, Gulf of California to study Microbial Dark Matter (Phase II) - Marker... ... | reverse complement strand
GCGTTTGTGGCGGCGTAGCTGTAATTTTGCTAACCGCCCTTAGTCCTCCTCTTCATCTCCGCATATCTCATAAGGGTGACGAGCGCCTTAGCTCCTCGTTCGGGCGTGCCGTACACGGGAACGCCCCCCTCTTCTAACTTAATTTTCTCTTTCAGCATAAGCTCGTGCGGGAAGCTCGTGCACATGATTAGGGGCTTCCCGTAACTGCGCCTCGCATCCACAATCTCCTCAGGCGGCAGCAAGAACGAGGGGTGGTACAAGTTGAAAATTATCAGGGCATCCACGCCGTCATCTGCTGAGACCGTCCTTACAACTTCCAGCCAGAGCGCCGCATCCCTGATGAACGCCATGTCCACCGGGTTCTCCCTTATCGTCAGTGGCGGCAACAACCTTTTTAACTTCTTTTCCGTCTCCTCGGAGAACCTCGCAAGCTGCAAGCCGCCGCTCACACACTCGTCCGTCAGTATTATGCCGGGACCGGCTTGCGTCGAAATTATCGCAACCCTCCTGCCTTTCGGCAAGCAGTCCTGACACAACGAAAGTATCTTTGCGGCATCAAACAACTCCTCACAGCTGTTAACAGTAACCACGCCGGATTGCCGGAACGCAGCATCGTAGAGCTTATATTCGCCTGCCATCGAGCCTGTGTGCGAGAGCGCTGCCCTCTCCACAGCCCTCGTCCTCCCTACCTTGTACGCAACGACCGGCTTCCTTTTTGCGACTCTTCTCGCTGCATCCATCAGCTTCCTCGGCTCGTCTATGCCCTCAATATGCATGGCGATCGTATCCGTTTCATCGTCTTTCTCCAGATACTCCAAAATGTCGCAGAATTCCACGTTACACCTGTTGCCAAGCCCCACCACCTTACTGAGCCCTATACCCTCGTTCATCGCCATGTAAGCGAATATATGGCAGACGCCACCACTTTGCCCGACCATGGCGATGCGCCCCTTCCGCAGCCCGTTAAAAACCGGCGAGAACGAGGCGTTTATCACGCCGACGTTGACGAATCCGAACGTGTTTGGTCCTATGATCTTCATACCTGCATCTTCCGCCAGAGCTGCAAGCCGCTCTTGTAATAGCTCGCCGTCCATGCTGGCATCGCGCTCAGCCGCGCTCGCCTCCTTGAAGCCTCCCGTTATTATGACGGCACCCTTAACGCCTTTCTCCGCGCATTCCTGAACGACCGGAAGCACGACGCTCGAAGGGACGACGATGATCGCAAGGTCCACACTTCCCGGTATTTGCTTCACCGATTTGTAAGCATCGATCCCTAAGATGCGGCGGACACGCGGGTTCACTACGTATATCTCCCCGTCAAACGCTTCCACTAAGCTTTTGACGCACTGGTAACCCATCTTACGCTCGTCGGGGGATGCGCCGACCACGACCACCGAGCTGGGGTTGAAAACCTCGTCAAGATCCATCAGAATTTTTCCTTCCCCATAATATTTCCATCCTGCGTTTCTACATGAAAATTAAATAAGATCAGGGCGAACTTTTCTGCGGTGAAAACATGCGGACCGTCGCCATAGTAGGCGCTGGAATAACGAAATTCGGCGTACGAGAGGCGAGTTGGAAGGATCTCGTGCAAGAAGCTGGGAAGGCTGCGTTTGAGGACGTGCCAAACCTCGATAAAAAGGAGGTGGATTCTCTTTTCGTCGGGGCGGCACAACCTGAGCGCTGGGCATATCAGTCGCACGTGGCGCCTCTCGTCGCCGAACTTCTCGGCTTGCGCCCGACGAGAGTCGTGGCGAGGACTGAAGTGGCTTGCGCCAGCGGGCAAGCCGCAATCAGATACGCATGGCTTGCAATCGCCACGGGGCTTAGCGACATCGCCTTCGTCATCGGCGTTGAAAAAATGACCTCCAAAAACATGGCTATAAGCCAGACGAGCATGATAAACGTCGCTAATCGAGAGTTCGACGGACCCAGCGGCATGACGGCGCCGCCTTTCTTCGCAATGGTAGCCCAGCGGCACATGCTCGATTACGGTACCACCCGCGAGCAAATGGCGCTCGTCAGGGAGAAAAACTCAACTTATGGCTCCTATAACCCATATGCGCAGTTCACGAGGCGATTTAGCGTCGACGCTGTAATGAGCTCGAAGGTCGTCGCCCCGCCGCTCTGTCTCTTCGACTGCTGTGGCATGACGGACGGCGCCGCTGCCGTCATCCTCGCTGCTGATGAAATTGCAAAAAAGCTCACGGACACTCCCGTCTGGATCCTCGGCGGCACGCAATGCGTCTTTGCCGCCGACACCGTAAACCAGATGGGCAACCTTAGCGAGTGGCCCGCCCTGCGGCGAGCGGCAAAGGATCTCTACGACATTCTCGGCATCGGGCCCGAGGACATCGATTTTGCGGAGTTGCATGACTGCTTCACCATTAGCGAAATAATTGAGTATGAGGAGCTTGGCTTCTGCAAGAAGGGCGAAGGGGGGAAGTTTGTCGAGGATGGACGCAGTTACATCGGCGGCGATGTCGCCGTGAACCCCAGCGGCGGGCTCCTCAGCTTCGGGCATCCCCTCGGCGCCACCGGCGTCCGGCAGGCTTGGGAGGTTTTTAACCAGTTCAGAGGCAGCGTCCCTAAGGAAAGATACGTCGGCGGCGACGCCCGAATAGCCATCACTCACAACTTGAGCGGGCTGGCATCTTTGCACCACATCATGGCTTACAGTATCGAAAAGCCGAAGGAGATAAAGTTTGGGAGGTGAGCAATGGTCAAGTCGATACGCATACCGGATACCATCCCCTTCCCGCCGCTCCTAGACCTCTGGGAGCAGCAGGAAAAAGAGGGGCCAGACGCAACGAAAATATACCAGTTCTACAAGAATTTAGCGGAGGGACGTTTCACGACCACGAAGTGTAAAGACTGTGGAAAGCTGTTGTATCCGCCAGTGGCGATCTGTAGCGAGTGTTTGAGCGAAAACCTAGTGTGGGTGGACATCCCTAAGGTAGGTGAGGTTTATGCGTTCACCGAGATACTAGCGGGCGCCCCCTTGCAGTTCCAAGACAAAGTACCGTTCGTAGTAGCAATAGTCAGGTTCGGGAACTATCCTGAGAACGGCATCCAATTGAGTGGTATAGTTTTCGATGCGAGCTACGATGAGATGGAAGTGGGGGCAAAAGTAGAATGGGAGCCTCTTGAAATATTAGGGCCAGGAGAGAAGAGAAGATACTGGTATTGCTTCAAGAAGGTCTGACGGCCCTCCTTATGACGTTTAGAACGCAGAGCTGCCAACTCTCTATTTTCTCATTGTCTGCCCAACAGCTTGCAAACCATTTCTAGTTTATTTCTCACAAATTCGAAATGCATTTTAGTTAGATCTCCCAATTTTAAAGATGTCTGAAGCACGGAAAGCCATATATAGAGGCTTAACGCATGAAACAATGGTGGAGGACATTGTTCGAGTACGTCAACTTGATCAGTCTCGAGCTGCTCGGTAAGATCTTCTTAGGCATGCTTATAGCATTCTTCACGCTTCTCATAATAGTCCTGCTTATGGGATACGTTGCGCTCAGAACTGGGAGAATACTTTTCCCTAACTTCATATCCTTCATGATAGACCTATTGTATGAACCCGCGAGACGGATAATCTCATTTTTCAGAATAGATCCAGAATTGGTGGACAGGATAAGCGTAGAGCTCAAAAATTGCATCAACTATGCGGATTTCGCGGCGGTGCCGCCGGAGGAGCGAGTGTTGCTGCTGCCGCAGTGTTTGCGCTCCCTTGAGTGCCCGGCGAAGCTGAATTCCGTGGACGGCTTCCACTGTGTGGAGTGCGGGCGTTGCGAGGTTGCGAGGATAAACGCCGTGTGCAAGAGGTTGGGAATAAGAGTGTTTGTCGTGCCAGGTGGGACTTTTGCGAAGAGGGTGCTCATCTCCGCACGACCGAGGGCGGTAGTGGGAGTTGCTTGCTACCCAAACCTCCACGAAGGCATGTTAAACGCGAAACTCGCCGGCATACCGGCGCAAGGCGTCCCTCTGAAAAAGACCGGCTGCATCAACACAATCGTCGATTTTGACGAGTTGCTTATGAAATTGTTTGCTGGCACCGATGGCGAGATTGAAAAGGCGGGTGAGGAGGCTTGGCGCTGAATATATACGTGGTCCTAGGGCAGATATTTATAACGCTGCTCTTCATACTTTTGGTCTTAGCAGCGGCTGCCGCCGCCGTCGGCGCGTACATATACAAGTATAAACGGTTCCCGCTCCCAAAGCTCGCGTTCTCGCTGATAACACTCTTTTACAGACCGTTAAAGACGCTCCTAGGCAGCTTGCACATCAACCCGAACGTCGTGGACGAGGTGCAGATCACGCTGTTGAACCATGCATATAGGGAAAAATATGCGGCGACGCCCTTCGAGCGCCGCATTCTGTTCCTGCCGCAGTGCCTCCGCGACTTGGACTGCCCGGCGATGACGAAGCCCGGCGAGGGGATTTTATGCAGGCGGTGCGGACGGTGCAACATTGCCGAGATCATGGAAATTTGCGAGCGGTATGGAATCATGGTGTGCATAGCGCCCGGTGGCGAGTTCGTGAAACGCGTCGTCAAAGACAAGAAACCGGAGGCGGCGCTCGGCGTCGCGTGCCATAAAGATCTTCATGAAGTGATGAGGTACGTGACGGCAAGAGGCATTCCGATGGTGGGAGTGCTCCTCGCAAGAGCTGGCTGCATAATGACCGACGTTGATTGGGACAAGGTAAAAGAGGAGCTTCTACTGACGCCTGAGAAGTTGCAGGAATATGGTTGAGATAGGAGACGGCTGTACGGGCTGTGGTTACTGCGAAATGGTATGCCCGAACGGAGCCGTCAAAGTGTGGGGACGTGCTGAGGTAGATGTAGAGAACTGCATTGGATGTTTAAGATGCATGCAAGTATGCCCGACACGTTCGATATTCGACAAAAATACGATATTGTAGTTATAGGCGCGGGCATAGGTGGGTTGCTGGCTGCAGCGCTCCTCTGCAAGCATTTTAAAACATTGGTTCTTGAAAGGCTGTCGTTCTTAGGAGGGAGGTTTTCAAGTTTCAATTATAAGGGATATGAGCTTCCTACCGGCGCCCTACACGCAATACCTCACTCAAAAGGCGTTTTTGTGAAGATCTTAAAAGCCATTGGCGTTCGTGGAAAAACATCAGAAGTATGGGCTTCCATCCTCTGGGAAGGATGCCATTATAGGGTTTCAAGCCTGCTAACCGCTCACAAGATGTTTGGATCTCAAAAAGCAAGAAGGGCTTTCATGAAAGTCATTGCTTCGGCTTTCCTCGGCACTCACATGAAATCTACCTCCTTTGGCGAATTCCTGGGAAGGTTTGAAAGTGAAGAGCTTAATAAATGCTTTGAGGCGCTCATAGGCTTTTCAATGAGCGTTCCTCTCGAAAAAGTTTCCAAAAGTGAGGGAATGCGCTTCATAAGGAACATAGTGTTGCTGGGCAAGCCCTTCTTCCCTGAAAATGGGTGCAAGGGCGTCATTGAAAAGCTTAAGCAGGTGATCATCAGAAGCGGAGGGGAGATAGTGACTCAAGCTCCTGTGGACGAAATATTGGTCCAAGAGGGGCGGGTATACGGAGTTTCTGCGAGCGTCGGCGGGGAGCAGATGGAAATAAGGTGCAGATGCGTGATCAGCAATACAAGCCCGTCGGAGACGTTTGAGATGATAAGCGAGAAGGACGTAGTTTCGGAGCTTTTGAGGCGTGCAAGTGACGTCGAAGTTGCCGAGGGCATAACAATATGCGTCGGTAGTTCTGAAAAGTTTTTCAAAAGCTATGAAGTGGTGCTCACGCCGTCAGCAGAACGCGTTTCTGGACTGATCCAATACGAACGGCCACTTGCACCCGAGAACAAATGTCTGCTGCTGACGCACCAAGTGCTTAAAAGCGACGACGTGCAGAGAGAAATAGAGCGCGGCATCGAGGATTTAAAGGAGCTGTTGCCACATTTCGACAGAAGCTGCGAGATCCTTGGCGTGCACGTCTTCAGGGGCAGGTGGCCTGTGAATTGGGCAGTACAAGGTGAAGATTTCAGCGCGAGACTGCCGGTAAGGGGGCTTTACATGGTAGGAGATGGTTGCAAGGCCAGCGGCAGGATAATGACGGAAGGCATCGCTACAAACGTCCTAAAAGTCGTAAGAATGGCAAAGAAGAGCTTGTTCAAGGCGAGAAGGGGGTGAATTACTCCTCCCTCACGGAAGGGGCTTCTCCGACCGTGCCTTCACGCGTCGGGGAACTCAGCCCGGAACCCCTTACGGAGACCTCCGCCCCAGAGGCGTCCCAGACAAAAAAGTATGCAAAGGCATATATTGCGGGCTCTCATCCTCGGAAGGGACTTCCCGCATCGGAAAAGTTCAACTCTTCTTAACCATTTCTATCTTCTGCCCTCTTATGCACATTTTATGCGATCTTTTCACTATCGCCTTCAAAGAAACTATGCTTAAATCGAGAGTCTTGGACACCACATTTAAGGAATTACGTCCGGCGGAGATGAGGTCCATTATAGGCTTCTCTAAATATTCGAACTGCTTGTCATCCATATAAGCAACATCCACCAAGTCCGCAAACTCCTTAAGCGAGCATTGGAAATTTGCTATTACGTTCGAGTACGAGGTGTGATATTCTCTCTCAGGCTTCTTTCCAGGCTCCGGCATCCGCCAGCGGCTCTCCAGCAGCCCAGACCGCATGAGGATGTGTAGCCCTTCCTTCACATCCTCCCCTAGCTTCGCTCGCAACTCATCCTCGGTCTTCCAGCCATCACTCAATTCTTCGAGCAGCTTCCTGTATTCGGCGAACAGGAAGATACGCAGTAGCGGAACGAAGTCCGCAGGGTCGCTTATTATCCTTGTCCTCCTCACCATGCTTATATCTTGGTTCTTAGCAAAAATAAACTTTTTGCTGCCTTCTTTGTCGTTACAAAATGTCGCTAAGAAAGCCCCTTTAGTGAGGGGATGAATTAGGGGAGGTGGGTGGGAAATATTTAAATACTTTGAGCCAGTAGTAAGTTTGTACGAGGCCGTGGGTATATCCTGCGGTCAGGGGCTGCGTGACCCAGCCCGAAGGGGAGCGCAGCTTGTGCTGCACACTCCCCAACCTCCCAAGGCTTCCGGTGGAAGCCCCTTGCTAAGCGAGGGGAGGAGGTCACATTTTTATGACTGCTTCTTAAACAAAAGGGTGGGTGGCAAGATGGAAATCAATGGCGTTGAAATCGAAGATACGTTTGCAGAGGCTTTTCCTATAAAGGTTGCGAGGGTTCTGATAACCGCAGTAAATGAGAAGTGGGCAAGGATCGCCGCCGCCGAAACTACAGGCTTCGGAACTTCGGTGATCATGTGCCCAGCGGAAGCTGGCATTGAAAGATCGGCGACGCCCGATGAAACTCCTGACGGGCGACCAGGGGTTTATATTCAGATATGCACGCCAAGTTTCAAGACGCTGGAAGAGCAACTTCTTGCAAGGCTCGGACAATGCACGCTGACATGCCCGACGACTGCCGTCTTCAACGGGCTTCCCGATGCCGAAAAGCAGTTTAATGTGGGTTTCAAGCTTAAATTCTTCGGAGACGGCTTCGAGAGCGCTGAAGAAATCTACGGGCGTAAGATGATGAGGATTCCGTTGATGGAAGGTGACTTCCTAGTGGAGGAAAGTTTCGGCGCCTGCGATGGCGTTGCTGGTGGAAACTTCTTCATACTTGCAAAAGAACAAATGTCCGCACTCGTAGCGGCTGAGAACGCCGTCGCCGCCATCGAGCGTCTCGAAGGCTCGATCACGCCGTTCCCCGGCGGCGTCGTGGCTTCCGGCTCGAAGCCCGGCTCCGCAAAGTACAAATTCATGCGCGCTACGACGAACGAGAAGTTCTGCCCAACGCTCCGAGATAAGATAGAGGATTCACAAATACCAGAAGGCGTAAACAGCGTTTATGAGATAGTAATTAACGGAATTAACGAAGACGCAGTGCGGAAAGCGATGCGTGCCGGCATTCTGGCAGCCGTGAAAGTTCCCGGCGTCGTGAAAATTACCGCTGGCAATTACGGCGGCAAACTTGGGAAGTACCAGATACCGCTGCACGAAGTCCTCAGATCCTAACCCCTCTTATTTTTGATAAGCAATTTTCGAGCAAATTTCGGGAGAGCCAAACCTATCCAATTTGATGTGAAGGTCGATGGACGTAAATGACAGTTTACGAGAGTTGATCTTTCCTTCAACTCCATGATAACTACTCAGGATTATATGAGGGGGCTAAAAGCATGAAACACTCTAATGCATCTAGGGGCCGACGAACGGGCAGACTGCGGCTGCTGGAAATGGTGGATGCACGGACAGGCTCTGGAACGGGATGAACCACGAATGCCGCCAGGCTCTCTTCGCAGAAGCTTCCAGCTACTGGAAGGACGAAGCAATGATGGGAGGTGAGAAGCAACTGATTGTGCGTGACCTCTTCCCCTCACTGAAGGGGCATCTCCCGGTGAGGCTCACGGGTCCCAGTTCATCCCCCCGCCCGGCCGCTCTCTCAGCCCCCGGGCTCCGGCGTCGGGGCTTCACTTCGGGTCGCCCGACCCTAGGCTCGCTGAGCGAGCAATAATGGCAATGAACGCCATCGTAAAGAAGGCATATCTCACAGAGCGTAGCGTCTCTGAAATCTCCATCAACTGCCTTGCAGACATTATTAGAGAAACAAACTGCAGAGGTAAGGAGAAGATTTCAGAAAACTTCTGTCCTAAGCCCGTCAGTGTGCGTGACGTGTTGCAGAGGGCGTGCGCCGGGAGCGTTTGTTCAAATGCTGTGATTGCGAGCTGGAGTCATATCGTGGCGTCGTCACGACGCTCCTTAATAACATCCTGCTTCCTACAAACAGGCGTCGGCATGAGGAGGCACCTCGTGCATAAGGGGGTTTGGAGACATGTCTCGTAAGACGCCCACCCTGCTTGTGTTCTCGGGGGGGACGGGCACGCCAAAGCTTCTTATCGGCCTGAAAAACGTATTTGACGAGGCGGCGCTAAGCGTCATCGTGAACACCGCCGAGGATGTCTGGGTTTCTGGGAACCTTGTTTGTCCCGATATAGATTCTGTGCTTTATGCCCTTTCCGGCAGGATAGATGAAGAACGGTGGTGGGGAGTGAAGGGCGACACCTTCACGACGCATGAAGCTTTGAAGAAATTAGGCCACGTGGAAGTGTTAAAAATAGGCGATAGTGACCGCGCAACGCACATTTTACGAAGCGAGCTTTTACGAGCTGGAAAGTCGCTGACGGAGGCGACACGAATACTGGCAGAAAGGTTAGGAGTGCGGGCGAAAGTCATTCCGATGACGGACGACAGGGTGGAAACGTTCATACATACCACGAAGGGAGCTATGCACTTCCAAGAGTTTTGGGTTTTATGGAAAGGCGAGCCTGAGGTCTTGAGCGTAGAGTTCAGAGGTGTGAATGCGGCTACACCAAGCGCCGCATTTCAGGAGGAGCTTCGCAGAGCGTCCACCGTCCTAATAGGCCCAAGTAACCCGATAACAAGCATAGGACCGATTTTACAGCTACGTGGCGTTAGGGAGGCTCTGAAGAATAAGTTCGTCGTCGCCGTCTCCCCGATCATCGGCAGGAAGGCAGTAAGCGGACCCGCCGCCAAACTCATGCGAGCTTGCGGCTACGAAGCCTCGGCGTTCGGCGTCCTTAAGTGTTACGCGGACTTCCTCGACGCCCTCATAGTAGACATCCGAGATGATGTCGTCGGAGGCGAGAGAGAAATAAATGGCGTGAAGATTTTGGCGACGGACACCATCATGAGAGATGTGAAAAGCTGTGAACGCCTCGCAAGGTTCATCCTAAATATAATAGAGGCGAAAGACTGATTCCTTGACCTACGTGTCAAAGATGGCGAAGTTGCACAAATCAACACTCTGTTCCGCTTTGAAGCAATCTTGGGGGCAGGGAGCCTTTGATGCGCGCACACGGTATTTTCGCAAAAGGTCTTCCCATCGCGTGCTCAATCTTAATTAAGGTCTTCGTTATAAATTTGTGAGCGAGAAATAAGAGGTGGCAGGAGTGCATGAACGAGAAGATTGTGGTCCCGGGGGACTTTTTAGGGACGTCTGAGGAGTTCATAGCGGGCGATGGCGTCTACGACGAACGCGGCAAGATATATGCAGCGGTGGTTGGTGAGGTTAAAATAGAGGACAAGCGTATAAGCGTGGTTCCGAAGGTGGGGACGCCGCCGCTGCCGAAAAATGGGGACATAGTCATCGGACGCGTCGAGGACATTAAGGAGAGCGTGGTCGTCGTGAACATAGCCTGCATACAAGGACGGGAGGACAGGGGCGTCGCAATCTCAGAGCGGGGCATCATCCACATTTCTAACATAAAAAACAGCTACGTCACGAACCTGCAGCACGAGTTCGCCCATGAGGACATCGTGAGAGCAAAGGTGATAGACGCAAAGGCGTTACGGCTGAGCACCGAGCACCGACATCTTGGCGTGATAAAGGCGATTTGCGGACGATGTAAAAGCGGGCTCGTGAGAAGAGGTAACATACTTGTCTGTGAAAAATGTAAGCGTGTCGAGATGCGGAAAATTGCCGATGATTATGGGAAGGTTGTTATATAACGGGGGGAAGGGAGTCAACTACCCCTCCCTGACGGAAGGGGCTTGTAGGTGATTGCCATGCAGGACAACCCCTACATCAGGCCTGTTGACATAGGCCCTGTGGACGGGAGCCCGCTCCCGATCCACGCAGCTGCAGCCTTCACAGCCCTACAGCCGTTTCTCCCGAAGGGAGTGCCTTTGGGCTCCAACTACAAAGATTTAGCACTTCATCGTTTAAAAAACTTAACGGAGGTGAGAAGCCCGCTTTCTTCCCCACCCTTACGGGTCTCCAGCGGGCGCGTGAGATGAAAATATTAGAGAGGCAGGAACGGGAAATAACTATAGAGTTCGAGGGTGAGGACCACACGATGATGGTGCCGCTGCGTTCGATGCTTTTGAGCGATGACGACGTGGAGTTTGCTACTTACGACATCAAAATACCGTACATGAGCAACCCCGTCCTCTACCTACGGGTGAAGCCCGGCAGTGACCCGCTTGTTGTACTGATGCGAGCTGCCGAAAAATTAATTTCGATGTTCGACGAATTTGAGGAGAAGTTCGTGGAGGCACTTAAAGTCAGGGTGGGAACAAAAGATTAGTGCGGCAGTGGTCTAGCGGTAGGACACGGGCCCCCCAAGCCCGTAGCCCGGGTTCGAATCCCGGCTGCCGCATATGCCATCCGACAAATTTTCTAAGGATTTGAAAAAGTACGAATTCAAGAAAATATTGGAGGAGTTGAAAAAGAAGCGAGGTAGAGGTACAGAGTTAATATCCGTTTACATACCACCTGATAGGCAAATATCCGACGTGGTGTCACACCTCAGAGAAGAGCACGGGCAAGCGTCAAACATAAAGAGCAAAAGCACGAGGACTAACGTCCAAAGCGCCTTGGAGTCGATACTTTCCAGACTGAAATATTTAGAGGTCCCTGAGAACGGGTTGGCTATATTCTGCGGTGCGATAGAAGTGGGCGGGGGGAAATCGAACCTCGAAACTTATATTGTCGAGCCGCCTGAGAGGATAAACTCGTACATCTATCACTGTGATTCTTCATTCCTGTTGGAGCCGTTAGAGCGGATGCTTGAAGAAAAAGACAAATACGGCTTGATAGTTTTGGATAAGAAAGAGGCAACCATTGGTATCCTCCATGGGAAGCTCGTAGAGCCGCTAAGACACCTGACGAGCAACGTTCCGGGAAAACAGAGGAAAGGTGGGCAATCTGCTCCACGCTTCCAGCGGCTTCGTGAAATTGCCGTCGAGGAATTTTATCAGCGGATAGGACGGCATGCCAACGAACTTTTCCTGCCGGAAAAGGGCGAGCTGAAGGGCATTTTAATCGGCGGACCAAGTCCGACGAAGGAGGAGTTCATAAAGGGCGAGTACCTGCATTACGAGCTACAGCGCAAGATCATAGGGGCGTTCGACGTGGCTTATACCGACGAGTCTGGGCTGTTCGAGTTGGTAGATAAGGCAGAAGACGCCCTCGCAGAACTCGATCTTATAAAAGAGAAGAGGCTGATGACGAAATTTCTGAAGCTCTTAGCCCACGACGAGGAGCTCGTGGCTTACGGCGAGGCAGAAGTGCGGAAAATGCTGGAGATCGGAGCCGTTGAGACGCTACTGCTTTCAGAAGGCTTGCCCCACGAAAAGGTGATGGAGCTTTCAGAGCTGGCAGAGGCAGCAGGCACAAACGTGGAGCTCATTTCTAAGGACTTCGAGGAAGGCTTGCAGTTACTGAAAGCCTTCGGAGGCGTTGCCGCCATCCTGCGATACAAGCCAAATAAAGGCTGAAGGAAAGGTAAGCCTCTCCCGACTGGAGGCGGGGCTTCTTTAAGCCTCTCCGCTCCGCCCTAGAGCACCGCTCCAGAGCCGGAGCCTCACGACGTGTTCAGGGCTAGTCACCGCAGCCCTGACCAGAGCCTATAGCCCCAGCCTCGTCTCGATAAAATCGGCTCAAAGCATAAATTTCCCCACCCGCCTCCCCCTAATCCCTTAAGGCTTTCTTAGCGACATTTTGTAAGCTCTGAATAGGGTTTGCCGACAGCTTCGAGTTTTGATGACATTCGTATACGATTCATTACGAATGTCAGCGATACATTTATGTGGAAAGATGAAGCTATGAGTGAGAGACGTGAAGCCGCGAGGCTGATGAGCGTGGAGCGTAGAAACAAGATTGGGGAACTTCCGTTCCCCCCGAAGGCCTTTGAAGTCACTCCTTTGGAGTGACAGAGAAGGAAGGCTTCCGAAAATGTTAACGAATGTTATCGGAAGCCAAAACGGTGCTTTTCATCCTAGTTGTTCAAGGCTTGAGCTGAAAATTACAACGTTGACTATTTAGGCTCTTGACTCGCTTTTTTCGTGTATTCAAGTACAACAGATGACTCCACCTGACTTTCAGGAATATCCCAGTACTTTCGCAGGAGTTTCCTGTCGTTCCCAAGGTTTTTGAAGCCATGCTTCTCATAGAAGCGGATTGCCCAATCTGCCGCCGCCCATGTTCCCACGTATATTACGTTCGTCGGCGCCTTCTCGATACCGAATTTCAAGAGGTGCGTGCCTATGCCTCTACGCTGGTGCGTTGGCAGTACATAAAGGTGCCGTATTAGGGTGACATCGTGCTCAAGTAAGTGTTGGAGCCCAAAGACGCCTACGAGATCGCCGCCTTCATAATACCCATAGAACTGCATTCTCCGCATTTCCGCTTCAAGCTCCTCCGAGGACATGTAAGGTTCAGAATAACAATCTTTAGGGATCTTACCCTTGTAAGCCTTTGCTGCTTCGTTTATCACGTTTAAAATCCGCATCCTGTCCCTGTCTGAAAGCGGGCGTATGTCGCCCATCGGTATTTAATTACCTTTGGTGCAAAAATAAAACGCAACTAGCTTTGGCAGGTAGAGCCGTAGCGATATGGTTGACATTATATTCGTGGGCACGGGGCACGTTTTAGAAAAGAGCGTGCGGGAGGTCAAAGAGAAAATAGAGGAAACAAAGCCGGACGTTGTCGCAGTAGAGCTCTGCAGAGCACGTTATAAAACGCTTACAGGGGAATATGAGCTTTCGGTTAGAGATGCTTTGAAAGGCGGCAAGCCTTACGTCCTTCTAGTACAGTGGCTGCTTGCATACTTGCAAAAACGGCTCGGAGCGGACATAGGCGTTGAGCCCGGTGCAGAGATGCTCGCTGCCATAGAAAAAGCAAAAGAGCTGCATTGTCGCGTCGCGCTCATAGACAGGGATATAAGCGTCACGATGCAACGCTTTTGGCACGAAATGCGCTTTTTTGAGAAACTAAAGATGGTGTTTTCACTAATATCGTCGCTGACGAGGGGCATTGGGCTGCTGGAAGAACTTGAGGAGGAAGGTATAAAGCTCGAGGAAATTACAAGCGGCGATGTCGTGACGCGGCTCGTTGAAGAACTCCGTCGCTTCTCGCCGAATGCTGCACGAGTATTAATAGACGAGCGGGATGCTTACATGGCGAGACGGCTGCTTGAAATCTCGAACATGCTTTCCGAAGAGAAGCCCGACGGCAAAATAGTGGCGGTCGTCGGCGCGGGGCACGTTGAAGGCGTCAAAAGATATTTGGAACATCCTGAGAACATCCCGCCTGACGAGGAGCTTTGCTGCTTGCCAAAAAGACGTCTCAGCTTTGTAAAAGTTTTTGGGTTAAGCATCATAGTTCTGGTCTTCGCAGCTTTCCTCCTGCTCGCGCTCTCAAATATCCCCTCAGGGGTGCTGCTGACCGCCCTCTTTTATTGGTTCATCATAAATGGCGTACTCTCGGCAGCGGGCGTCGTCGCAGCCCGCGGACATCCTTTTTCGGCATTAACAGCGTTCGCAGTCGCCTGGCTCACCTCGCTGAACCCATTTATGGCGGCAGGTTGGCTCGCAGGGCTCGTGGAGCTCTATATGAGGAGGCCAGACGCCTCCGACGTTAAAAACATGCTGAACGTCCGCTCCTTTAAAGAGCTGCTTCAAAACCGCCTCTTCAAAGTCATACTCGTGGCGGCACTCGCAAACCTCGGCAGCATGCTTGGCACGTTCCTCGGCGCTTATGCCGTCCTTAAAATCACTGGTACGCACATAAGCTCCATTTTCTGAAGCCGATGACGCACGAGCGCCTAAAAATCTAGTAGTGAAAGCTGTCTGCTGTGCTTACTGTTTTCAGTACTGCTTTCACAGCGTATATCCTCTGCTAATCTTATAACACCATACCTGCCGCCGCCGCCAGGAATTACAACGATCTTCCCCTCCCTGAACGCGAGTATTGCGGCTGCGACGTCCTCATCAAGCTCGCTCAGCTCTTCGTAATCTGCGTCCACGAGCACGCGGACTTCATCGCCAAATCGCTCAAGGAACGCCTCCCACACCCTGCGAACCGCCTTTGAAGAGACACCCGCCCGCAACGCGAGCGCTATGATTTCTGCGAGCGGTATCAGATGCAGATATGGGGGGCGATGAGGGGGGTGCGTGCCATCGCAATCCGCTAGCTCTTTCACTCTGTCCTTGACGCCCTTTTTTATCCTGCCCCCGCAGGAGCAACGCCAGCCCCTCGAAACCGCATCTTCAAGCGTGTAATGCTTGTAACATTTTATGCAAGCGCTCTCATTATATTTACCCTCTTCAGGCGGAATGCCGACATTAAGCACGGGCTTCCTTCCCTTTTCCCTCAGAATTGCCATTTTCAGCTCTTCAAAGCTCAGATCCCGCAGCTCAAACCTGTTGAATTCACGAGCGAGCCTTATCGGTGAGGGGGAATGCGCATCCGAATTCGTGAGGAAAGTAAGCTCGTGCAGCTCGCTTATCCTGTCAGCATAAGAGGAGTCTGCGCTCAGTCCGAGCTCGACGAAAGAGACGTAGTCCGTAAGGCTGCCGTAGCATTCTTTAAGTGAATCATGGTAGGCATAGAGCGCCGTCCAAGGCGTGAACGCATGGCACGGTCCTATTAAAGCTTCGCAATCCCTCGCAACTTCCGCAATTTCCTCGCCGTTCAAGTTTAATGTCGGACGCCCATCCTCCTCGATGTCTTTCGAATGCTTCGAGAAGAACTCGAAAAGTTCCTCCGCCTTCGAAACCGTCGGTACTAAAAGCAGATGATGAACCCTTCTTGCGTCTTCGACCTCGACGGTCAACACAAACGCCGTTCCGTACTTCTCAGCCACGCCACCAAGTCCCTCGTCGAACCTGAAAATTCCATTTTCCTCCCTCAACTCCTTTATTTCAGAAAGCCACTTTGGATGCAAGCAGTCGCCGGTACCAAGTAGCTGGATGCCCTTCCTCGCAGCCTCCACGGCAAGCGTCTTCAGCTCCATCCTTTGCGACGTCGCCGCTGAATAGCGAGAATGGATGTGCAAGTCGGCATTCACGAGCATCGACGCACCTCTCCGCCTTATTACTACTCTTTTAGCCTTATTGAATATCCTCGCGTTTTCTTTTCAAATATAAGCTTGTCCTCTCTCGCAAGCCAGCCCACTCCCATGTAAACGACACTCTGCGGCGCATCTATGTTCTCCACGACCTTGGAAAGCGTAAGCTCACCTTTTTCCTTAAGCAGATGCCATATGTCCCCCGCTATAAAGCCTATTCTATCCTTTAGATTCATCTCCAAAACTTATCACCTCTTGCTACCCCTCAAGGGGGTGTATAAGTTAAAAGGGCAAAAGGTGTTAAATTGTTAACTATCTTCGGCGCTTACGAGGGCCTCTTGCTACCCCTCAAGGGGGTGTATAAGTTAAAAGGGCAAAAGGTGTTAAATTGTTAACTATCTTCGGCGCTTACGAGGGCGCTGCATCACGTCGGAGCCGCGCTGAGGTCGAGTGCGCGTTAAAACGCCTTCTTCCTGACGCCAGAGGCGAGGAGCGCCATGCCAACGGCGCCTGCGAGCTGCGAATTCTCGGGCACGATGATTTCTGTGTGCAACATCTCCTCGAACTCTCGAGCAACGCCAGCGATAAGAGAGACGCCACCTACGAATATCACGGGCGGGCGTATTTCTATCTCTTGTGCCATTTGGTGCTCGTAAACCTGATTTGCGACGCTTCTGCAGGCGGCAGCCGCGACCTCCTCCCGAGGCACGCCGCTCGCCAGCGTAACGACGAGGTCTTGAATACCGAAGACCATGCAATAACTCTGCAACGTTACCTTTTCCCTCGCCCTCAGAGCGAGCTCGCCGAGCTCTGAAATGTCGACGCCGAGGCGGTGCGCAGCGACTTCGAGGAAGCGTCCTGAAGAGCCTCCGCAAATACCACCGAGCGCAAAGGCGTTGGGGATGCCGTCTGTGAGCGTCACAACCTTATTGCTCATCCCACCGATGTCGATAACTGTCGCCTCGCCTCGTTGGCGGTCTGCAAGGAAAGCAGCGCCTTTTGAAACGACACTTATTTCCTCCAAGCTTAGATCTGCCCCAAGATGCTTGGCGACGAGCTCACGCCCGTAGCCTGTAACGCCCGTAGCCTCGATGTCCTCCATTCGCACGCCAGCATCGTTTAATGCTATTTCCACGGCTTCGCTCGCGCTCTTCACAGGCTCGGTCGTCGGAATCCACGCCCTCCCTATAATTTTGTTATCCTGCATCACCACAGCCTTCGTCGTCGAGGAGCCTGAATCCACGCCCAGCGTCAACCCTTCCTGCCGTTCGCGCATGAGAAGCGTCCGCCTTGTGATTATCGTCTTTAAGGCATCTAGCCTCGCGTATATCTCGACCTCTTTGGGCTTCTCAACGTTGGAATACGTGATTATCGGCAGGTCCGTCCGCTCATGCAGGAAGCGGCGGATTTCGTTCTTCACGACGGCACCCTCTGCACAGCGGAAACATGTGAGTATGAGCACGCCCTTGATCGTCGGATCGTCGAGCACTGAAAGCGCTCGTGCTAGCATCATGTTTAACGATGGGCTGTCCACCTTAAGCCCGAAAATCTCGCACGCACGCTCCACGTCGTCATACTCAACCTCAGGGAACACAAGCTCGATACCTACGCTCTCCGCAACTTCGTTTAACAGCCATTGCATCCCACTATACTCAGTGCCGCATGATATCTGAGCCACTCTTGTCATTTTTATCCTCCTAAACGCCGAGGCTGGGATTCGAACCCAGGCGGGGCGACGCCCCACAGGCTCTCCGTCCCGACGCAAGGCGACGCTCCAGGCCTGCGCCTTATCCGCTCGGCCACCTCGGCACTACTT
>Ga0209411_100033_pt1 | contig 17997 bp, 18 predicted proteins | sample Mar14336cmmetaG_FD_185479 | JGI IMG/M metagenome (GOLD analysis project Ga0209411, IMG submission 185479) | Marine hydrothermal vent microbial communities from Guaymas Basin, Gulf of California to study Microbial Dark Matter (Phase II) - Marker... ... | reverse complement strand
CACCTTTTCCCTCAAAGCCCTCAAAAAAGAAGAATTAAAGGTTTTGGTTTGACCCGGGGCAACCCGGGGACGTCGGCTAGCTCAGCCGCCCGCCGCCTTCAGGTTACGGCAGCGCCTTGACGAGGTCCTCGACGATGTCCACGACCTCTGCGAGGAGGTCTGCGAGGTCCATGCCGATGTCGGTGCCGGCGAGTGCGGACACGAACGTGTCTGCAAGGTAGACGACGTCGCCCACAATGTTACCGAGCGTGCTGCCCACGTACGACGGCTTGGTTATCTCGACGTAGGCAATACCTGTCTCAGTGCCGTTGTCCCAAGATATTGTAACCGGATAGGTGCCAGCAGTGCTTGGGTTCGTGATTCCAGCCACCAGAACCGTCACCTGCTCCTGCGCAGACACGTGGGTCTTAGCCTTAAGAGTAATTGTGTCATTACTCTCGTCGACAGCGTCCAGCTTGAACTTGTCACTCTCTGCAATCACTATTGTCGTTAAGTCTTCATCAACCTGCTTGCCAGGCATTGTAGCATTGGCAAAGCTTATTATAACAGTGTCTCCTGGGTCAAGTGCGGTCTCTGTGCTCATCATGGTGATGTGGTACGCCGTCGTGGCAGCCTCGATGTTGTCGACGGGCGTGATGAGGCACCTCTGCATCTTGTGGACGGTTGCGGCGGCGGAGCCGAACATGGCGAAGACCACAGCAAAGATGACGGCGGCGAGCAGCAGCGCCTTGGCTTTCAGCTCCCTCACCTCCCTTCTTTTTAATTATTTATCGTGGTGTTACACCACGGAAACCCTTTTTTCGAGGTTATATATAAAATTTGCGCCCGCAGCTTCGGCGTTTTTGGCTAAAGAAAATTGTGAGCAGTCCGCTCTTGATTTCAAGGTCACAGAAAGGTCTTTACGGGATGAATGCAAAAAAGTTTCAAACGTTCTAAATTGATTTTCATCGTATTTTAAGAGGCTTTTGTGGAGGCGGCGGCGTTCCGGTGCGGTGCCCGCGTGTCACGAGCGGCGGCGCAGGACGCCCCCGTGGCGGCGGAACGCCGCCCGGCTCCGGCGCTTACGGCGGCTCGGCGTACGGCGAGACGGGCGCGAGTTCGGCTTGACGCCGCGGACGCGTTCGTAGAGCCTCGCTTTCCGCAGTAGCGTGGCGCCGTCGCTTCTTCTCGCATGCGATTTCATCTCGACGAGGATGTGTCCGGCGTCGCCACGCTCGTCGTGGTGGAGCCATGCTCAACGCGTCCGCCGAAGTGTTCTCGACTGTGCCGCGCATTCCTTCCCGGAACGCCGCTTCGAACAGGATTCCCCATCTAGCCCCTAAAGCATCGAGCTTCCGATCCATGCGTTCAAGCCGTCGACCGTACGCCTCTAATATTCGAGTGTGTTCCGTTAGAATACTCGTGTGCCCCAAACTCGTCAAGGCGTTCGAGGATTTCGTTAAACTTGCGGTCGTGGGTGGCGGGGCGTTCGAGGGTGTTGCGGTTGCCGAGGAGCCCGGCTACCGAGAGTCGGAATTCGCGGCGCGTTCCAGCAGTTCTAGGAGCTGCCGCCTCAGCTCTGCGCTCATCTTCATTTAATAAGCTTAGGTGGCGGTAATTATGCACACTCGCTGACCTGCCTCCCGCCATGAATGGCGAGGTTCCCGACACGGGACGGGCAGCTTGCGGAGACCGCATACGGGTCGGTCAGGAGCCATCCGCCTGAGGGCATGCCTCAGAGCATCATCGGTAGAAAATTAGAAGGAAATAAAAAATGTTTTGGGGCTTTCCTCCCCTAGAGGCTTCCAGCCCGCAAGGAGTGTGACGAGTCGAGTACAAGCTTCGTTCACGACAACAGACGTGTGATGAAAGCACTTGGTGTCACAAAGTCATTCTCTGCCGTTAGCAGCCCTTTAGGTTTAAATGCGCAGCAGCGGGCTGTATACTCCCTGTTAAGTAAGAGGCATAGCCCCTGAACTTAAAGGGAGTGTAAGAGTGCACACAGTTACCGGAGTCTTTTATTATCGTACCTCCCTCTCGCATCCGGTCATGAAAGAATCTTTTCGATCTTTTCCTTCAATTCTGGAACTTTGTTCTTGACGATGTCCCATACAACCTCTACATCTATTCCAAAGTATGCATGGACAAGAATGTCCCTTAACCCTGCAATCTTTCTCCATTCCACATCCGGATTGTTCCTCTTAATATCCTCGGGTATGTTTTTCACCGCCTCCCCTATAATTTCTAGATTTCTTACAACACCATCTTGGATTAACACTATTCCTGAATTCTTCAAAGTTGATACTTTCTGTATATTTCTCAATCTTGCGTATCGCTTCAAGAATATCCCTGAGGTATGCTTTATAATCCCGTGGCATATCTCACGCTTCTCAATATATACGGTTTTAAATCAGGTTTTATTGATTCAAAGATTACAAGATCAACATTACATTTAAATAGCTCTTCAAGAAAGAATTTAAGCTCCATGTAATTGTCAAACGTCTTCTTCCCCTTTTCAAACTCTACCAATATGTCTATATCACTCCCCGGTTTTTGCTCCCCTCTTATATACGAACCAAATAAACCTATCCTTCTTACCCCAAATCTTCTCATCTTTTCCTTGTTTTCCTCTATCTTCCTTAGTATCTCTTCTGCTGTCAGCATGGTCTCCTCTCTCTGTCAATAGAAGAGTGCTTTTGTTTTTAAACCTTTTCAAGGCGGCAGCGGCATTTTCACTCGCGTTTTTGCGGACATGCGAAGTCCGCCGATCTGAATTAATGGCGGATTTTAGTTTCATCTTTCCACACAAATCTTAATAGGACGGACTAACTTCCGAGTCTTAACCATACCCTTCTTCCGTTCAAGACCTTCACTCCGAAAGCCTCATTTGGAAATCTTTATCGCCATAGCCTGTGACTTTTAGCTGCCCCCTCCTACATATTTTTCACCCTCAATCCACACTCGGATAGGGCTCAACGCACTTATCCTCCCGTAATTCGCCCCTAACCCCTTGTTTACACAGGCTCATGTCCTCCAACTGCTCCGTTGCGCACCGAACCCTCCGGGCTCAAGCGGATCCCTCTCAACGACGGAAAATCTTGATGCCAGGCGTCGCTTTTGCGGCGCCTCGACGTACGGCGAGACGGGCGCGAGTTCGGCTTGACGCCGCGACCCGCCCTTAGAGCTTTCCTTTGGGAGGTCACCTTCGCCCCTTCTCTATTTCGATGAGGACGTGTCTGGCGTTACAGATGCTCAGATCCGTATCGTCTTGCGACGTTCGACGTACGAGCCGCCGCGAGCTAGCGTCCCACGCCCTGCCGAAGTAAGCACCACTTTTGAACGTGTCGTCTCTGCCAATTGACGCCTTTACGCGCGTTTTCACATCTCTAATTTTAAAGACGCTGCTGCAGTCGTCGCCTTCTTCGACTTTGCTTCAAAAGCGTCTTGAGGGGGCGTGCGTAGAGGGCGAATTTGTTGCTGGCTGAGACGCGGTAAGGCGACGTGAGGCTTGCACTAAGCGCAAGACTTAAATGGAAGCTTGGAAATAGAAGGCGTAGGGGTGCTTTTCAGAAATGACGTTGAAGGAAGAGTTAGAGAACGTACTGGCGGAAATAAAAAACATAGGGGGTATAGAGGCGTCAGCCATCGTCTCAAGAGATGGGCTGCTGATCGCAAGCGACATGGAGGATGACGTGCACGCAGAGACTTTTGCGGCAATGAGTGCAGCGATGCTCGGTGCCGCTGAGACCGCCATAGCCGAGCTGAGGAAGGGGCTAACCGAGAGGGTTATCGTGGAGTCGCAGCACGGCAGGATCATAGCCATGGGCGCCGGTCCTAAGGCGTTACTTGTGGTGATGACGGCGCCAGATGCCGGCTTGGGCTTGATACTCGTGGGCATGCGGAAGGCTACTGAGAAGATAATGGAGCTGCTAAAATAACATGTTTTGGAGCAGAGACGACTTGAAGCAGAGGCTTTTGGAAATACTTAGGGATGTTCCGAGTGGGAAAAGTGTTCTGCTCGTGGGTGTCGAGCTGAAGAGACTCGTTGTGGATTATGTAAAAAAAGTGCTCGAGGAAGGGGAGTATGTCGTGTACGTGACGGATTACCCCTGCGTCCTCGAAATAGAAAACGAAAGGTGTGGCGTTATCCAGCTTTATGACGTGCCGCCGGCGGGCGCCGAGAAGTTCCTGCGGGCACAGCTCGTGCAGCCGAGACTCAAAACCACAAGCATCGTGAACCTCGCAAAGGTGTCCGTGTTCATCAGGGATTATTTCAAGGAGATTATGGATGAGATGTCGTCGGAAGTGACGCGGCGGAGAATAAACTTGGTGGTGGACAACCTGACGAGCATGTTCACATTCGACACGCATCTCTCAGAGAGTCTTCTGCGATTTCTGCGCCTGCATATCGACATGATAAAGCCGTTTAATGCTGTGGGTTTGTATTTTCTCGAGCGGGAAATTCCGGCGATGAAGCAGCTTGAAGCATTGTTTGAAGATGGCGTGGTAATATGGCAGAGCCCAAGGGGGAAGCTAAAGATTAGGGGTTGATTGGTTGGTGTGTATGATGCTCAAGACCGGCATACCGAAACTTGACGAGATGTTGGGCGGCGGTGTGCCCGCCGGGAAGTCGTTGCTCTTCTTCACGCAGCCGGGCATCGAGGGCGACGTCTTTGGAATGCAAGCCCTCTACAATGCGCTGAGCAGCGGGTTGCGAGCGGCATACGTGCTCACGATGTCGCCGCCTTATGAATTTTTTGAGAGCATGCGGGAGTTCGGCTGGGAGGTATCAGGGAGCAGTAAGGATCGCCTCATCGTCGTCGACGGCTACTCACGGCTCGTCGGCATGGATTCCGAAGAAAAATATGTGGTGGACAATCCATACGACGTGAACGACTTCGACGCCGCCGTCCGCAGCGTCCTTGAGGAGATCGACGCTCTGTTCTTCAGCTCGCTCAGCGACATTTGCGACATGTGCGGCGAGGCGAGAACCTTGGAAAGTGTGCGGGCGTGGCTTGAGCTCGCCGCCAAAAAAGGCGTGCCCGTAATTGCGAACTTCACGGCTTGGCCCTATGACGCTGAAATCTTGGAGGGCATCAAAGATGCATTCGACGCCGTCGTGAAGATCGCAGGCATCGCCGAACGCATCATCATAGGACAATATTACAGCGTGACGAAGGCGAACTGGGTGAAGGCTGAAGAGAAGGCGTTGCTCTTCAAGGTCATCCGCCCCGGCGGCGTCCGCGCTTACATCCCGAAAATCCTCGTCACCGGACCTTATAACGCCGGCAAGTCGACTTTTGTGCGAGCGCTTTCGAAACGATCGGTATCGGTCGACAGGCTCGGCACGACAGTCGCTCTCGATCACGGCTACATCGACCACAAGGGCATCGTCGCCGAGATCTTCGGAACGCCCGGACAGGAGCGCTTCGACCCGCTGCTGAAGTGGCTCGGCGGCGAATCCATGGGGATCTTCCTCGTCGTCGATTCTACCGACGAAGAAAGCTTCCCGAGGGCGAAAAAGATGCTCGAGATGGTGAGGGTGTCGGGGCTCCCGTGCGTCATCGTCGCGAACAAGCAGGACCTGCCAGGAGCGCTGCCGCCTGAGGAGATAAGGAAGCGAATGCGGCTCGAAGAGGACATGCCGATAGTTCCAGCGGTCGCTACCGAGGGCAAGGGCGTTTTCGAGGCTTTTGAAATACTTGTAGAGAGGATCATGGGCATTTGATCCACTGCGGCGGTTGCAAAGCTCTCAGACGCACGCACGGCGGGCGATTGGGATTCTGCTCGCGTGAGGGCGGTCGCCGCCGGCGAGGCTGCCTGCGACTATAGGCAGCGTCGCAGAGTGAATACCATCGGATATTTGTCTGCTTGTTACTATTTCTAACTCGATGTCATCGGCAAGCTTGGTTTTCTACCTGCTCTGCGTGGGCTTCCTGACCGGGCTCAGCGGCGCCATGCTCCCCGGTCCGCTGTTCGTGTTCGTGGTTTCCGACGCAATGCGGCGTGGCGCCCTCTCTGGCATTTTCGCAATGCTGGGGCATGCCGCCGTCGAAGTGCCGACGATATTATTGCTCGTCTTGGGCTTGAAGGTCGTCGGCGTCAGCCCTGTGTTCTATGTCGTGGGCGGTGGCGCCTTGACGCTCTTTGCGTTTAAAATGAGCTATGATGCATTACATCCAAAGCAACAACCTCAAGAGCCAACACGCAAGAAGCACGGCGGCGCTATGCTCGGCGGCATTGCGTTCACAGCATTCAATCCGGGTTTTTTCGTGTGGTGGGCAACTATCGGCTGCGCGCTGCTCGCTTTCGGCGCCGAGAAGCTCGGCGTCGTCGGAATGACGCTCGTCGTCCTGGGACACTATTTTTCCGACTTCGGCTGGTATTCTTTCGTCGCTTTCTCTGCATCTCGCGGCTTTGTGGTGCGGCACGCCTCGAAATTGCAGCTCGCGCTCTCGGCGTTCCTTCTTGCCCTTGGTGCTTATTTCCTGTACTACGGCATCAGGCTCGGCTGCGGCTCGTCTTAAGCTCGTCCAACAAGCTCAAGCTCCTTATCCACTCGCCTTTAGGCTCACGACTTGTCCCTACAACGAGACGGAGTTCGTCGCCGTATTTCTCAAGCACGCCACGTGCCTCCACGGTCTCGTCCTCAAAAGCTTGCCCGACGTAAGTATGCGTGAAGCACAGTATTTTATCGACGATGTCGTGTTCTACCTCATAAATCGCAGGGTTGTCGAAGGCAAATTCCGCATTGCAGACCTTCGCAATTATCTTCTCGTGGCGCAGTGGCTCGCCACGTTCGACGTCTTCTCGCTTCAAGCGTCGCAACTCTCCCCAGTCCCGCACAAACAGAACGTCAAAGTACGTCCGAGCCCCTTCTTTGCTCCTACCGCCGTCATGGGCACAGCCGCCGTGACGCCGCAACAGCAGCCCTCTGTTGCATTTCCTAAGCTCGTGCGCCAAGAATTCTTCGTAGCTGAGCTCCGCCCGCCGCTTCTCATATATGCGGCGCCACGTCGCATCGTCGAGCTTAAGCTCGTCATTTTCGCAGATTGCGGCTCGCACCCTCTCAAAGTTCCGCCGCCCGTAAATCACGAAGTCGGCATCCGAATCTCTCTTCTGCAAGCTGCAGAGGTAGGAGCCGGTTATGCCTATTTTCGAGGGTTGTACGCCGGCGTCCCTCAAAAAATCGTAAACCTCGCCAATGCTCGCATCCGCTGCGGCAACCTCCTTGATACGCACGCTCGGCAGCAAAACCTCTGAAATATCGGAGCGGGGTACGCCCTCTAGGTATTCGGGCTTCCGCTCCTTCAGAAAGTCACGAGCCTCCTCGAAACTCAGCTTCCTGAAACGCCTGCCGTCCTTCGAGACCCGCTCGCCCCGCTCGTCAGGCACGTATCTCAAAAGGCTTTTTATCACAGCGTCGCCTGGGAACTCGTAGCACACCACAGAAAAAATCCACCCCTCTTTCGTCGTTATGAAATCCCGTATCCTCAGCCTTGCGCGCATGGCATCACGCCGCATCACGCAGCCCTTTCCTACAGCCTAACGCCATTAAAACCTCTTTTACTTTCCCTTTTGCGATCACGACGGCGACGCCGGCGCTCGTGAGAGCTTCGAGTGCCGCCTTTCGAATGCCACCGGTGATGAGCATGTGCACGCCCGCACGCACGAGAATTCGGGCGGCTCGCAAGTCCGTGATGTTCGGACGGAGAGCGCTGCCAGCACCCAAGCTCGTGTTGCTCATTATTTCTATCTCGTTCGTTTCGGAATCGAAGATGAAGAAGTAGACGCTTTTTCCCAGCTCCGGCGATATTTCGGAGTCGATGTCCTTGGAAAGTGCGGCTATGCAGATCTTCACGCCGCTACACCCCGTTGCTCCCTCCCTTGCTCCTGCTGCTTGCAGCCGCGCTCGCAAGCTCCACAAACTTTAGTATGTCCGCCTTTTTTATTATGCCTTTAAAACCATCCTCGCCGAAGACTGCAAGCCTGTTCGTATGGTGCCTCAACATCTCTCTCAGCGCGTTTATAGCGTCTTCGTCCTCAGATATTCGAGGTAGCGGCGTCATCACGTCCCGAACCTTCAAGAGCGGGCGGCGGTCCACAGGCACCCTGCTCACGTCCGCAAAGGACACGAAGCCGCACACCCCGCTTTCGTCCGCAACGAGATAACCAAGGCGGCGTCCCCAAAACATGAGGTCTACGAGCTCCGCAAGGGATAGCTCTGGCGGCACCGCCTCTAAAACCTCGCCGCTCATCACATGCTTGACCTTTAAGCCTTCGAGCGCCGCGTGTATGAGCGTCGCTGTTTCCTCCTCGCTGGCGCCGACGTAGATGATAAAGGCGATGAGGATGAGCCATGGGTTCAGGATGCCGACGAGCGCCATCGCAATGGCAAAAGCCTTGCCGATGAACGCCGCTTTCTTAGTGGCTGCTAGGAAAGAGTATTTTCTGGCAAGCGTTGCCCGCAGGATGCGTCCGCCGTCCATCGGAAACGCCGGTATCAAGTTGAAGGCGGCGAGCGCAACGTTCAGGTACCCAACGTTCAGAACCAGTAACTCCAGCGGCAAGTAGATGGAACCAATGTCTGTGAGGTAATAGAGGGCTAGGCACACGCCCCCGATCGCAAAGCTTGCAGCAGGACCCGCGAACGCAATCCTTGCCTCCTGCCTGGGCTCTTTTGGGATCTCCTCCATCATTGCGATCCCGCCGAAGATGAAGAGGACTATGCTGTTTATCTTTGTGCCGTATCTCATTGCAACGGCGGAGTGTGAAAGCTCGTGCAGGAGGACTGAGGTGAAAAGCAGAATGGTAGCGACAGTTGCGATCGAATATCTCAAAAAAGCATCTTTTATCTCTACAAAGCCGAAGGGGCGTGGCTGCTGCGCAAAAAGCCATGCGAATAGGGGAAGAATCATAAGAAAGGTTACATGCAACTTCACTGGTATTCCCATGATCCTAACGAGCTGTAAAGACGTTCTCATGCGTTTCGCCTCAGCTTTATTTTGTTTTGGCATTGCTCGTAAATTAATCTAGCGCGCGTCGTTCGGTGATGAGCGGAGGTAGCTTTAGTGAGGAGAAAGCTGCGAATCATTTTTTAAGCGAGAAGAAATGTTGTATAGAAAAGGAGATGCAAGAGAATGAAATAGACCTCGAGCATCTGGCTGAGAGCCTGCGGGATTTTGAGGGGGTGCAGCGGAAAAAGCCAATATACGACGTGACGAGATTGTTCGGGGAAACTGAGAGCATCGGCGGGCGTACCGTCATGGGTTTCGGGGACGACGCCGCCGTGCTCGAGCTTGATGATGAGTGTTACGTGCTGCTCGCGATAGACGGCATCTGGGGACGGCTGCTGGACGCCGACCCATGGTGGGCGGGTTATTGTGCAGTGCTCGTGAACGTGAACGACATTGCGGCGATGGGTGGCATGCCTGTCGCAATGGTAAATATGACGGCGACGCAGAGCCGTAACGTATGCGAGGAGCTTGTCAGAGGGATGCGGGATGGCGTTCAGAAGTTCGGCGTGCCGATGGTCGGCGGGCATATGCATCCTGACACCCCTTATGATGCGCTCGACGTCGCGATCGTCGGCATCGTGAAGAAGGGCTGCGTCTTGCTATCAAACGGCGCGAAGCCCGGTGATGTCCTCGTCATCGGTATCGACGTGCACGGACGAGTCTACCCCAAGTTCCCGCTTGCTTGGGACAGCACGACGCTTCGTAGCTCTGCAGAGGTAAGGAAGCAGCGGCTCACAATGGTCGAGATCGGGGAGAAATGCCTTGCGACCGCCGCCAAGGACATCAGCAACCCCGGCACCATAGGTAGCGTCGGCATGCTCCTTGAGACCTCAGATGTCGGCGGCGTGGTCGATCTCAGGGCGATCCCAAGAGCTGAGGGCGTGCCGCTTGAACACTGGCTGAAAATGTACCCAGGTACCGGCTTTGTGCTCTCGACCGAGAGCGAGAGCGCCGCCAAAAAGTGCATCGAGATTTTCGAGGCTGCTGACGTGAACGCAGCGATCGTCGGCGAGGTTGACAGCAGTAAAAAACTGAAAATAAGCAACGGCAACAATGAAACGACCGTGTTCGATTTCAATAAGGACATAATCACCGGAATAAGGAAGCCTGCGAGGCGTTAAGATGGCGTCACTGATATATGCAGAGAGCATCCCCGAAGCTTACGCGCTGGCAAACAAGGAAGTGCTGGAGCAAGGCGTGGATGCAGCATCAGAGCGGGGTGCCGTCAGGTTCGTCGACGACCTGCTCGTCGTTGTGAAGCGTCCGGAAGTTGCGATCGCCGAGGGCTCACCGCACGCCTCGCACTTTTCAATATTTGCGGAGACGCCGAACGAAGTTTGGAGGATAAGCGGCGTACCCGGCGTCTTCGAACGCGATGAAACTTACGCAGACCGCTTCAGGGTGCCTTTAGATCAAATAAGTGAAGGAGTGGAGCTGATAAGGAGAAAGCCTCATTCGAGGAGGTTTTGTATAAGCGTTGCCCGCCCTTGGGATGTGCTGAGCAGGACGCCGCCGTCGCTCATGGAGGTTTACGTGCAGGTTTTGGACGCCGCCGAGCCGGACGCCGCAGGGCGAAATGCCGAAGAAGTCGGCAGAAGGGGTAGTGGACGTAAGGAAGTGCACGTTACCGGCTTTTTCAGGAGCGTCGACGTGTTCAATTACTTAAACTTGAATCTCAACGGCTTATGCGAGCTTCAAAAACTTGTCTGTGAGGAAACCGGTTACGAAAGGGGCAGCGTCGCGGCGTTCCTCGTGAACGCTCACTTTTACCTCAGGAACGAGCGTCAGGTGGAAGAAGTCGCCAGCAGTGCGGAGGCGGGCGGTGACGCTACGAAGAAAAGCGAGGCTGAGACCGTGCGGCTTGGCGGGCTGATAAGAGCCGAGCACTTGCCGGAAGGTTGGCATGAGACGCTTGCGCTCGTCTATCATCACGGGCTGCTTGCGGAGACGGAGTGGGGCGAGGTCTTTGAGAGGAAGCGGCGGGCGAAGTTCGCGCACAGGCTCCTTTTAGAAGTGGAACGCCCGTCGGAGGACATGGAGGACGAGAAGGCGCCGTTCACGAGGAAATATTTGGAGGAGTATGCGTTGCGTTACGTGCTCGGCACGACGAACCTTCCGGCGACGGCGTCTGATATCGTCTACGAGGAGGGCGAAGCCTACACTTATGCCTCGAGGGCAAGATGCGAGCCTGCTGATACGAAATTCTTCGGCCTCAAGAGGCCGATAGATCAGCTTTACCACGCTGTGGAGCTTCTTAAGAAGAATAAGATGACCAGGCGTGCTGCCGTCGTCATTTCGAGACCTTGGGACATTTTGAGCGGAGACCCTGCATGTTTAAGGGGTTATGTGTTCCATGCAGACGCGCAAGACCCTGAAATTTTGAGAATAACGCTGTTCATGCGTTCTAACGACGCTTACGGCGCGACGCTTGCGAATCAGTTTGCGTTCACGCGGCTTGCGGAGTTCGTCGCTGCGAAAGCGGGGTTCAAGGCTGTGAAATTAACACTACTCGCGACGAACATGCACATCTACGAGGACTCTTTTGAGTTCGTCGAGGGGTTGCTGAAGCCGAAGATGCCATCGTTCGGCGAGCTTCTCGGTTGAAATCCGACCCGCCTTAAAATCGCTCTCTTTTTTAAGAAACTCATCCAATTTCCCCCTTATGCGTGTGGCGATCAACGGCTTCGGTAGGATAGGCAGAGTGGTGCTGCGGGCTGCGATCAAAAAGGGCGTGCTCGGCTCCGACTTCGAAATCGTGGCGGTGAACGACCTTGCGGAGGCGAAAACGCTGGCACACCTCCTGAAGTACGACTCGGTGCACGGCATTCTCAACGAAGATGTGCGGGCTGGCGCCGCTGAGTTGATCGTTGGCGAGCACCGGATAAAAGTACTTTCGGAGGCGGATCCCGAGAAACTGCCGTGGCGGGGGCTCGGCGTGGACGTGGTGATCGAGGCTACGGGACGTTTCACCGCCCGTGAGGGCGCAGCAAAACACCTGAAAGCAGGCTGCAAGAAAGTTGTTATCACGGCGCCGGCGAAAAATCCAGACGTGACGATTGCGCCGGGCATCAACGATGCGATGTACGACCACGAGCGGCATCAGATAATCTCGCTGGCGTCGTGCACCACGAACTGCCTCGCGCCGCTCGCCAAGGTTCTGCATGAGCGCTTCGGCATCCGGAAAGGCTTCATGACGACGGTCCACGCCTACACGAACGACCAGCGGATCTTGGACTTGCAGCATCGGGATCTGAGGAGGGCGAGGGCGGCGGCGCTCTCCATCATACCGACGACGACCGGCGCCGCCGTTGCGATCGGTGAGGTCATACCCGAGCTGAAGGGCAAGCTCGACGGGATTGCGGTGCGGGTGCCGGTGGCGAACGTTTCCATCGTAGATTTCGTGGCAGAGCTCGAGCGGGAGGTGAACGCCGATGAGGTGAACAAGGCGTTTGAAGACGCCGCAAACAACGAGCTTAAGGGCATACTGGCGGTATGCCACGAGCCGCTCGTCTCCATAGACTTCATCGGCGACGAACACTCCTCAATCGTCGACGCGCTTTCCACAAATGCCATTGGAAACCTCGTGAAGGTGCTTGCATGGTATGACAACGAGTTCGGATACTCTTGTAGAGTCGTGGACTTCGTGACGAGGCTTGCGAAGCTGGGATTGTGATGCTGCGGCGCGCAATGGGGGATAAACAGCTATGGGGCTAAGCCTGCCCCAGCAGGACGGCGGGCGTTGGCGATAGGTCAGGCTGCGACAGGGAAGGCGTTCGTGACGCTTGCCGGGCTGCTTGCCGGGCTGCACATCGTAATCAACAAAATAGGGCTCGCAGGTGGGCTGCACCCGCTGACGTTCGCCGCCTTCAAACCGATAATCTCCATCGTTGTGATCGTGACGATCTTCCAGAGGCGAGTTGCAGCGGAGCTCCCGCTGCTCAGGGCGGAGCTCAAGCCGCTGCTGCTCATGGGCGTCGTCGGCTACGGGGTTGCGCCGATAACGCTGTTCTACGGGCAGAATCTGACCTCAGCAACGAACTCGGCATTTCTGCTGCAGACGGAGCCGCTGTTCGTGGTGGCACTCGCTGCCTTGATTTTTGAGGAGCGTATCGGGCGTCAAGGAGTAGCTTCCACGCTCCTGCTGTTGCTCGGAGCGTATCTGATAACTACCGGTGGCGTGCGGATCGTCCCGAGGCTCGGCGATTCCCTAATACTGCTGACGGCGCTGCTCTTCGGCGTCGGCGATGTCGTGGCGAAAATCCCGCTGCGACGGCTGAGCGCAAGCACGACTGCCCTCCTCGGATACACGTTCGGCGGCGTCTTCCTGATAGCGGCGTGGGGCTTTGCGTCGCCTTCCGCAACGCCGTCGCCGCACGAGTGGCTCTGGATCGCGCTCTCGTCACTGACCATCACCTTCTGCACGATATTTCTCTACGAGGGCATCAGACGTATCGGTGTGAGCCGCTCCATACTGCTTGTTTACCTCATAACGCCGCTGTCGGCAGCTGTGCTCGCACGTATCGCCCTTGGAGAAAGTATGACAGGGGTGCAAATGCTAGGTGCTGCGCTGCTACTCTGCGGTGTGGCTCTGATGGCGAGCATGAGGCAGGAGGATAAGTGACCTCCCCCCTCGCTACGCAAGGGGCTTCCAACGTGGAAGCTTGCGAGGTTGGGGAGTGTGCATAAGGCGCTTCCAGTCGGGCGGGGTCACCGCAGCCCGCCGCAGGATATACCCACGACCTCGTTCCGAACTCACATTAACTTCGGAGTATAGAAAATTAACTACCTCTACCAGCCCCGCCCCCAATTCATCTCCGCCCTGTCGGACGAGCCTTCTTAGCGACTGGAGGTAAAAAGAGACATTCCAAACCTCAAGCCTAAATTTGAGAAGATTTAGAGGAGAAGATTGATGGCAGGAATTTCCTGCGACGATGACGCTCTGCGGCGCTTCGCACCTTGCTCTTCGGGTCACTTAACAGGTAAATATGCGTTTCGTCTCCGCTCGCTCAAATTTCGCAAGGCGAAACCTCACATATCCCAGAGCGTTAGGCGTAATCGGGCGGTGCGGCTTGAAACAACAGAAACGGGTTGAAATGCGTGCGACTGCTAGATTACAGTCTCCACCTGAGCACGAGCGTGCCCCATACAAGAGTCATTGCCGCTCGGCGCCGCCGACGAGGATTTCCTTGATGCGGACGTGCGGCGCGTACTCCGCAACAGGGACTTCCTGCCCGTCCTTTCCGCAGAAGCCGATGCTGCCGTGCTTGAAGTCCTTGCCGACGGCGTCCACGTTCCTTAAAGCATCGAGCGTGAGTCCGGAAAGCGACACGTTCTTAAGGCGTTGCTTCAGCTCGCCACGTTCCACTAAGAAAGCTTCTTCGGCGCTGAACTGAAATTCGCCTCGCGTCGTATCGACCTGCCCGCCCCGCATGCCCTTTGCATAGATTCCAAACTTCACATCCTCAAGCATCTCTTCAAAACTCCAGTCGCCGCCAGCGATGACGGTGTTGCTCATCCTGACGAGCGGGACTTCGCTGTAGCCTGCTGCCCTTGCGTTCCCTGTGGGTTCGATCCTGATGTCGTCGATTTCGACGTCACCGCCTTCGAAGCCGCCGCCCCGCCCGGCGAGAAACCGCCGCCGCAGCTCGCCCGCCGTCTCCCGACTGTGCAGGTACGAGACGAGCACGCCGTCCTTTATGAGCGTCGTGCGTCTGGCAGGGACGCCCTCGTCGTCGTATTTGTAAAAACCGTGCGAACATTCGATAGTAGGGTCGTCGAAGACGTTGAGTAACGGCGACGCAATCTGCGTCCCGAGCTTGTCCGCAAGGATGGATTCGCCCGCAAGCACGTGGTCGGCTTCGGCGGCATGTCCTAAGGCTTCATGCATAAAGACGCCTGTTAGCTTGTTGTCCATGATCACCGGGACCCTTCCGGCAGGCGGCAGCTTTGCGTCTAAAAGACGGACCGCCCTGTCAGCCGCACGCAATGCCACTTTTTCGGCATCCGCCGCCTCGAGAAACTCCAGACCGGCGACAGCGCCCACGCTCTCCGTCGCCTCTTGGAGGACGCTGCCACGCCTTGCGACCACACGAACACGCAGCATCACCGCCGGCATCCTCGTCACGATGAGGGCGCCCTCAGAGCTCATGAACAGCCGCTCCTCGAATCCATCGACGTAGACGACGGTTACGCTTTTCACGTACGGGCTGTGCGTTTTCGCAGCGTTGAAAGCATATTTGACGAACTTTAGCTTGTCATCAACGCTGACATCCTCAGGGCTCAATTTCGGCTTCAGCGAAAATTCGTCCTCGACGACAGTAACTTCCGCAAGATCCGCCATGCTGTCGGCTCTGGGGAGCGCTCTTGCGACGCTCAACGCCTCCTCAAACGCCTTTTTGACCCTCGTCGCTGAAAGCTCCGTCGTAGATGCAAAGCCCCAGGCGTTCTCGTAAAGGACTCTTACACCAATGCCGCTATCCACGCCGAAGGAAAGCTCACGCATCCGCTCCTCATTAAGCTCGATGATGGTGCCGTACGTTCGTTCAACACGGATGTCCGCATACCTCACGCCGACGCCGAGGGCGTAATCGAGAGCTGGGCGCAATCTTAAACTCTCCACTTCTTCCCTAAAGTTCGACAACGGAGGTCTGTCAAACATAATCAGACCCCTTTTCGTGACATTTTACGCATGGTATTTCTCATGTAGGTCGTGTTTAATCCAATGTAGCTCCACGCGTGCCGACCGCGCGGGCGTCATCTTTCTGAGAGCGTCGCTTCATGCGAAAAAGCTAACGCCCATCCTCTTTCTAAGTTGTGCTGGGGCATGGTGGCATAAAAGATTTATTTTCCATTGCCAATTTTAAGCCGATGATCGTAAAGCAGGTGTTAAGCGAGGAGTTGCTGACGCTTGCAGAAGTACACGAGATATTGAAGTCCATCAAGGAGGAGCATAAGGACGAAGAGATGAGTTACGAAAAGCGGCGGGTGCTGGAGTACTCGACGAAGTTCTCAAAAACGAATGCAAAAGCTTCAAGGGAGCTTCTGAATGAGCTTCTGAAGCTGGAGAAGATGAATGAGTTCATAGCTGTGAAGATTGTGGATTTGATGCCGAAGAGTCGGGAGGAACTCCGCTCGATATATGCAAAGGAGGGCTACACGCTCACCGAGGAGGAATTGGACGCGATACTCGACATAGTGGCGAAGTATGAGTAACATGGTGGGTAGGGGTATAAGGATGGTTCTTAAGGGGATGAAAGCGAAGAAGGACAGAGAAACCCACGCATGGGTGCTGGACCTTTTGCCTTATGGCTACCCCGATGACCCACGCCCCGTGTATCAGAAGAAGCCGGTGGTGCAAGCTGTCGGGGAGGACAGATTCACGCTCATGGAACTTTCGCCAAAGAAGGGTAAAATGCCCAGCCTTCACGAACGTGTTTACATCGGGGAGGGGCACAGGGACATTATCGACCATGTGAACCGCCGTCTGAAGTACGACGACTTGACGCCATCTGCGAAAATCGAGCTGACTTATGTTTTGGAGAAGATAGTCAAAGAGAATGAAGAGAAGTTCATACGAGTGTTCAACGAGGCGGGACCGATAACGACGCGGCTCCACACGCTCGACCTTCTACCAGGTATCGGGAAAAAGCTGATGTGGGCGATTCTCGAAGAGCGTAAGAAGGGCCCTTTTAAGAGTTTTGAGGACTTGACGAAGCGTGTTAAGGGTTTGTATCACCCTGAGAAAATAATAGCACGGCGGATAGAAGAAGAACTTAAGGATGAAAACCTCAAATACAAATTGTTCGTTGGTAAAGAGCGGATATTCGAGGTGAGCCATTAGGGTGTGTCTATGGAGGTTAAATACTGTCCTAAGTGCGGGTTCAGGGTCGATGACTTTTATTTTTGCCCTGCTTGCGGCTATGACTTGCGACGGCGTGCGAGGGCTGTAACGCCTCCGCCGAACCCATTGGTTGCAGCGATCCTCAACTTCATATTCCTCGGCGCGGGCTACATATACATGAGAAAAAGGCTCAAGCTCGGCTTTGGGCTACTTTTTGTCTTCCTTTTGTCCCTACTGGGTGTCGCCGCCATGCAACTGAAAAGCACGGATGTCGGGCTTCTTATTCTTGTAGTCGCTGACACCATCCTCTCGCTTTCGCTTGCGATCGACGCCTATGAGACTGCGAAGCTCGGCTGACGCCCGAAAGTTTTTATCTTCCCGTTGCTTGCAAGACCCCATAATGGGGACACAGGGGAGGTGGGCGGGTAGTTAAGTTTAAATGGCTTTAGAAACGAAAATCTTCAGGGATGTTCCCGTGAAGAAGGAAGTTCAGCTAACTGTGGTAGGAAAAGTTTTCAGACCGAACAGAAGGAAAGTTTTAGCCCTGAATAAGTGCTTGAGGGAGTATTTCAAACTTGTGAACTGGTATCTCAGCTTCAACTCGACATCAAAGACTTTTCTGCACAGAAATGGCTATGAAAAAGCTAAACAACTGTTCAACCTCAACACAGCCCTAATTCAGACAGCGAGAGATAAGGCAGTAGAAATTCTAAAGAGCTTCAACAAAAAGAAGAAAGAAGGCAAGGTTAATACTGAGAGACCAAAGCTAAAGAGAATTTCAATCCGCTTTGACGAAAGATGCTACTCATTTGCTAAAACAACAAATAAACTAACACCATACTGGCTAACTCTAAGTTTGAATCGCAGGAAGAGAGTAACCTTGCCAATAATCTTCGGTAAAAGACAGCAGAAGTTCATAGAGGAAGCTTTGCAAGGTGAATGGGGATTTTGCACGGTTGAAGCGGTAAAGAGAAACGGGGAGTGGTATGCCCACTTCGCGCTCAAGAAAGAGATTGAGCTAATCGATGAACCGGAAACGGTCATTGGTGTGGATTTGGGGGAGTGGAATGTTGCTACTGCTATAGCTATTTCAAAGCAAAATCCAGAGCCTATGAGAGGCGGATTCTGGAGCGGTGCAAAGATAAGAGAAATTAGAGGGAA
>Ga0209411_100032_pt1 | contig 18149 bp, 17 predicted proteins | sample Mar14336cmmetaG_FD_185479 | JGI IMG/M metagenome (GOLD analysis project Ga0209411, IMG submission 185479) | Marine hydrothermal vent microbial communities from Guaymas Basin, Gulf of California to study Microbial Dark Matter (Phase II) - Marker... ... | reverse complement strand
CTTAATATCTGGTGGAAACCTGCCTCGACCATCACGAAGCCCATCAACACTTTCAACACATCGGATTTCGTGAGCATGCAGTATGTTCCTATCAAAATGATGAGGGCGCCGAAAACCCCGGACCTTGGGACGTTCAGAGCATCAAGGAGGAGCGCCGCCGGATACGTTGTGACGAGAAGCGTCATTATGAGGGCTGCAACGGACGGCATGCCACTGAACGCCGCACTGTCCTCTCGCACCCCCGTCTTCCTGAGAGTCCAGAGCAGGATCCCTGGGACAAGTATGGCCATAGTAATAAGGTTCAGAGCGATCTCTGAAACATCGCTCAGCATCAGTGACAGTATTACCCCTAAGGCGATTAACGCTGCTATTGAGAAGTAAAAGTCCTTGAACTCGGATGTCGCAAATGCAGCAACCGCCAGCGCCGCCCCAAGCTCCACAAGCATCTTTATCCCTCCAATTACAGCATTTCTAACGCCTTCACGACGCCGTCGATGATCGCCTGCGGTCTCGGCGGGCAGCCGATGACATAAATGTCCACCGGAATTATCCTGTCAAGCGGTCCAATGATGTTATAACCGCCTTTAAAGACGCCGCCTGTCGCCGTGCAGGTTCCAATGCCCATCACAAGCTTGGGTTCGGGTGTCTGCTCGTAGACTCGACGCACCCTCGGCGCCGCCTGTCTCGTGACCGGCCCCGTGACCATGAGGATGTCGGCATGCCTCGGGCTGCCTTCGAGCAGGATGCCGAAGCGTTCGACGTCGAACCTTGGCGTCAGAGCTGCTACGATTTCAATGTCGCAGTTGTTACACGAGCCCGTGTTCACGTGGAAAATCCACGGTGATTTCTTCCTGCAAAAGCTGCAAAACTTGCCCACCCTTTTTTCGTTTTTCGTCACAGTATTCTCGACGGCTGCCAATTTCATCCCCACGCCCGTCTTGGGGTTTCGGACGCCCAGATAAAAATGTTACGATTTTTTCACAGGTTCCCCATGTGAGTCACTTCTCCACCCCTTCGATGATGGGACCTATGACGTCAGGGTAGCCGACCGCCATGATGTGGATGCCGGCGCACGCCTTCTCCTTCTTTACCTCCTTGATGAAGTTCACGAAGTATTCCACGTTATACTCGTTGATCTTTTCCTTGCGGCGTGCCTTGTCCTCGATTTCGTTGAACTTCTTGAAGGCTTCGATGAACTCTTTTGGGACCGTGACGCCGGGCACGTACTTGTCGAAGAACGACGCCTGTCCGTAGGAGCGTGGCGGGAAGATGCCGATGAGCACCGGGATGCCTATATGCTCTACCGCTCTCAAGTATTTGCGAGCGATTTCAACGTCGAAGACGACCTGTGTCTGCACGAAGTCTGCACCGACTTCCGCCTTGCGCTCGAGTTTCAGGACTTCAGCTTCGAGCGGGTCCATGTTCGGGTTGCCGGCGACTCCCACATTGATCTCTGGCTTCGGCCCATGAATCTCGTTGCCGTCGAGATCTTTTCCTTCGTAGACGAGGCTGTGGATAAGAGCGACGAGCTGCGTCCCGTCAAGATCGAATACGGGCTTCGCTGCTGGTGTCGTCCCGATTTTAGTGTGGTCCCCTGTCAGCGCCAGTATGTTCTTTAAGCCGAGTGCTGCCGCTCCTAGAATGTCGGAAAGCAGCGCCAGGCGATTGCGATCCGCCGTTCTCAACTGGTAGATGGTTTCGAGTCCTACATCTCGCTGGATGAGGTAAGCGGCTACAAGCGAGCTGATTGCAGAGTCGCTTCTCGGGTTGTCGGTGACGTTCGCCGCTACGATCTTCCCAGTGTTTTTGAGCGTCGTTGCCCAGTCCTTCACATCTGACAGGTCGATGCTTCTGTGCGGCTCGAGCTCGCCCGTGTAGACGAACTCGCCACGCTCTATGGCTTTCATCAGGTTTGAAAACGCCTTCCGCTCCTTCGCCATCAAAATCACCCCCTGCTATAACCTCCTCGGACCGGTTGCGAGTGCCCAGTTCTTCGGCGGGCGATACATGCGGTATAGGTCGAGCCTCCCAATCTGCTTCAACCTGTTGAATATCAGGTACCAAGCACAATCGTTCTTAACAACCTCCACGACCTCGCCCTTCCAGTCCCGAATCTCGACCTCGACCTCGCATTTTCCGTCGACGCAGCCGCCGCAGGGTCCGTTCATGAGGCTTTTTGCGCAGCGTGCGACGGGGCAGATGCCGCCGGTGTAGCCAAGCATGCAATCGCCGCAGGCGACGCACGCTTCATACATGTTGCCCTCCCGTTTCTCCTCGTAGCCCATGAAGACAGTGTTCTGAGCCGGGAACGTCGGAAGTTCTGGAAAAACCATCGTGAGCACCTGCACACCGATGCCGCACGCCATTGAAACAAGAGCGTCGTAGCCATCGACATTGAGCTGGTTGCGGAGTCCTTCGATGCAGCACTGCCTCGTGACGGTCGTCGCCGCCACCTTGACCTCCTGGCCCTTGGCTTTTTTCGCCATTTCTATCATAGATGCCAGCTTTTCAGCCTCCCGCAGCCCACGGGGCGGCTGGACGCAGCCGTCGCAGCCCACGACCAGTATGTTCTTGTAAGGCTCGATGTAACTTAATATCTCCTCTATCGGCTTTTCCTTCGTGATTATCATACGTGGTTGTGCTAAGCGTGGCACCTTTGATAAAAGTTACGATTTTCCCTCGTCTCACATAGACGTCCTCACCTCACACACCCACTTTTCCACGCCCCGTTGTTAGCCGCAAGATATAAGGGCAAAGGAGGGCGAAACGTAAGGCATGAAGGTCATAAGGGACACGCTGCACGGCTATATCGAGGTTGACGAGCTGGCGCTTGCGCTCATAGACACCGTGGAAATGCAAAGGCTGCGTCGCATCCGGCAGCTCGGCTTCGCCCATCTCGTCTATCCGGGAGCAAACCACACGCGGTTTGAACACGCCCTCGGCGTTTATCACCTCACGTCGTTGCTCCTAAAGCGGTTTGGCATCCCTAAAGAGGACAGTCGTGAACTGCTCGCCGCCGCCCTGATCCACGACGTACGTCATGGACCGTACTCACACGTCACAGAGCCCTTGATCAGGAAATACTCTGGGAGGGGGCATGAAGATATAGAGGACGTGTTGGCGGGGCGTCATGCGCTCGCGGACCTCGGGTCAAGCATCTGCGAGGTCTTGGAGGAGCACTCCTTGGACAAAAAGAGGATACTAAAGTACGTGAAGGGCGGCGATGTGGAGCTCTCTGAGCTCCTTAACGGGGAGATAGACGTGGACAAGATGGACTACCTCCTCAGAGACTCGTACTATACGGGGGTTGCCTACGGCGTCATCGACAACATCAGGCTCATCCAAGGGATGACCCTCCACGAGGGGCGCCTAGTTCTTAACGAGAAGGGTGTCATCCCAGCAGAGTACTTGCTGTTCTCAAGGTTTCTGATGTACCCAACTGTCTACTTTCACCACACTAGCAGGATAGCTCAGTTGATGTTCGTAAGAGGCTTGGAAAGCCTGATAGAAAGCGGCGGGATCGATGCAGCTTCGTTGGTGAGCATGGACGACTACGAGGCGTGCGTGCTGATGCGGCGTGCTGGCGGCTACCCGCAGGAAATGATCAAGAGGATAGAGTGCAGGAGGCTTTTCAAAAGGGCGGTTTATATGCTGCTGCGTGAGCTCGACGAGGGCGTCCTTCGGGAGTTAAACGACGAGACGAAGGCAAAAAGGATAGAAGAGGAGATTGCAAATGCCGCTGGCGTCGCTCCGGAGTACGTGCTGCTCGACGTTCAAAAGGGTGAGGAGATGAGAGGGCAGCGGGCTAAAGTTCTGATGGGGGGTGAAATAAAAAACTTGGGTGAGGTCTCTACCATCGTGAATATGCTCGATAGGGTTTTAGGAGAAAGCCGGAGACTTGGGGTCTACACGCCGGAGAAGTACAAAGAGCGGGTGAGAAGGGCGGCGGAGAGGGTTTTGGGTCTCGACCGGGACCGAACAGCCCTGCGCTCGACGCCATCATAGCCCTACATGCACTTCCTCCTTAAAAGTCCTAAGTACGAGGTGCGTGCTCACGTGCTCGACGCCTTCTATCGCCTTTATTTTCTCGATGACCGTTGCGCACTTCTCATGCCCAAAGCACTTTAGGCTCACAAGGAGATCGAAGTCGCCGGTCACGTTGTGTACACAGCATGCCTCCTCCAGCGTCGAAATCTTAGCTCCGACGTCGGCAACGCTGTATTCCGGCTTCACGCTCACCATTGCGATCAACATGACCATCCCCAGCTTCGAAGTATCCAAAAGCGCCGTGTAGCCCCTTATTATCCCAGCTTCTTGGAGCTTCCGCACCCGCTCACTCACGGTTACGGTGCTCGTTCCCACGATCTCAGCAATCTTCGTGAACGACAACCTCGCATCCCTCTGGAGCACCCTTAATATCTTCCTGTCTAGCTCATCCATCTTCACCACCCCGCTTTACGTTCATTAAGTAATTTTCCGAAAATTTAATTACATGTTGAAATGGCAAGTTAAATATGGTTTAGGATCGTAAGGCTGGGTGTCGGCGGCGTGCTTGGGCGCTTACGACTCCCTTAGAGCGGCTGTAATACGCTGCAGACGCTCAAGGAGGCTCTCCGCATGATGAAAGCCGTCGTTGACAAGGAGCGGTGTGTGGGATGTGGAAGCTGTGCTGAGGTGTGCATTTCTAATGCCATCCGAATGGTCGGCGGGAAGGCGGAGGTCCTGCTGGAGAGGTGCGTGGGGTGCGCGACGTGCGTCGGCGTGTGCCCGCAAGGCGCCATCAGGATGGCAGTGCTCGCCGTCCCAGCCGCCGCCGAGCTCGACTCCATAAAAATGCAATTGGACGCCATAGCGGCGCACTTAGAATGGATGAAGGAGAGGATCAAACATTTGGAAAGCGGGAGGAGATGAGCGTGGGGGAAGCTGTGCAGGGGGAGTTTAGGAGCGACCCATTTGATTTGCCATTTGAGGAGTTTTGTGAGCGTGCTGTAGTGCTCAGAGAGGAGTTCGAGCTCGAGCCCGAAGACATTCCGGCGTGGGAATGTCCCGTCCACAAATGGGCGTTGAGACATGGGGCGCCGTGTCGTAAGACGGTGCAACGTACGGAAATATGCCCGGTCTGCGGTAGCTATATGTGTCCGGACTGCAAGAACCATGCTGTCGAGGTTATTTCGAGAATTACGGGCTACCTGCAGGCGGTAAGCGGCTGGAACGCCGGAAAGAGACAAGAGCTCAAAGAACGGCACAGATACGGCGGTGGCGCCCTGCGGTGAGGTGGGAGGATGGGCGAGGGGTTTGAGCCTAAGATCATTGCATTCACATGCAACTGGTGTGCTTATGCCGGCGCCGACCTCGCAGGCGTCTCCCGCCTGAAATACCCGCCGAACGTCAGGATCATAAGGGTGATGTGCACAGGACGGATCGACCCCACTTTCGTCCTGAAAGCGTTCACGAGCGGCGCCGACGGCGTGCTCATAGGCGGCTGTCACATCGGCGACTGCCACTACCTACAAGGCAACGCTCTTGCGAGACGGCGGGCAACGATGCTGAAAAAGCTCCTTGAGCACGTCGGGATAGAGCCGGAAAGGCTGCGACTCGAGTGGATTTCCGCATCTGAAGGCGGGAAGTTCGTGGAAACTGTGAAGGATTTTGTCGAGCGGATAAGAGAGTTAGGTCCCAATCCGTTGAAGGGGTCAGGATGAGGGTCGAGTACGTGCCTACGATATGCCCGTATTGTGCGACGGGGTGCGGAATCTATCTCGTCGTTAAGGACGGAAGGATCGCAGGTGTGGAGCCTTGGAAAGAGCACCCCGTGAACGAGGGCAAGAACTGTCCGAAGGGGCGGAGCGCTCACGAGTTCCTTTACGGCAAGGAGCGGCTGGAAAAGCCTTTGATAAGGGAGGGCGGCGGGTTCAGGGAGGCGTCATGGGACGAAGCTTTGGAATTGATTGCGGAGAGGTTGAGGGGGGCGGAGCCTGAAGAGGTCGGCTTTTTGAGCTCCTGCAAGCTCACGAACGAGGATTTGTACGTGATGCAGAAGTTTGCGAGGTGCGTCGTGAAGACGAACAACATAGACACACCTTCAAGATTTTGCCACTCCACAACCGTCCCCGCTCTGATCTCGACGGTCGGTACGGGCGTGATGGAAACCTCGACGATGAGCCTCGAAGAGGCGGACTGCTTCATCATCGCAGGCTCTAACATAAAAGAAAACTACCCGCTCATCGCTAGGAGGATAATGCGGGCGAGGGAGCGGGGGGCGAAGGTCATCGTCATCGACCCGAGGAGGACGATAACTGCGAGGGACCTTGCTGACATCCACCTCCAGATAAACCCGGCGACGGACGTAGCCTTGATAAACGGTATGATGAAGGTGATTTTGGAGGAGGGGCTGGAGGACAGGGAGTTCATAGAGCGGAGGACGGTGGGCTTCGAGGAGCTGAGGAGGTACCTATCAAAGCTCGACATGGGCGAAATAGAGAGGATAACGGGCATTTCCAGAGAGTTGATAAGAGAGGCGGCGGTGACGTACGCGAGGGCGGAGCGTGGCTGCATCCTCTACAATGCGGGCATATGCCAGCACGTCGAGGGCATAGGGAACATCAGAGCGTTAGTAGACCTTGCAATGCTCACCGGAAACTTCGGGAAGCCCGGGACGGGCGTGAACCCGCTCAGGGGACACATAAACGGCGAGGGCTCCGGTGACATGGGCGTCGTCAACGTCTTCTACCCCGGCTTCGTGCGCGTGGGCGAGGACGCCGCAAGGAAGTTCGGGGAGCTTTGGGGCGTCGAGGGCTTGCCGACCGAGCCGGGATTGACGTACATGGATATGATCGAGAAGTGTCGCATCCTTTACATCCAAGGCACGAATCCGATGGTCTCCGCCCCTAACACGAACGACGTGAGGAAGAAGCTTGAAGAGAAGGAGCTGGTGGTGGTCCAAGACATTTTCATGACGGAGACGGCGAGACTTGCGGATGTCGTCCTTCCTGCTGCGGCTTGGGGCGAGAAGACCGGAACGGTGACGGAGGTCGATAGGCGGGTTCAGCTCATGCGGAAAGCCGTGGAGCCGCCGGGGGAGGCGAAGCCGGACTGGAAGATAGTCTGCGAGCTTGCTGCGAAGATGGGGATGGGCGAGAAGTTCAACTTCGGCTCTGCGGAGGAGGTTTTTGAGGAGATAAGAAGGGTGGTTCCGGCATACGCAGGCATCTCTTACAAGCGGCTGGAGAAAGCAGGAGGGATTCAATGGCCTTGTCCTTCGGAGGATCATCCGGGGACGGACACGATGTTCGCAGACGGCAAATTCAGGACGCCTGACGGTCTCGGGCACTTTTTCGTCGTCGAATACAAAGGGCCGGCGGAGCCGGTGGATGAGGAATATCCGTTTGCGCTTCTGACCGGAAGGGTCATGTTCCACTACCACACCGGGACGATGACAAGGAGGACGCCGAGGCTCGACGCAGAAATGCCGTCGGCGTGGGTCGAGATCAACGTCGAGGATGCGAAGGCGCTCGGGATCAATGACGGGGAAGTGGTGGCGGTGAAGTCGAGGCGGGGTGAGATACGAGTGCCTGCGAGGGTTACCGGAAACATAAAGAGGGGCGTCGTGTTCATCCCTTGGCACTTTTCGGAGACCCCCGCCAACGCCCTCACGGGACCCATTGCGGAGCCGCCGTCGAGAATGCCCGAATTCAAGTACTCCGCAGTTAAGATCGAGAAGGTGGAGGTGAGGGGATGATGGGGGAGATGTACATAGCCGAAGCTACTGATGAGAGGATAAGAGAGCGGGGGGAGCACGGCGGCGTGGTGACGGCGCTGCTCAAGTTCGCCCTTGAGAGCGGGATGGTGGATGCCGTCCTCGCGGTGAAGAAAAGGAACGGCAACAGATATGACGGCGTTCCGTCCCTGATCACCGAGCCTGAGGAGGTTTTGGAGTGCGCGGGCGTTCTCCACTGCGCCCCGGTGAACGTTGCGAGGTGCGTCAAGGAGTATCTCGACGGGGCGAAAGGCGTGCGTCTTGCGGTCGTTTGTAAGCCTTGCGACGCTCGTGCGATGATAGAGCTGGCGAAGAGGGAGCAGATAAACCTTGCGAACGTCATCATGATAGGGATGAATTGCACGGGCACGCTTGCTCCGAGCGTTGCGAGGAAAATGCTCGTGGAGGAATTTGGCGTCGATCCTGAGGATGTCGTGCGTGAGGACATCGACGACGGGAAGCTTATTATCACGCTCGGTGACGGGAGCACGAGGGAGAAAGACTTGAAGGAGCTTGAGGAGCGTGGTTACGGGCGGCGTGAGAACTGCCGGCGGTGCGAGGTGAGCGTTCCGAGAATGGCAGACTTAGCTTGCGGGAAGTGGGGCGTGCTGGAGGGCAGGAGGGCGACGTTCGTGGAGGTATGTTCGGAGAGGGGTGGAGAGCTTTTGAGGAGGGCGGCGGAAGCCGGCGTCATAAGGGTGGAGGCTCCGAGCAAAAAGGCTATTGATGAGCGAGAGAGGAAAGAGCGAGAAGCATTAGAGCGATCAAAGGAGTGGCAGGAGCGATATTTCGGCGAATTGAAAGAGATGAGCTCGGAGGAGCGGCGGAGATATTGGTTCGACTATTTCGACCGCTGCATAAAGTGCTTCGGTTGCCGAGATGCGTGCCCGATTTGTTACTGCAAGGAATGTTACCTTGAGGCGTGGCGTGGTTTCATCCGTGGCGGCGAAGTTCCTCCGGAGAGAGCGTTCCCGTTGATAAGGCTGGCGCACGTCGCAGATTCCTGCGTGAACTGCGGGCAGTGTCAGGACGCATGTCCTGCGGAGATCCCACTCTCCCGACTGTACCAAGCGGTCAACAAGGAGCTCCAGCGAGTGTTCAAATACGTCCCTGGCATGAGCGTCGAGGAACGCCCTCCATTGACGGTGATCACCGAGGAGGAGCTTAGAAATGACGATCCGCTCCTCTTCCTAAGGACTGAAATGTAGTTTCGGGCGTCGCTTGGCAAAGCCGCTTTCCGCTTCGGCTATTCTAGAGACATTTTCTCAAGGAGCCTCCAGGATTCGGCGTTGAGCTCTTTTGCCTTTAGTATTTGCCTTTCGAGGTTTTCGAGGGCAATATGGAAAGCAGCATCACCGCCGAAACCCTCGCCACGCCCTATAAATATTTTACCATCGGTTCTCATTCTTATCTTGCAGAACACAAGAGGTTGCCCTCGGAAGGTCCGGCGGTACCGCTTGAAGTAAACGTGAATGATGCCTCTTTTCAGGAAATTTCCAAATTTTTCGATCGTCCTTTTCAACTCCTTTTCCACATGCTTCCTGTCAAAACTCGCACCTCCAGGGGTCAGCTCTAAGAAGAAATCGGCACGCTCCTTAGCGCCTAACTTCGAAATTGCCTCCAGTATATCAGCCTTCGTCACCACCCCTCTGATTTCACCGTCCTTCGTGACGACGAGCCCTGAAATACCGTTGTTCACCATCATCTCAACCGCTTTCTTCACGTTATCGTCCTCGGATATTGTGATGACGCTTTCGGTCATGACATTTTTGACGGGGATGCCGAGCCTCGGCTTCTTTTCGGAAATTGCGCCCCTCGTGAGCCTCTTTTTCGGAACGATGGTCATGATGCAGTCGTGCATCGTGACGATGCCGACGAGCTTGCCGTCCTTGACAACGGGCGCCCTTGAAATACCATGTTCCCTGAAGGTGTTGAGCACGGCGGCGAGCGTGTCGTCCTCGCTCACGGATATGACGTCGGAGCTCATGAGTTCCTTAACGGGCGTACTGCTGAACTCGGTGTTAACGGCTGCGAGGAGCAGCGCCTCGTCAGTAACGATGCCGATGAGCTTGCCGTCCTCGAAAACGGGAAGATGCTTGACTTCAGCCTCGAACATGAGGCGGGCAGCTTCGTATATGCTTGTTTCCGGTGAGATCCTTGGCGCCCTTTTTGCCAACGTCTTCACTTTCGTCTTAGGATCTCTGAGCGCCCTTACTATTATGCGCTCCGTGAGTATTCCCATGTATTTGCCGTCCTTGAAAACTATGAGAACATCGACATCGCCGCTCTTAAACATTGAAAGCGCCTTTGAAATCGTTTCCTCAGCGTCTATACTCTCGTAGTTTTCTGTGAGTATTTCCCGCACTTCCATATTAGGAGAAGTGTGCTGGGAGATAAATAAAAGGCTAAGGTCGACATTGGTTTTTGATCAGCGATATGCTCTTAAACACGCCGCTGCAGACGGATTACGCCGCAACTCCTTAGCGACATTTTTAATAGGTGTGGAAGGAAGTAAGAAACGAGGGGACGTGCCGAAGGACGAAACCATAGAAAAGGTGCTGATCATAGGTTCAGGACCGATCCAGATAGGACAGGCTGCCGAGTTCGATTACTCAGGCTCGCAGGCGTGCCGAGCGCTACGCGAGGAGGGCGTAAAGGTAGTTCTAGTGAACTCGAACCCGGCGACTATTATGACGGACCCTGACATGGCAGACGCCGTTTACATCGAGCCTCTTTCTCCAGGGATAGTTGCAAGAGTCATAGAAGAGGAGACGCCAGATGGCGTCATCGCAGGGCTCGGCGGGCAGACCGCCCTTAATATAACGGCGGAGCTTGCGGAGATGGGCGTTCTCGAAAAATACGGCGTCCGCGTCCTTGGAACGCCGCTCGAAGCCATATACAACGCTGAAGACCGAGAGAGATTCAGGAAACTTATGGAGAGCATTGGAGAGCCGGTGCCCCGGAGCAGGGCTGTAAGCTCCGTCGAAGAGGCGGAAGAGGCGGCGGTGGAGCTCGGCTTCCCGCTGATAATAAGACCGGCGTACACGCTCGGCGGGACGGGCGGCGGCGTCGCTCACAACATCGAAGAGTTACGGGCGATCGTGCGTCGCGGGCTTCTGGCGTCGAGGATCCATCAAGTGCTCGTGGAGGAGAGCGTGCTGGGCTGGAAAGAGTTTGAGTACGAGGTGATGCGGGACGGCAAGGGCACATGCATCACGGTCTGTAACATGGAAAATTTCGACCCGATGGGCATCCATACCGGCGAATCCATCGTGGTGACCCCATCGCAGACGCTTTCCGACGAAGACCATCAAATGCTGCGCTCCGCCGCCATCAAGATCATAGATGCGTTGAGGGTTGAAGGCGGCTGTAACATACAGTTTGCGTTCCGTGACGGACGCTATCACGTGATTGAGGTCAACCCCCGGGTTTCAAGGTCGTCGGCGCTCGCATCGAAGGCGACAGGCTACCCGATCGCGAGGGTCGCCGCCAAAATTGCGATAGGACTGACACTTGACGAGATTCCCAACAAGGTTACCGGGAAGACGCCAGCGAGCTTCGAACCGACGATAGACTACGTCGTCGTTAAGATCCCAAGGTGGCCATTCGACAAATTTAAAGACGCGGACCGCACGCTCACGACCTCAATGAAGAGCACTGGCGAAGTGATGGCTATCGGTAGGACCTTCGAGGAAGCCTTACAAAAGGCGATCCGCTCGCTCGACATAAACAAGGATCTGGGTTACGGCAATTGGAGCGACGCCGAGATAAGACACCTGCTGAAGAATCCAACCGACGAGCGGATATTCGTGATTTACAAGGCATTGCAGCGTGGCTTCCCCGTCGAGGAGATATCAAGACTGACAAATATAGACCCATTTTTCATCGAGAAGATCAAGAACATTGTGGAGTTGGAAAGGCTCCTCAAAAAAGATTTGGAAGGGAATCTGCGGAAGGCGAAGCGGCTTGGTTTCAGCGACGAGCGTATTGCGAAGATCACAGGACGTCGTCGCGAAGAAATAAGCGACCTCCGCCGCAAAAAGGGAATCATCGCTACGTTCAAGATGGTTGATACATGTGCGGCGGAGTTCGAGGCGCAGACCCCCTATTACTACTCCACTTATGAGACGCAGTGCGAGCTCAGAACCTCAAATCGCAAAAAAATCCTGATAATCGGCTCCGGCCCCATAAGAATAGGGCAGGGCATAGAGTTTGACTATTGCACGGTGCATGCCGTCCTCGCTTTAAAGGAGGAGGGTATCGAAGCGCATATCATAAACAATAATCCTGAGACCGTCTCGACGGACTTCGACACCTCTGACAAGCTCTTCTTCGAGCCGATCACCCTCGAGGAGGTCATCAACATAATTGAGAAGGAGAAGTACGACGGCGTCATGGTACAGTTCGGCGGACAGACCGCCATAAACCTGGCGTTGCCGCTGGAGCGTGAGCTCAGACGCCTCAAGCTGCCGACGGAGATCTTGGGGACGCCGCCGGAGATGATAGACATGGCGGAGGATCGTAGGAAGTTCAGCGAGTTTCTGCGCCGCTTGAACATCCCGCAGCCCGAAAGCGGATATGCGACGTCGTTAGAAGAGGCGGTGCACGAGGCTAGAAGAATCGGATACCCTGTACTCGTCCGTCCGTCCTACGTGCTTGGCGGTAGAGCTATGGAGATCGTGCACGACGAAGAGGAGCTTTGCAAATACATTGGGGAGGCAGTTCAAGTCTCAAACGAGCGTCCCGTCCTCATAGACAAGTTTTTGGACGGCGCCATCGAGATCGACGTGGATGCGGTCTGCGACGGCGATGACGTGCTCATCGGCGCCGTGATGGAACACATTGAGGAGGCAGGCGTCCACTCTGGCGACTCAGCTTGCGTCATCCCGCCCCAGTCCCTCGACGAGAAGACTTTGAGAACCATAAAGGAATATACGCGGAGGATAGCGCTTGCGCTCAAAGTTGTGGGACTGATCAACATTCAGATGGCGGTGAAAGACGGCGTCGTCTATGTTCTTGAGGTCAACCCTCGAGCTTCGAGGACCGTCCCCTACGTCTCTAAAGCTACCGGCATCCCGCTGGCGAAGCTCGCCGCGAAGGTCATGATCGGGCGTAAGCTGAGGGAGTTGGGGTTTAAAGAAGTGGATGAGAAGAATATGAAACATGTCTGCGTGAAGGAAGTCGTGTTGCCGTTCTCTAAGTTCAGCGGCATCGACACGCTTCTCGGACCCGAGATGAAAAGCACGGGCGAGGTTATGGGCATAGACGCCGACTTCGGGCGTGCGTACTTCAAAGCTGAGCTCGCCGCCGAGAACCCGCTTCCACTTGACGGCGCCGTTTTCATTTCAGTATGCGACAAGGACAAGCCTGAAATCGTAGAAGTTGCCAAGAAGTTCCAAGAAGTTGGACTTTCAATACTCGCAACCGAGGGAACCGCTAAGTTCTTGGAGAGATACGGAATAAAAGCGATGCCTCTGAAGAAGATACAGGATGGTCGCCCGAACATTCTCGACGTGATCCGAGGCGACGCCGGCTGCGGGGAAGTAAAGCTCGTAATCAACACGCCGACCGACCGGAAATCGCACCGCGATGGCTACCAAATTCGACGGCTGTGCATAGATTTTAACATACCATACATAACGACGGTGCAAGCCGCAAAGGCTGCGGCAGATGCTATCATCGCAGTTAGAGCCGGGAGGATAGGGGTGAAGTCCATAAACAGGTATATAGAGGAGCTGCACGCCGCATCATGATGTATCGTTATATCTCTGTAATATGAGCTTTCATAGCTCCACGCCACGTGCAAATCGATGAAGACCGCAGCAGTCGCAAGCGATGGAGGAGTTGAAGAAGACAGCAAAATATTTATATAAAAACATGAAAATTGTCGGCAGGAGGGTTGGAGATGGGAGAGGAGAAAGAAGATATTGTGGCGAAGGCGTGGCCCAACAGGGCAGAAGAGGAGCGAAGGTGGCTCCGCTGGCGGATGGCGGGCTGGGTGGCGTTCATCGGGCTGCTCTGCTTCTGGGGTCTGATGATTTTGACCGTGCTCATGCCGTTCATGTATGACAAAGTCGAAGTGACGCAGCAGGGCGGCGAGTTCAAAGTCGTGCCAAAGCCTGAGATGCGCTCGTTCTTCTTCACGCACATCCTGCCCGTGGGCATTGTGGCGGTGCTCATACTCGTGGCGACGACCTTCGCCTCCATAAAAATATTCCCATAGCCGGCTCCGACGGCAGCCGCAGGATGGCCAAGGAATTTATGTTCCGGCCTCATACCTATAGTGACGTTGCCGTGAGCTGAGCTGGCGGCGTTTGAGCGCCGAGGGCTGGAAGCCGGCTCCGATCCGGGTAGTTGGTGAACTTACCTGACCCAACCTAAACCTATTCCGCCGGAGATGGAGAAGAAGCGTCCGCTGTACCTTGATGCGTTGGAGAGTGGGAAGCTCGACGATGCGATAGAAGCCCTGTTCGCAGTTCTGGAGCACTGTGAGCTTTGTCCTCGGGAGTGCGGCGTGAACCGCCTCAAGGGCGAGCGTGGCTACTGCCGCTCGACCGCCGAGCTGGTGGTTTCGAGCATACACCCGCACTTCGGCGAGGAGAGCGTGCTCGTCGGCGTTTTCGGCTCGGGCACGGTCTTCCTGACGAATTGCAATCTCGGCTGCGTCTTCTGCCAGAACTATGAGATCAGCCATCTGGGCTACGGGCGTGTGATGAGTGAGGAGAAGCTGGCGGAGGGCATGCTCTCGCTGCAAAGGCAGGGCTGTCACAACATTAATTTCGTGACGCCGACGCACTTCGTGCCGCAGATTTTAAAAGCGGTGAAAATAGCGGCGGAGCGCGGTCTTAAAGTCCCGCTGGTCTACAATTGCGGCGGCTACGAGTCTGTGAAGACGCTAAAACTTCTCGACGGCATCATCGACATCTACATGCCTGACATAAAGTACAGCAGTGCCGAGAACGCAAAAAAGTATTCGAACGCCGAGGACTACTGGGAGGTCTGCAAGCGGGCGGTGAAGGAAATGCACAGGCAGGTCGGCGACCTGAAGGTGGACGAGCGTGGCATCGCGTACCGAGGGCTCATAATAAGGCACCTCGTGCTGCCGAACGGGCTCGCGGGCACCGAGGAGGTCATGCGCTTCATCGCCGAGGAGATTTCGAGAGACTCTTACGTGAACGTCATGGCACAATACCGCCCGATGTTTAAAGCGTACGAGTACGAGGAGTTGAGCCGCCCCATAAAAATGAGCGAGTACAAGGCGGCGCTGGAGATCGCTAAAAAGTACGGGCTGCACAGGTTCGCCGACTAGCCGCCGCTGCCGTCGAGCCTCATCGGCGTCGTTGCCGTCATCGGCGTCGTGCGGCGCTGCCGGCGGCGTCGCTCGCACTCGTGCTCGTGCTCGCAGCAGCCCTGAGCCTCCGCATCTTCTCGACGCTTTTTTCGACGTGCCACTCCGCCGCAACATCCCAGCGGTTCCACAGGGGTCCGTCTATGTTTCTGATGCCGTCGAGCGAGATTTCTCTTGCTGCTCGCAGGTCGTCAGCGATGCCCACGACGCACACCGCCCGGGAACGCAGCGCATACGTGCATCCATCGTCCCGAAGCTCCATCGCCCCCGGATAAATGCGGATATCATCTCTGTATTTCTCTTTAAGCTTGTAAGCGCCGCTGAGGTCGACTTTCGAGTCGCCTGTGTATTTCGTACGGTAGCCGCCGTAAGTCAGCGGCGCCGCATACGTCACGACGGTTGCCCGTCGCTCGCACTCTACTTTTTGAAGGCTGCCCTCAAGCATGCGGAAACATAGCTCTACGAAGTCGGAACGCATTACCGGGAGGATGTTTTGGATTTCTGGATCGCCGGGCCTGCTGTTTATCTCTAATATCTTCGGGCCGTCGGCGGTATGCATGAACGCCACATAAAACGGCATTCCGATCAGTCCTTCGTTGCGCCCGTCGCCTTGCAGCGCCTTGAATATCTTTTCTACGAGTGTGAGCTCCTTTTCACGGTCAGAAGGCTCCATGAAGGGTAGGAGGTCGCCAGCATCTTTATAAGAGCCCATGCCACCGGTGTTCGGGCCGAAATCGCCGTCGAACGCCCTCTTGTAATCCCTGGTTTCTGGTAGCGGCTCAAGCCTGCGTCCGTCGCAGAAGGCTTGGAAGCTCGACTCCTCGCCTTCGAGCTTTTTCTCGACGACCACGTCGCTCGTCTCAAAGATTGAAAGGAAGTGTTCGAAAAGTTGTTCCCGATTATGGAAATGCTCGCCGAAGACCCCCACACCTTTGCCCGCTGCCGGTCTATCAGGCTTTACTGCTACGTCGTCCCCGATCTCGTCAAGGAACCTCCACAACGCTTCTTTTACCTCAGCAACGCTTTTAAACTCAGAGCGGCGGAAAATTCTGAATTCAGGATTTGCTTCAGGCGCAACTTTTGCGAGGAGGAGGCGTTGTCTTGCTTTGCTGCCTTCGAGCGCAAATTCCTTCTTCGGGCATATCATTGGTATTTTAAGGCGTTCCTCGATCGCATCACGGACGCCCTCGATTATAGGACCCTCTGGACAGACTATTCCAAAATCTAACGCATCCTTGTGACGCTCTGCGAACTTGAGAATGGTGTCCACACTGAGGTCCGGGATGACAGCGTGCGCCTCTGCACGTTCTGCATTGAACGGATTCCTCTGTTTATCTGCCACGTAGACACGAACGTCATATTCTTCGCTCCTCTTGAGGGCGTCGATGACGGCGGCGGCTCTCGCTCCATAGGACACTACTAAAACGCCTACTTTCTGCATACATTCAAAGTAGGAATTCTAAACTGCTTTAAGGCTACCTGCGGCATCGAAACTTAATTATTAATCACTGTGTAAGAGTTGCACATGGGATATGAGACGCTGAAAGTTAAGAAGGAGGGAGGCGTTGCGGTCATAACGTTGAGCCGCCCCGACAAGTTGAACGCTCTGAACCCGAAGATGGGAGAGGAGCTTGTTGAGGTCTTAGATGAGATTTCTAAGGACGACACGGTTCGAGCGGTCGTCATCACTGGCGAGGGGCGGGCGTTCTGCGCAGGTGGCGACGTGCGCGAGGACATAGCACCGCTCTCAGAACTGAGCCCCTTCGAGTTCACAGAGTACTTCGAGCGTATGATGGACGCTTACAAGAAGATAGTGAAGATGGACAAGCCGGTGATCGCGGCGGTGAACGGCTACGCCGTCGGCGCCGGTCTCGACCTGATGATGTCGTGCGACATAAGAATAGCGTCGGAGGAGGCGAAGCTCGGGCAGTTTTTCGTGCGGATGGGGCTGACGCCCGAGGTTGGAGTCTGGCTGATGCCACGGCTTATCGGGCTCGGGCGGGCGAAATTACTGTCCTTCACCGGCGACCTCATAGATGCGAGGGAGGCGGAACGCATCGGGCTCGTCGAGAAGGTGGTGCCTGCAGACAAGCTCATGGAAGAAGCCATGAGCCTCGCAAGGCGCCTTGCCGAAGGCCCGACGAAGGCGATAGGCGTCATAAAAAGGGCGATGCACACCGCGCTCTGGACGGACGTGGACACCGCACTCGCATTCGTCACGCGGATGCAATACCAGCTCGTCCACACCGAAGACCACAAAGAGGCAGTCAGGGCTTTCATTGAGGGGAGGAAGCCCGAGTTCAAGGGCAGGTGACACTCACACTTGCAAGCCGACAAGGCGCAAGCTACTCGAAGTTCAAAGAAGGTAACATTTTCCTAAGTTTATTTTTACACTCATTGCAAAGCTCACTCGGTTTCATCTCGGCTTCAGCTACGGAGTTCGAGAATTGCATGACGCACTCATTTTCGCAGTGACTCAGCCCTAAAACGTGCCCTATCTCGTGAATAGCTTCCTTGCGTACGAGGTCCAATGAGTGGAGGCGGTGTGTGGAAAGCACAGCACCAATACCGAACAGAGCAACGCCGAACACAAAATTCATGCCCTTCACGTATATGTCTGGGGAGAGTATCCAGAGAAAGGGGCGGCGCCCCTCCCTCGCTAGTATGTTTAAGAGCGCTGAGGCGTCAAATTGTCTTCTTCTTGCGTTAAATGCCTCCCTCGGCGGCTCCCTCTCTAAAGCCTCCCGTACTTCGATCCCATAGGTCCTTTCGAGCGCAATGCCCACTGCAGAGAGCACACCACGACTCCTCGCATCGTGAAACATGCTTAGACGCATTAACTACCCCTTCTTAACTTATGTAGCAAAAAGTTTACCATCAGTCGCTAAGAATGCTCGTCCTGAGGGCGGAGATGAATCAGGGGAGGCGGGTGGGAAAGTTTTTATACTTCGAAGCCCTGTACAAAGAAATGGTGGAAATAACAAAGACCATCAAATGCAAGCTCATAGGATTGACAAGGCGAAAGCTTGAGCTGCTCAACCGAGA
>Ga0209411_100031_pt1 | contig 18280 bp, 23 predicted proteins | sample Mar14336cmmetaG_FD_185479 | JGI IMG/M metagenome (GOLD analysis project Ga0209411, IMG submission 185479) | Marine hydrothermal vent microbial communities from Guaymas Basin, Gulf of California to study Microbial Dark Matter (Phase II) - Marker... ... | reverse complement strand
TAATAGGGTTAAGGAACCGAAGAAGTGTCCGCTGTGCTGGAAGAAATCAGACCAAGGTGGGATTGAGAGAAAACCTCCACATTCTCTTCATCTGCGGCAATGCCCCTGCCCTTGCGTCCCGCCTCAAGAACCTTAGGTCTTCAGGGCTAACCCCGTTATCCAGCAGCTGCTTAAACACTGCGAGAATACAGCCCGAAATGCCCACTCTGAGTGACGGTGCCGCTCTCTTACACGCAGATGCGACTTCTAAAATCTCAAAAATCCTAGAAGAACTCTCGAAATCGAAGCCTGCCGCCCGCAGTCTCTCTTCATTAGCGGCGTAAACCGTGCACGGCTGTATCATTAATTCGTCCACTCCTAAAGACTCTATGAGCGCCGCAAGCTTCGGAAGCTCGTCATCGTTAATCCCAGGGCAGTAAACTGCCCTTGCAACTCCTAAAACATCGTCAGAACGCCCCACTAACTCTAAGGCTTTAAGAGCTGCTTTAAATTCTCTAGCTCCACCGCCTGTGATTTTTGCATAAGTCTGCGGCGTCGCGGCGCTCATGCTCACCATCACGATGTCCACCAGCGGCTCAAGCCCCGAAAAACTTTTTTCGTCAAGAAGCGTGCCGTTCGTCTGCAAATCAATACGCACGTCCCCGAACTTCCTACGAAGACCCTTGATTATTGAGATGAGGCGATGAGCGCCAGCGAACAACGGTTCACCGTACTGCGAAATCGTTATAGCCTTAGGGTTTTCGTCTCCATAGTAGCCCTCCCTAGGCGCCGCTCCCGCCTCCGCAGCGACTCTTGAATAGCAGAAAATACAATTTAAGTTGCATGCCGCAGTTATCTCGTAGGAGGGGTGGTGTTTAGGGTTTTTTATCTTAGTATCGAGCCCTTCACAAAAGATACAATGCGATGGTGTATTAATGTCAATTAACATACGAGAAAGGGGAAAGCTGAAAAAGAATTATTTAGGAGGCCAGTTCTTCTCCATCCAGTCAGGAATTCTGCCGCTGTCCGTAGGCCCAACCATAACCTTCCAGCCTGTCGCCTCCTCGGTCTCTCCAGAGATTCTCGCCGCGAGCCCTGGTAGGACCAATGTTTTATGTTTAACTTTTTCTTCGACGCCGCTCTCCTCAAGCGCCTCCTTTATCTTCGCAGCGGTCAACTGACCGCCCGCAACTGCAGCTTCGACGCAGATGCCCTCGGTGTCGATGACGAGAAGGTAGGAGTCGATGTTGTTGGACGTGATGTCGCTTTCCACCGTGTAGTATGTTAATGCGAAGTTCGTGGTCACGAAAACCGGCGACTCCTCCGTCGGGCTGCCGAGGGCTCTCAAGCCGGGCGTCACCGCCACCGGACGCCTTGGATCCGTGTATATGTTTGCGACGAGCGTCGTCTGCGGAATCAACGCGTACGGCTCTATGCTGTGCAGAATCATGATATCCGCATACTTTATCGTGAAAATCGTAGCGAGCACCGTCTCCCAGTAAGCAGCATCGATCTCGTTATCATATACGAGCCATGCCGTCATCGGCACGCAGAGCAGCGGATATGCAATGTCTTTTTGCCCTTCTGCAATTGCTGCTCTCCTCAGACGCACGAAGTTCGCAAGCGTTGTCTCTAAGCCCTTGCCTGTCGGATACGTCCCGGGATCGAGCACGATATCCTCGATGCCCGCTTGCGAGAACGTGACCGCGAGACTCTTCAGCCCGTCGAGGTCGTTCGGCGCCGACACCGTCACCGGCACCTTGTACTCCAGCACCAGCTCCAAAACACGCTTCCAGTTATCCTTCGTCGCCGCATACAGCAGCGGTCTTTTATCAGCTACTATTTTCAAAGCCTCTTCTAAGGCGGTCGCGTCGAAGGAGCAAAGGACAAGCGGCAGGTCCGTGATCTCAGAGACTTTACGCACGCATTCCGCAAACCTCTTCGGATCGCCAGAAGCGTTGCGCACCGCTACGCCGTCAAGCTTCAAGAACTCGCCAACATAGAACTTCTGCCAACTTTGTATCCTGTCAACACGCTCCTTTAGCGCGTCGTCACTCATAGTATCCCAAACGTCGTAGAATAACCCCGTCTTATTGAAAAACGTCAGTTCGTGCCTGTGTAACACGTCCTCGCCGCCTATCTTCTTCGCATGTTCACCAACGCCTATCACAACTTCTCGAACTTCCGGCGCCAGCAACTCCTTCAATTTCTCGTATTTTTCTTTGTACTTTTCCTCCTCGAGCAACGGCTTACATTCCTCCAGCTTTTTCCCCCGCTCTATCAACAGCGATGCAAACGCCATACAGGTCTTCTCGCCACACTCTCCGCAGTTCGTCCTCGGTAGCAACTCATAAAGCTCCATGGGGCTCTTCGCTTTCATTTTCAACACCTCGCAGCCATTTCGCCTGTCATATCACTTCTCAGTCCACGTCAGCCAATTCTCGAACTCTATCTCCTTCTCAACTTCCTTGAAGCCGCCGAGCATCTGCGTCACTTCCTTGACAACCGCTGCCGCTCCCGGATGCATCATCATAAAGAGATTTCCGCCCGCAAGCGCCAACGTCAATCCCGTCACAACCTCATAGATCGGACCTCGATACTCACGGGGACCCCAGTCCGAGTCCTCTTTTATCGGTGACTCCTTCATCCATGCCTCTCTTGCACCCCAAGCGTTCGTCACGCCGCACGAAATCGGGAACGCCAGCTCCTCGTCGCCTTTTAAGGCGGCAATCTTCATACGCTCGATGTTCGTAAATGCGTAGTCGAGGCCATAGCCGAGAGCCGCAGTTGTCGGATCCATCACAAGGTCCTCACGCTTCACGCCGAGCTTGAACAGGTGACGGTTCAGCGTCTTCTGCTGATTGATGTCGAGCTGCGTCCACGAGAGTACGACATGCCCGTGATCGATTGCAGCTTTCGCAATTCGCTCGTAGTCCATGTTCAGATTCGCTGACGCTAGCAGGCAACGCTCGCCCTCCGCAACTTCCGCTGCCGCCTCAAGCACCGCTGGGTCCTTATCCGGATTGCCGGAACCACCGATGATTATCGGAACCTTTACCGCCTGCAGAACTTCCTCAACGACCTTAGCTGCCTCCTTCGGCGGCGTGTCCTTAATCAACGGGTCGGTGCTGATCAAGTGAATCGTTACCATGTCCGCCCCGAATTTTTTGACGTTCTTCTTCGCCCATTCTCCAGGATCCTCCATCACATCTGCATAGTGTTCACGAACCGCCTTTGCCAGCGGTATTGGCATGTCGAAGCAGTCGATCGCAATCCTTGGCGGGTTTGGATTCTGATATTCAAAGCCATAAAACGGAAGCGTCTTATCGCCGCCAAGCTTCACGACGTTCTCACGAGTGCCCCCGTCAGCGGCGGTTGCTCCAATGATTACCTCCTCAATTTGCCCGACCCACTCCTGCTTCCCCACCTCAAACTTCGCAGCTACCAGTTCCTCCGGGATTGCGGGAGCGACAGGCGCGGGAGGCGCCATTTCCGCAGGCGCCGCCGCAGGTGCAGCCGGGACGCCCAAGGATTGCAGCACGCTCTCCACAGGATATCCGGCGAGCTTTGCGATGGCAAGAATGCTGAAGAGTCCGTGCGCCGCCTGCACCGCAAACTGGCTTATCATCTGCGAAGATTGTAACGCTGCTTGCAGCGTCGCCAACAATTCTGAAGAGACGCCAACGCCACCCTCAACTTCTAGCTCGATGTCCCCTTTGATCTTCACGTCCTCAAGCTCCAAGACACCGTATTTCTCCAGCAGCTTGCTTATATCCTCCAGAGTGAGCTTCTTTGCCATTTTTACCACCCTAGCCCAGCTCGAGCTCCACCGTACCTTTAACCTTTACATCCCTCAATTCCACTTCCCCGTACTTCTCAAGGAGCTCCACAATATCCTCTATGCTCACTCCCTTCTCCTTATCTTTCTCTTCTCCCATGATAACCCCCTACAAAGCCAAAAACCCCATGAGTTCATCAATTGCATGGGAAAAGGGTGAGTCTTCGGGCAACTCCGTCAGCGGTCTCCCCTCGATATCGAGCTGCAAAACGTTCTCGTCATAAGGCATGACGCCCGCGACCTCCAACCCCAACTCCGCAGCGCCCTGCCTCAAAACCCTCTCCTCCTCCACGCTCCTGATCATGTTGAGCACCAAATACTGCCTTTTCACCCTCACGAGACCCGCCAGCTCTTTTATCCTCCTCGCAGTGCTAAGCGCCTTCTTCGTGGCGTCCACAACGACCAGCAGCTTGTCAACGTCACGGACTGTCCTTCGGCTGAAGTGCTCAAGCCCCGCCTCGCAGTCCACCACCACAAAACGGTAACCTCCTACAATCCTGTCTAAGACCTCCCTGAGCAGGTGATTCACGGCACAATAACAACCGGGACCCTCAGGACGACCCATGACGAGGACGTCGAAACCTCGACTCTCGCAAAGCACGCCCATCAGCTTGTATTCGAGCTGCAGCTTCTTGTCAACGGTCGGCGGCATCCTGTCACGCTCACGCTCGAACGCCTCACGCACATCGCCCACCGTCCTTTCGAAGCGCTCGCCAAGAGCTTCGCAAAGATTAGAGTTGGGGTCGGCATCCACCGCAAGCACCGGACGCCTTCCACGACGCACAAGCTTCAGCACGAGGAGCGCCGCAACCGTAGTCTTGCCCACGCCGCCCTTGCCCGTCACCGAAATGACTGTCGTCATCGATGGGAGGAGAGAGGAGAAAAATTACTTCTCCTCCTTTTTCTTCAGTATTATCTTGCCGATTGTTATGTTCGCATCTTTCAGGATTATTTTCACCGGAGCACCTGCTGGCGTCGTTGGTATTTGGATTTGCGGCTGCGCCGCCGGCGCTGTGGGCAACAATGGGAACTGCGGCATAGCAACCTGTGGCGCCGCCGGCTGCTGTGCCGGCGCCGCTGCCGTCGGCGCTGCGGCAGCTTCCGGCGCTGCTGCCTCCGCCGCAGCTGCTTCTGGCGGCGCCTCCTCCTCGACCCAGCCTTCTGTGATCTTCTTGCCGTCGACCGGGCGGACCACGCCCTTCACCACCGGATGGTCCACCTTCTTCAAGAACTCCTTAAGCTCATCGATGGTCTTTGCTTCCTTCTCTGTCGCTATCTTGTCCTTCATCTCGTCAGGAATTGCGTCAGCGACCCTTTCCTTGAGGTCGGATGCCATCCAAACGACCCGCCGCCAGCCACCGTCTGCCTGTATGAACTTCGGCGAGTAGAAGTACGGAATGCCGATGCCGAGGAAGCCGTGCACTTGGCGACCGCCGCCCACGCTCCCGGCGATCGTGGAGAACGGTAAACCGATTGGCGTGTCCCTGACCTTTGAACCACGGTGAATCCAGCCGATGCCGTCCACCTCTGGAATATAGAAACCTGCAACTTCGAAGCAGCCGCAGCTCGTGTGCGGGCAGTCGAGGAACGAATGCAGCTTTATCCTGCTGTACTCGCCGCCAGAGAGCCGGACGGCAGCTTCGTTCACGCCAGTGTACTCGCCGGCAATCGGATCTATGCACTCGCCCTTAGGAATGGGGGCGTTTGGACCCTCAGGGTCGACACGCGCGGAAGCCCGACAGTCAAACCATGTCATCGCACCACAAAGCGATGGGCGATCAGGCGTGACGACGCAAACGTTCGTCGGCGCGAAGCTCTGACACAGCGTACACTGGTAAAATTCCTCAACATCCTCGTCGTGCAGCCCCCTCGTCCGCTCATCACGAGCCCTGTAGATCTTACGAGCTTCCTCAAGCCTCTTCTCTACCTCTTCTTTATCAGTGATGTAAAGAGCTTCCATTTTCTGAATAAACGGCAACTCTGATTTGAAAAGCTCGATGGTCTTCTTCCCTATCTGCTTCAGCGACTTCAGCCCCTTTTTTATCGCAGACTTGCTGATCCGCACCCAGATTTCATCCCGCTGGTTAAGGTGCATGTAGCCTTGAATATATGGCTGGAACTCGTGGTTCCGCCGTTCGATGACGGGCTCCAAGTCCTTGTCGATCTCTGGACCCCAGACCTTGTAGATCATGGCGTAGGGGTAGGCTTTGCCCTCTTCCATCTCTGTGAGATCAGGTCCGATGAGTTCGACGTGCCCATCTTTCACCTTTTCGGCATCAGGCTCGTAGATCACAAGCTCGAAGCCGGGCTGCGTCGGTCCGCCGAGCTCCACGAACATGTCTTCCTTCCTCACCCGCTCGCCCTCATACATCGGGCTCACGTCCAGTGGAAACTCCTCCTCTTCTGCCATTTCTCTACCTCCTTATGTTTTCTACAAACTTCTTTAGCATCTCCTTATATTTGTCCTCATCCTTTGGGCGGATGTTCGGGAACGACATGGCGGCGTTCGGGTGGAAGTAGCGATCGATGGAAATCGCCCGCATCAGCGGTCGGACGCAGAAGTTCCGGATGCAGGAGAGCATCTGCGACGCATAGTAGTAGAGGATGCCGAAGAAGATGACGACGTCGTAGCCCCCGCCGCCGTCGAGCCCTCGCCACTCCGGGTCCCTGAGGCAGTTCGTCAGCTCGTGCAGGTTTATGATGTGCACGTTGTCGGTGTAGCCTTTCTGGACGAAGCCTTTAATCGAGTGCCCGGTGGCGGCGATCGGAATGCCCTTCCTACCGATCTCGATGGCGATGTCCAGATAAAAGTCATCTCTGAGGATCTCAGAGCCGACGACGAGCAGCGGACGCTTCGCCGAGGACACGACGGATGCCATCGCCTCTGGCGTCGCCACCACGCCGAGCGCCGCCGGTCCGGGAACGTTCGCAATGTCGAAAGGCTCGCACGCCATACTCCTCACCTCCCCTCATCACTCCTTCTTCTTTCTTATCAGTCTCGGCAAGTTTGTCGGGTCGAAGGACGCATCGTAAGGACGCATCGGACCCTCCAGAATCCTCTTCCGCTCCCAGTCTATCTTCCAGCCGTGCTCGTCCTCTAACCTCTTCAAAAGCTCATCCCTTCTCGCAATTGGCAGGTCGGTGGTGGTCCGCACGAACAGATGCCAGTCCGGCGGCATGCATCCGAGGTACTTCTCATGCAAGTCTATGTAGTGCGTCAGTTTTATCGAGCGGCCGCGGTCGGTGTCGGACGGGCGGAAGCACAGCTTCGCAATCATCGGAAGCGCCTCCTCGACGGTCTCGCAAGCGACGAGCAAATGCTGCGGCGCCGGCTCGAAGTAGTACTCGGTGCCGTCCCTCGCATCTATGATCTTCCAGTCATCCTTAATGTCCGGGCGTCCCAAGTAGGCTCTGCGGTACTTCGTGCCGTGCGGTCCGACAACTGCCGGAACTCCAAGACGGTTGAAGCCTGTAGCGATCGACGCCGCCTTCTGCGACATCGCCCCCCATGCGACGCCGCAGGCGCCGACCCTGCTCAGAATGTAATCTGCGATCTCCTCGTAGTTGCCCCTGATGTTCCTCCTCGCGAAAATCGATGCTATTTTGATGCAGGCGCCGTGTATGTGGGCGTTCGAGACGCACGAGCCTATATTCAAAATTCCACCAGCATCAAACCTTCCGTGGTGTTTCTCGTACAGCGTCATCCCGTCCTCGTCCTTGTAGAGCGCGATGTCCGTCGCCGCACACCCCGTTAAAACGACTATGTAGTTGCGTTCCGCAAACTCTTTAGCGATGAGCCAAACGTCCCTCGTGCCGTTCGGGTAGTTACCACAGCCTATGATCGCAATTACGCCTGGAATCGTCCCAAGGACTATCGGAGCGCCGACGTTCCTGATTTCCGTATCCCAGACCGCACCCCTGCCTATTCTCGCCTTACCCCTCTCCTGCTTGACATAGGGGTATGCCGCCTTTGTGATAACGTCCACAATTGGAATATGCATCTTACAAACCTGCTCGCAGCGTCCGCAGCCGACGCAGAGGTCAAAAAGCTCAGCGAGCGGCTTCGTGTCGCCCGTCGCCGCCTTCGCCATCGCGCTCCCGATCCTGAGACCGTTCGGACAGGCGAGCGTGCAGTTCCCGCACTGGTAACAGAGTCGTACCCAGCGCTGGAATTCCTCGTCATCCATGATTATTTTCATTGCCCGCCGCTTCGGAGCGATCTGCATTGCGGTCTTCACCGCGACCTCGCCGACCCGCTCGGGATCAAGGATCAAGACGCCTGGAACCTTGCCCTCCACGAGGTCCTTCACGACCTTGTCCGGCTCGTCGTAGGTGCGGTCTTCGAGCCCGTGCAGCGCCTTGTCGTTCGTTGCGATCACCGGCGTGAACGTCTTCTGCGCAAGCTCTATGATGTCCGCCCTGATGCACTGCTCGTCGATGACGATGACATCGGCGATGCCGAGCCTTATCGCACGGAGCTGCCTTCCGAGGGCACATGCGATTTTCGCCTTCGGGTAGTAGCGCGTGGTGTCGTGGGCGGTGCAACAAATGCCCGCAAGCTCGACGGCGCCGTCAAGCCCGTGCTCCATGAGGTAATCGGCGATGTCGGCGGCGGGCGGCACGTTGTGCCCGATCACCAGAATCACGGGCTTGCTCGTATCAATGGTGCCCAAGCCGACCTCGACGAGCGGGACGTCGGGACCGCCACCAGGATGGCTCGACGGCAGCTTGTAGGCTGCGATCTGTATGATGTCCGCAACCTCCTTCGCCAGCGAGTCGAGCATGCCCATGTGCAACGCCTTCGACTCGAAATCGAGGACCGAGCCTTCCTGCCCCGTGTGTAGGGCATCAGAAAGCTGGACGATCTGCTCCTCTACGTAATCAAGAACCTCTTCCAAGTCGCCAATCGTCTTCGGCTTTATTCCGGTGATGAGTCTCGTGAGCGGCGCCTCAATAGCGATCTCGGGTCCAAAATCAATCGGAACATCCCTACCAAACTTCCTTATCAGATCATGCAGCAGGTGCCTTGCGTGCCCTGTATGAGCGGTGCAGCCGACGAGGCATGCGAGCAGCACGATCCTCCCCTGCTGGGCATCCATCCTGATACCACAGGCGCCCTTTTTGTTCCCTGAAAGGTCGCACTTCCCGTAAGTACAGAGGCAGCACATGTCGCAGAACGGTGCGTAAAACGGCTTGTAGCGCTGGAGAAGTTTGAAATCCCAGTTGCGGAGCGTCGTGATCCCCGGCTTCGGATGCGGACCCATCGGTTCCCACTCTTCCTCCTCCTCCGCAACCTCTCCGATGAAAATGCGTACGTTTTCCAATCCTGCGACGTCTAAAATGCCTTTTGCCATAATATCACCGCTCTCCTCTTGTTATCCTCTCGAACTCGTATTACCACTCGCACAAATCCTATAAAAATTTTGCTTTTTGTTCAGAACGACAGCCCGCCGCTCTCTTTAAGCTCTTTGTAGATTTCACGCTGCACGATGAACCGCATGATCTCGTTAGTGCCCGTCGGGATCATAGAGAGGCGTGCCCGCCGGAAAGCCCACTCCGCCGGATATTCATCGCTCAAGCCACGCCCGCCAAGGATCTGGACGGCATTATGGGCTATCTCGAAGAACGTCTCCGAAGCGAAGACTTTAGCCATCGCTGACTCCTTGACGGCGTCGAAACCAGCGTCTATGAGACGTACGGCATGGTACACAAGGAGCCTCGCGGCTTGGAGCTTCGTAGCCATGTCCGCAATCCTGAAGCTGATCGCCTCAAAGCTCCTTATCGGGACGCCGAACTGCACACGCTCGCTGGAGTATCTAACGGCGAGTTCAAGCGTCGGCTTAGCTTCACCGACGAGCATCGCAGCGTACAGCGAACGTTCTATGGCAAGCTCGTCCACCATCACCTTAAAGCCCTCGTTCTCCCTCCCAAGGACGTTCTCAGCAGGCACTCGCATGTTGTTGAAGCGGAGATGAGAATTCACAAGCCCAGGGAGCCCACCGAGGATCTTATACTCCTTTTCGACCTCGAAGCCTGCAAAGTCGGGCTCTACGATGAAACACGTCATGCCCTGTGCAGGATCGACGTGCGGGTTCGTGATCGCCCAGACAAGGAGGACATCCGCCTGGCTTCCGGTTGTGATGTTCCGCTTTTCCCCGTTTATGACGTACTCGTCGCCCTCGCGCCTCGCGATCGTCTTCATCATCATAACATCGCTCCCCGCCTCCGGCTCGGTGATCACGATGGCGCCCAGCTTCTCGCCCTTCCCCGCATGGGCTCTAAGTAGCGCTCCTTCTGCTCCTCGGTCCCGTGCCGCATGATGGTGGCGTAGGAATAGGACGATGTCGAGTGCAAATATGCGAGAGGAGAACACGCTGCCCCCAGCTCCTCGGCGACTATCGCCTCGTAGATCAGCTTCCCACGCCCGCCGTATTCCGGCGGGAACACCTGCCCAAGAAAGCCGCTCTCGCCCAGCTTCCTATATAGCTCCCGGGGAAAAATGTCCTTCTTGTATATGTCGTCGACGAGCGGCGCCACCTCACGCTCCAGAAAAGCCCGCACCTCTTCTCTAAACCTGATCTCCTCATCACTAAAATACAGCTCTTCCTTCCTCATTCACGCCCCCTACGTTGCTCTTACGAGGCGTAGAATACAAAACTTTCGCCCACAGACTCGATTGGAGCTCAGCTCACTACGGATGTGCATAGTTACACGCGCATTCGGCTCTTTAATTGCCGTTTAGCTTCCAACATGAATGTTGACGACTATGCCGGGCGTTTTATTTTACAAAATGTCGCTAAGAAAGCCCCTTGAGGGGACTGTGGGGGGTGGGAAAGTTTTTATATGTGAGCGGAGCTGGGAATTGAAGCGAGCCCACGCCTAATGTGGGCAGGGGCTGTGTGCCAAGCCGGAGGGGAGCGCAGCTTCGTGCTGCACGCCTCTCAACCTCCCGCCGATGGAAGCCCCTAGTCGGGGAGGAGGTCACATAGCCAAGTACCACCTACGCCCTCAAACCAATGATATTGTAAATCCGATCCATGTCAAGGCTCCGTCGCACAACCGCTGCGAGCTTATCACACTCCCTGTCCAAGTCCAGCGCCTCTCCCATCTTTAACGGCTCTAAACCTTTCCTTAAACGTAAAAAATTGACGAAAGCTCTCCTAAACGCATTGTTATCAAAAATACCGTGTATGTACGTGCCGAAGACGTTTTTCTCGGCGGAAAACGCCCCATCCCTCTCAAAAACTTCTTGATCCGAGCGCTTTAGGATCGTGAAAGCATTCTTCTCCTTTGAGAGCGTCCTGCCCATATGGATCTCGTAGCCCTCAACTCGCCCGTCGTAAAAGGGTAAATTTGAAGCTGCGACCACCTGATGCGTTATTTTGTCCTTTTCGAAGAGCGTGACGGCGTCGAGCAGCCCCAAGCCCTCAGCCCTCCTCACGGCAGATTCCACGCCGCTCTCGTCCACGACGAGGCGTCCGAGCATCTGGAAGCCCCCGCAGATGCCAACTATGAGCGTGCCCCGCTCATGCGTCCGTAGGATCTGCGCGGCGAGTCCGCTCTTTTTCAGGTCCAGCAGGTCATGAATCGTGTTCTTCGTCCCGGGCAAAATTATGGCGTCGGCGTCCGCTCTGAGATCCTCGCCGAGACGCACGTAGCGCAGCGAGACGTCCGGCTCCTTTTCAAGGGCGTCGAAGTCCGTGAAGTTGGAGATGTGAGGCAGTAAGATGACGTCCACCTTCACCTCCGCATCCTTGCGGCTGCCACGCCACGATTCGAGGGCGACGGAGTCCTCCTCGTGGATCCTAAACTGGAAGTAGGGGACGACCCCGAGTACCGGCTTGCCCGTCCGCCGCTCCAGAAAATCGAGCCCGGGCTTCAAAATGCTGAGGTCGCCTCGAAATTTGTTGATGATGAAGCCACGGACGAGCTCCCGCTCATCCGGATCGAGAAGCTCGAGCGTGCCGAGGAGCCATGCGAAGACGCCGCCCCTGTCTATATCACCGACGAGGAGGACCGGAGCTTTGAAAAGTTTCGCAATAGTCATGTTCACGATGTCGTTTTCCTTGAGATTAACCTCGGCGGGGCTGCCGGCGCCCTCGATGACGATGATATCGTTCTCGGCGGCGAGCTTCTCGTAACACGCCTTAATGGCGACGAGCGCCTTGGGCTTGAACTCGTGATACTCACGAGCGGTCATATTGCCGATGGGCTTTCCCAAAAACACGACCTGCGCCCCGGTATCCCCCGTCGGCTTCAGGAGGATAGGGTTCATCTCGACCCGCGGCTCCTTGCGGGCGGCAAACGCTTGGACCGCCTGCGCCCTCCCGATCTCGTGCCCGTCCTTGGTGACGAAGGAGTTGAGCGCCATGTTTTGCGCCTTGAAGGGTGCAACCTCGAAGCCGTCGTCCGCAAAAATCCGGCAGAGGGCGGCGACGAGCACGCTTTTCCCGACATGCGAGCCTGTGCCTTGAATCATGAGCGGCTTCGCCGCCATCACCCCACGTTCGGCAAACCTGATTAAAAACAATTTCGTATGAGTTTACGAGGCTACGGGCAGCAACTAGGGACAGCACAAAAAGCAGATTAAGATTACGATTCCGCCACCTGCGAGAAGGCTTAAGTTTGAGTTCTCGGTCGATGTAGCTGAGGGGTGGCGCTCACCTCTCAAGGATGCGCGCCCGCCACTTGTCCTTCAGGTCCAGCTTCGTGATCATCACGTTCGACGGGTGCACGGGGCGGGGCACTTCGGAGAGGTCGGCTTTTGCCACGACGACCCCGTCCACGAAAATCACACCACGCTTGAGATCGACGGCGGTCACCTTACCTTCCTTGCCCTTGAAGTCGCCACGGAGGATGCGGACGGTGTCGCCCTTGCGCACGGGAAGGCTCCGCCGCCCGTATTTTTCACGAAGCTCCTTACTAAGCGGCGCACTCAAGAACTTGCGACGGACGTGCAGCGGCGCCTCGTATATTGCGAGCCGCTGCTTCCTCGGCTGCTTGGACTTCGTGCGCATCCTTAACACCTAACCCGACCTAAACAATTATACTCGCCGCAGATGCGATCTTCGAGAAGCGCTCGACAGCCTCCTTGGCAACAGGACCCCTAATTTCCGTGCCCTTCGGGTCGCCTTTGTCGTCGGTGATGATGGCGGCGTTATCTTCGAACTTCACCCTTATCCCCGAGGGGCGGCGTATCTCCTTCTTCTGCCTTATGATCACGGCGTTCAGCACCTGCTTCCGCATCTCCGGCGTGCCCTTCTTGACGGAAACGACCACCATGTCGCCGACGCCCGCCGCCGGGTAGCGGTTGAGCACACCACGGTAACCTTTTACCATGATGATCTGCAATTCCTTCGCCCCCGTGTTGTCTGCGCATTCCAAACGGGCACCAACTGGCAACGCCCGCGGAACGCTCGACTTTATTCCCTTCATCTGCCTCCCCTTCTGTGAATGCAAGACGGACCTCACTTGCGATTCGTAGGGAGTTCTTTAATAAGTTTCGCTCGGTGCCCTTTAAGACTGTGAACAGACCGAGAACATCATGCGTTAAGGGTGACGCGCGGAAAACGTTGTAGTATCCAGTATGAGTAGTAGGATCATAGCTTAACGGTCGGAGTCGGTGCGCAAGCTCTTAGGAGGATGCATATTTTCATAAGCCTTGGCGGCAGGAGACCACCCTGGGTGGAGGAATGCCACCTTTCTCACCCCGTTTTAAGCCGATAATTTTCGAGGCAGAGCCTTAGGGCGCGCTTGCGGACGCTTCGAAGGCGATGCCGCTCTTAACTGGCTCCTCCCGCAGGCTGCTGCCAGCCGCCTTATGCGGGCGATGATCGCTCGCATGAGACCACCGCAAGCCGCCCCTTCAGATGGGGGTAGTTGACCTGGCCCTCCGATTCGGAAAACAGAATGAAACCTAAAACTGCCTCCTTCACTCCTTTCTTATCTTCTCAACGACGACGAAACTTTTCGTCTTACTTATCGGACGGCATTCTGCAATCTTCACGATGTCGCCGACCTTTGCATTTATACATGGCGGGTTGTGAGCATGGATTTTAGAAGTACGCCGCTCGTACCTCTCATATTTTCTTATCTTCTTCAAATACTCCCGCTTCACGACGACGGTCTTGGGGGCCCTATCTTTGATGACCTCTCCCACCAGTATTTGCCCGCGTACGGGCAACTTCCCGTGGAACGGGCAGTTCTCGTCGTCGCACTCCTCCTCAGGAGGTTGCACATCCAGCCCAATATCCCTTACTTTGCCCAACCGTCTCACCTTGCCTTCCTCATAAGCTTTTTAATTCTATCTTCAGGTCTCACCGCCAAAATATCGCCCCTGACAAGGACATTACCTTCCTCTAACTTGAAAAGGAACACATTTCCACGTTTTGGTATCTTCTTCCTGACGCCACCTTTTTCGATGACGAACATATTTTTTGTCTCATCAACGACAATACCACTCAGCCCGCGCATACACTCATTCGTACTCTCTGCGACCTCAATCTCAAGCCCAATGAACTCATGGAGTATTAGATTTCTTGGTGTTATTTTCACTCTCCACCCTCCTGCTGGCACGCCGCAGCACGGTCACTCTTCGACAGTGTATCCCATCTCTTGCAACACTTTCTTCACTTTTTCAGTCTGATCGCCCTGAAGCTCGATTCGTCCGTCTTTGACGGTGCCGCCGCACGCACACCGCGTCTTCAGCTCCTTGGAAAGCGCCCAGAGATCTATGTCCTTTGCGTTTATCCCTTCGATGACGGTCATCAGTTTCCCAAAGCGCCTCCTCGTCGTCGTCACCTTCACCCGCTGTAGCTCCTTTACTATCTCTTCACAAACGCACAAATCCTTAGGAAGCCCACACTTCTCACAAACTTCCATGCGCCCTCCGCCTCTCTTCCAACACCGTTTTTATCCTCGCAATCGTCCTCCTTATCTCACGAACTCGTCCAGGATTTTCAAGGGCGCCCCCCGCCGCTATCTTCGTGCGTTCCCGCAGCAACTCCATACTCAGCTCTCGCAGCTCCTCTCTAAGCTCCGCATCGCTCATTTTCCTTATCTCGTCCATCTTTAAAATCGCCATCAGACTCCCCCCTCCGTAGCTTCGGTCTCTGCAACTTCCTCAGCTTCTGCTTCAACTCCTGCCCCCGCCTCTGGCTTGACCACCTCGAACCTATCTGGGATCTTGGCGTCGGGGCGTATTAGCCTCACCTTGACGCCGATGACCCCCGCTTTTTTCTTTGCGATCGCAAAGCCCTCGTCCACCATCTCCTGAGCGGGCTCGCCGCAGTGCTTGATGTAACCGGCGACGAACTTCTCGGTCCTTGCTCGTGGCCCAGAAAGTTTCCCTGAGATCGTAATCTCACAACCGAGAGCGCCTGCGTCCATGATGCGGCGGAGCGTCGAACGCCCCGCACGACGGAAGTGCCAGCCACGTTCTATGAGCTTTGCGAGCTTTGATGCCATCAGCTGCGCGTTCAGCTCCGGCATCTCTACTTGCTGCACATCGATCTGTGGGTTATCGAAGTCGTGAGCCTCCACAACTTCCTTTGTTATCTTCCGTATCGTCCTGCCGTCCTTCCCGATCACCATGCCCGGTCGCTCCACGTACACCGTAATCTGCGTGCCCATCGGCGTCCTCTTTATTTCCATACCGCCATAGCCGCCCCTGTCCAGCTCTTTCGCAAAGTATTCATTAAGCTTTACTTTCTTCAAACCTTCCTCCACGAACGTTCGCTCTATCAATGCCCGCCCTCACCCCCCTTCAATATAACCTCAACGGTGACGGTTTCTGTGTTTTTCGGAGTTGCTCTGCCAAAAGCTCGTGGCATGAAACCTCGTATCGTCCTGCCCTTTTTGGTGGCGATGTGCCAGATCCGCATCTCTTCGGGCTCAAGCCCCTTATAGGCGGCGTTCGCCGCCGCATCCTCCAGTAATCGCAAGATGGCTTTCGCCGCCTTCACGGGATAACGTCCTGCATACCATTTCTCCAACCCTCGGCGGTGCCCGACCTTGCGCTTGTGCTTCCTGAACGGCACCGGTCTCTTCATTTCGATCACTTCCTCCAGATACCTCTTCGCGTCGCTGAACTTCATGCCCCTGATGGCATTACATATCTCATAAGCATGCTTTCTGGAGATGTGCAACTCGCACGCCATCGCCTTTGCCGTCGTTTCCGGGTCTGCCTCGACGCAGAATTTTAACCGTCCCATATCCGCATCACTTCAGCGGCACATACTTCGACGACCTCGTGGCGCCGACGCCCGCGGCGCCGTGCACGACTCTCTTACGCGTGAGCGCGAATTCCCCTAAATAATGCCCTATCATCTCCGGCTTTATCTCCACGTACTGGAATGTCTTGCCGTTATGGATTCCGATGGTTTTCCCCACCATTTGCGGCAGTACTATCATGTCTCGCAGGTGCGTCTTGACAACATCCCTCTTCCGCAACTTCTCAAGTAGCTTCTTCTCTTCCTCTCTAAGCCCACGACGCAACTTCCTACGTTGCCTCGCTGGTAATAGCTCCGCTAGCTCCTCTAAACTCATCTTTCGCAGCTTTGCCAGCGTGTAACCTCGATAAATGAACTCCTCAGCCTTCTTCGGCTTCACCTTTGCCCTCTTCTTCTTTGCCATCTCACTTCACTTTTGTTTATCTTTATTTTTATAAGGTGCCGCCAAGAGGCCTCCCTTTTCAGTAGTAGGGGGGAGCTGCGAGGATTTAAAAATATGTGTCGGGTGCATAAATCCAAAACGATCTCCGTGGCGTCTCCAACATTTTTGAAAAAGTGACGGAAAAGGAAAACCGAGCCGAGAGGCATGAGAAAGTAGAATAAGATGTGGTTCATCTCTTCCTTCGCCCTGTGCGGCGGGCTGCGATGCTTCCGACTTTACGTCCAGGCGGCGCGCCACGAGCGACGGTCTTCGGGCGTCCGACATGCTGGTGCTTGCCGCCGCCGAACGGATGGTCTACGGGATTCATCGCAACTGCACTCGTGCGAGGCCACTTTGCAGCTTTTGACTTCATCTTGTGGTATTTCTTACCGGCTTTCACGAAAGGTTTATCTGTCCTGCCGCCGCCAGCGACGACGCCGACGGTCGCCAAGCACCTCGAGTCAAACCACTTCTTCACGCCACTCGGCAACTGGACGAGCGTCCTATCACCCTCATGTGAGATGACTGTCGCGTAGCTTCCAGAAGCTCGTACGAGCTTCCCACCGTCGTTACGTTGTATTTCGAGATTACAGACCGGAAAACCCTCTGGAATCTTGCCAAGCGGGAGTGTGTTCCCTATCTTGGGCTCGGCGTCGTCGCCGTACGCGAGCACGTCGCCGACGGCTACACCCTCAGGTATGAGAATGTATTTCTCCTTGCCGTTCACCCGCACCTTACCGATTGGAGCGTTTCTCCCCGAATCATGAACTATTTCCGTGAGCACGCAGGTCACAGTCTGCCCAATATCCACTTTTACATGTGTCAGGTCCGCCTTCCTGCGGGGCGGCGCCCGGTACGTGGGCGTGCCCTTCCCTCGGTTCTGCGCTATTATTCTCTTGCCCATTGTTCACACCTCAGAGTATGCCAAGCTGTGTTGCAATTTCCCTCGCCTTCCCTTCCTCCTCAAACTGCACGATTGCTTTCTTTTCGCCTTTTGGAGTTATCATAGTGCGCACGCTGCGGACGCTGGCGCCGAAGCGCCGCTCCACCTCTTCCTTTATCTGTTTCTTGTTTGCGTTAATGTCGACGACAAACGTCAGCTTGTTTTCCTTATCTATCAGCGTCGTCGCCTTCTCGCTTGCCACGATGTGCTTTAGGACCATAACTGTGAATAATTACCCCTCTGATTTAAGAATATCGTTGCTGCTAATTCCCTCCTTTTCAAAGGTGGGCAGGGGAGGCGGGTGGGAAAGTATTTATATATGGGGACCACACATATGATGGCGAAGCAGGAGCGCTGGATAAGCGCGGCGGGCTGCGTTATAGCATCTATTATCACTTCGTACGGTGCACGAAATACAGAAGACCTGTTCTCGTGGGAGAGGTTGCAGAGTATCTGAAACAGCTTCACGAGGGGAAATAGCGAAGAAGCGTCAGATTATACTGAGGGAGCAAGTCGTGAATCCAGACCACGTTCATCTCTTCATAACCGCACATCCGAAGTGGTCACCTTCACAGCTTGTGAAGATATTCAAAGGCTGCAAAGTTCCTGTTTGAGAGATTTCCCGAGCTGAAGGAGAAATTGTGGAAAGGCCATCTCTGGAATCCCTCTATTGTGGTACATGCGGAGACGTCACAAAGGAGACAATAAGGAAGTAGGCAGAAGGTGAAATGATTGCAATAACTCACAAGTTCAGGTTGTATCCTACGAAGGAACAAGAGGAGAAGTTGCTGTTCATATTAGAGCAATGCAGGTGGGTCTATAACAAGCTGCTTTCGATCATAAGCGAGAGTGAGAGCACACCACCAAAA
>Ga0209411_100030_pt1 | contig 18933 bp, 20 predicted proteins | sample Mar14336cmmetaG_FD_185479 | JGI IMG/M metagenome (GOLD analysis project Ga0209411, IMG submission 185479) | Marine hydrothermal vent microbial communities from Guaymas Basin, Gulf of California to study Microbial Dark Matter (Phase II) - Marker... ... | reverse complement strand
GGCGTGCACGCCGAGTTCCGGCTGTTTTCCGAGAATGTGCCTGGAATCTCCGCATAAATGCTGTATCACGTAGGCGCCCCGCTCCTTTATTTTCTTCACGCCCCGCTTATACCAGGGCCACGCAAACTCTTCGCACTGCTTCGGTGAAATCGTGCAAGTGGGAGTATCGTTGTAGAAAATCGTTATCGACCCCTCTTTCTATCCCAGCCCGTGCGTACTCCATGCCGGATTCATAGCATATGTCGACGATTTTTTAAAGAGTTCGGGCTCCCGCATCATCCACATGGAGCCGGTAGCTACACTGGTCACAGCTACAAAAGCTTCTAAGAACGGTCCGGGGACCTGAAGCACCAGCGGCACTTTTTCCCTCTCGCATTTTTCAGCCAGAATCTCGATGGCTTTCATCACCGCCGGATATCTGCCATCCTTTTCAGGATCGGGCACAAAAAGTTTGTCCACGTCTTCAGGCTTATTTACTGGGAACTTCTTGAGAACAGGTATGTTATCTTTTCTCCATTTATCCAGCTCGCCACCCCATATTTCCGGGTCGAAGTAGCCTTCATAAGGTATTCGCACGCTTTCAAGCCCACCCATTTCATACGCCGCCAAGAAAGCTTTGCCATCTTCTCGGCATCCCAAAACGCCTCAGGCCATGCGGCGCCGCATGCATCCATGAGTTCGACGATGCCGTTCTGCGTTATTCCGGTCACGGGAAGCCTGTCGACAGACTTCAATTCCAAAGCTGCGTGAGCTACCCCTCGCTTCGCAAGGGGCTGCGTGGGGAGTTTGCTCTTTACGAGCCTTATCCCCACAGGCGGGTTCACGCCGCCACTACCCGTTATCCTTGGGACTCACGGGCTACTTCTACCAGCCTACGGCTGCCCAGCCTTACGGCTGTTACGAGGGCATTACACCATACAACTTCAAAGTATTTAACTTACCACCCCCTCCCCTGTATCCCCTCGCTCGCAAGGGTCTTGCAAGCAACGGGATGATTAAAAATGCTTCTTTGTCCCGAAGCCATTGCGTGTCGTCTCGTATGCAAACTTCGCATCTTGTCCAGCGAAGCGATTGCGGCAAGTAGAAAGAGGATGACAGCTAGCTCTCCTCGTCGCCGCATTTTAATTTCAGAATTCGCACCGCGAGGTGCGCTGCGTTCGCCCCGTTATCGATGCCTACGGTGGCGACGGGCACGCCTGACGGCATTTGTACCATCGAAAGCAAGGCATCAAGCCCTAAGAGTTTTGCGCTCACCGGCACGCCGATCACCGGCTTTTCGGTCCGCGCGGCGATGACGCCGGGGAGCGCCGCCGAAAGTCCCGCGATCGCTATGAAGATGTCAGCATCGCTCTTCTTCACGTACTCGTCAAGCTCCTCGGGATTCCTGTGCGCGGAAAGCACCCTGAGCTCGTAGGCGACGCCATACCTCTCAAGAACCTCCACCGCCTTCCTCGCAACACCCTCATCGCTCTTGGACCCCATTATCACGGCTACTTTGCCTCGCATAAACGTCCTTTTAGAACGTGGCTTTAAAGCTGCAACGAAAACACTATATGCTCGCCGTTCCTCTTATGAAGGATCATGAAGGTCTCGACGTCGAGCCCTTCCAGAGAGCTTTCAAGCCGCTCCACCTCCCTCGTCTTTTCCAAGATGAGGTTGAAGCTCCGCTCCGGGATTTCGTAATGGGAGCTGTGCGGGTTGCCTTCGGAATGCACCTCCGCCATCACCCGCAGCCGCGGCTTGACCGAGGCGCCCTCTATGATTCTCGAGGCTGCGATGATTTTCTGATCGGTAATATGCCTGAAGGTCCTTTAGACGATTTCGAGCTCTTCTTTTGATATCTCCACCCGCTTGCTTTCAATGTGCGCTCGCAGCACCTGCATGAACAGCTGGTAGAGCAAATACTCCTTGGGGACTGTCTCGAAGAAGGGGCCATTCACAATGGAAAGCTTGACGTTGTCCTTGTTGCGATGCGTCCGCACGAGGTAGAAGCACCTGCGCTCGAATTTCAGGTAACTCTCATGGTTCAGCGGCGTCCATCAGAGATGCGATCCGTGACACCAAGCTCGGGCTCGCCCCGTTTATCGCATCCATTTCCTCCAAGCTTTTCCACTTCGATCGAGTTGAAGGATGCGATGCTGCCGCCTGCCGAATCCTTGAGTTCGAGCACGCTCTCACGGCTCGGCTTGCCGCCATGTTCTTTCGTTCAGAACAGGAAATTCGGGAAGAGGTTCGACGCTGAATAGGGTCTCGTCACTCCTGCCTCCCTCAAGGTGGCTTCAAACTCTTCCTCTGACATTCGACTCCTCAAAGGCTCCCAGAAGTCGAAGCCCACGTCCCTCGCACACCGGCGGTCGTCGGCGTAAGCCAGCTTATCCCCAACCGCCACCAGCACAATTCTCTCCAACCTATCGTTCAGGCTGAGCTCCCCCCTCAGGAGCTTTGCGGCGCTCACGAAAAGCTCAAAGCGTCCTCAAACATCAAACGTCCAACCTCCGCTGCACGAATCTCGCCTTTTCCGTCGCCCATATTTCGTGGAGGTTAGGGGTAAAACGGTAGTAGTGAAGGTAGCGTGAAACGTCGTCGGCGGGTCGCAGGCGGCTCAGCCGCCATTTTATCAACTCCACATATTCCGGGTCGATCTCGATGCCGACGAACCTCCTCTTAAGCTGCTTTGCGACGACGAGCGTCGTTCCCGTTCCGGCGAACGGGTCAAGGACAAGGTCGCCGGGCACGCTCGAAGCTAAAATGATGCGGAGGAGCAGGGCGACAGGCGACTGCTGCGTGTGCACTCTGTTTCCTCTTTCATCTCTGATCGCCTCTTCACCAGCGAAGTATCCCGAAGTTAATTCACGGATGTCATCCCAGACATCGGTTACGAAAATCCCATTTTCCCTCGGATACTTGTATTCTGGGAGCAGCGGGTAATCGACACGCAGCCTATTGAACACCCGAGGCTTCTTGCCCTTCGTGGCGAACGCGATTATCTGGTACGCCTTCGAGAAGCCATGAGCGTAGGGGACTGCGGAGGTCCGCTTCTTCCAGATTATGAGGTTCTGGAGCGTCCAGCCCGTCTCTCTGAGCGTCCTCAGGACGTGCTCGGCGTTCTTCTCACGATGCATGAAGTAGATGGCGCCGCCGCCCGCCGTAAGCTCGTAAACACGGGCGACGACCTCCTCAAGCCAGTTCCAGTAGACATCCTCAGGCTGCTCATCGTCAAAATACCGGTAATCCTTGCCCTGACGGAATGGCGGATCCAGAAACGTGAGATGCACCTCTATGCTGTTATTCTTCAACCACTTAAGACAATCCCCGCAAACAACTAGCCCTTCCTCCACTCGACTAACTTCCCAGCGGCTCTGACTGTCACTCACCGTTCGAAGATTGATCTCCACTAGAAACTTTAGGGCGGATGCGTCCGCCGGCGGTGGGAAAGACGGGTCAAGCAAGCTTGAACAGCGGGACGACCCGCCGCTCCTTGTCCGGATAATGGCGCTCGGGCGGTAGCTCCTGCCCCGTAATAGTGACTCTCCTGCCTACGAGCTCTATGGACGCCTCCTCCGGCTTTATGTCCAGCCTGCCCACGAGCCAGGGACCGTCGTCGGTCTCGACCTCGCAGACGACGTAGGGAGCCTCGTTTTCGAGCCCCGCTGGTGCCACGTGGATCACCGTGAACGTCTTTATCACGCCGCTGTTCTTCATCTCCACGACCTCAAGCTCGTCGGCGCCGCACTCCTGGCACACGCTCATCGGCGGGCATGTGACCTTCCCGCACGCCTTGCATTTCAGTCCAAGCAGCTTCCCTTCACGCAACGCGTCAAAATACGCCTTAAACGTGAGCTTCCCCATTTCTATACCCCCCTTGGCTAAGCTTCACCCCGACGCTCCGTGCTCAAAATGATGTTGCAGATCGTGCCGAAGTCGCCGCCGAGCGTGTCCGTCATGCCTATCTTGGCGTTGTGCACTTGTAACTCCCGGGGTTCCATCTCGTTGCGCAGCTGCTTCACGATGGCGTAAATCTGCGAGACGCCGGTCGCCCCGACGGGGTGACCCTTGCCAATAAGCCCGCCTGACGGATTTATTGCAACCTTGCCACCGATCTTCGTCTTGCCCTCCGCAACGGCGTCCGCGCCCTCACCGAACTCAAAAAAGCCCATCGCCTCCGACGCTATGATCTCAGCGATCGTAAAGCAGTCGTGAAGCTCCACGACGTCCACGTCTTCAGGCGTGAGTCCCGCCTGCTCGAACGCCATCTTGCAGGAACGCACCCTCGACATGGGCACCGTCACGTCCCTCTGCCGGTAAATGCCGCCCGCAGAGCTCTGACCTGTGCCGAGCACGTATATTGGCTTCTCAACGTGCTTCTCGGCGATGCTCGCCTCCGCGAGCACGACCGCCGCCGCCCCGTCCGTCATCGGACAGCAGTCGAGCAGCGTCAGTGGGTACGCTATCATCCTCGAACTTAGCACGTCCTCGACCTTCAGATCGCCATATTTTCCGTAGAACTGCGCCTTTGGGTTTAGCGCCGCATACCCATGATTTTTAATGGAAACGTGTGCCATTTTCTCACGCAGTTCGTCCAACGGAATTCCATACTTCTTGGAATAAAGGATTGCTGCCATCGCAAAGATTCCTGGGAACGTAAGTCCAGCATTGAACTCATAGACTCCATCCGCCGACGTTGCAAGCGCCCTCGTTCCAATTGCAGTTCCCGCCGATAATAATCGCTCGACGCCGCCCACGAGCACGACATCGTAGACGCCGGCCGCTATCAGCAAGTAAGCTTCCCTGAAGGCAACCGACGACGACGCGCAGGCTCCCTCCACCCTGACGGCGGGGACGCCCGCCAGCCCGATCTCGGCAGCGGCGAACGGCGCGAAGTTCGAAATGCCGTCAGTCAGCTCGCCGACGTGTTGTCCCACGAACACCGCTTCTATCATCCCCCTCTCGATGTTAGACGTCCTTATGGCTTCAAGCGCCGCCTCGCCGAAGAGATCCATCAGCGACTTCTCTGGACTCCTTCCGAACTTCGTATGCCCCACGCCGAGGATCGCAACGTCTCTCAGATTCTTACCTTTCATAAGCATGGGCGGTGAGTAGTAATAACCGCCCCTTTCACCTCCTTTCGCATTTTAAGGCAGCGACCGTGCACGCACGAAAGTCGCCAGAGCAACACCTCTAATTCGACTCGCTGGGCTTTAAAAAATTAGTGAAATTTTTCTGGGTCAAAATTCCTCTTCTTCGAGGAACTTTGCAGTTGCTTTCCTGCTGATGAAAGCGTCAAATGTCGAAACAGCAGGGTGTTCAAAGTAGTATTTGAATTTCTCGTCACTCGGCCAACCGATTATGCAGTTCACTGTCTCACGCTCTGGATTCACGAGCCAGATCATGAAGCCTTGCTCTTTTATCGGGAAGTACCACTCCTCTTCGTCTATAAGGAATGCGATCATGAGACGCTCACTCGTCGGCGGGAGGATCATGGCGTAGTCTACTACATGCTCCGACGTGCCACCGCCGAGAAACGCCTTCATGGCGCTCAAGTCCCTGAAACCTTCCAGCACCTGCTCCTTACCGCTCTCTAAGCCCGGCTTCACGACTGCAACAAGTTCGTAAGTTTTCTGCTTCTCCTCGTCACTACGAGTTGCCCGCACGTCCGGTCGCACGAAGCCCACGGTTTCTGACGGCTTCAACTCGTAACCCACATACTCCAAAAACTTCTCGACAAACTCCTTGACGCTTTCCACGCTGAACATAGCTAAAAAGTGTAAAATTACTCTGACTTTGGAAGTTTGCCTTGCATTTCTAAGAGTATCCTCGCCTTCTCCTTCGCTCGCTTCTCTTCTTCTGGATCCCACTCGCCGTTCGGCGGCGGGAGCTTCAGGGGTTCAGGCTCCTCGCCGTTCTTCCAGAGCTTCGTCACCGGGTGCCCAACCTTCTTCAGAAACTCTTTCAAGTCCTTCGGGTCGATAGCGTCCTCCTCAGTTGCTATCTTGTCGTAGATCTCCTCAGGGATGTACTCGGCAAGCATTTGCTTGTATTCCTTCGGCATCCAGACGATCCGATACCAGCCGCCGTCGCCGAGCATGAACTTCCGGGAGCGAGGCGTCCTGAACGACATCCCGCAGTAGCCGTGGTTCTGCATGCCGCCGCTCATGAAGCCGGCGAGCTTTGAGAACGTGATGCCAAGCGGCGTTATTCCCGTGTATCGGCGGTCCACCATGCCCAGCCCGTCAACCTCCGGGATGTAGAAAATACCGGCTTCGAAGCAACCACAGTTCGTCTGCGGGTAAAGCAGCGTGGAGTACATGACAACACGCTTGTAGCTCCGGTTCGACTTCTGGTAAACGACCTCGTTCACGCCGGTGTACTCGCCGCCGATCGGATCGAGGCACTCGCCCTTCGGCATTATGAAGGTGTAGCCGTAGGGATCCAGCTCGTACATGACCTTGGCGCCGATCCACGTGATGATGCCGCAATACGGTGGGCGGTCGGGGGCGACGACACATACGTGGTTCGGCGCAAACGTCTGACAAACAGCGCAGCCGTAGAACGTGTCCACGTCCTCGTCTGAGAATTCACTCGCCATCGCATCCATTCTTTCCCAATACGGGATGCACACGTTGTTTATGATTTCCCGCAGCTTCTCCAGCCCGCCTAGCTCCTCGACGCCAATTATGATCTTAGCATCGCCTTTTTCCACATACGGGAACATTATCTTTGTGTTTGCAATCATCGCCTGCGCGAGATGGAAGAAGTCGTGCTTGTGCTTTGCAGTCTTCCTAAGACGCAGCCAGATCGTGTCGCGGGTGTTCAGCAACATCCACCCCTCGCCAAGTTCCACCGCCATGTATGTCCAACGGGTCAGCAGGTCTAGATGCAGGTCGTCGAGCTCTTTGCCGTAATAGCGGATCCAGAACATGAAGGGTAGCGACGTCCCGTCCGGGATTTCCGGGATGTCTGGTCCTATGAGTTCGACACGCCCGTCCTGTATCCGGTTGGGGTCGTGCACAACTTCGATGAACCAGACGCTCGTGTAGTTGAACTTCGGACCGCCGAGTTCGAGCGCGTACTCGCCCTTCCTGATGCGCTCGCCCGCCCACTTTGGCGCAATCTCATACTTGACCCCGTCGAAAAGGTGGTCGAGGTCGGTCGGCGCCTGATAGACCCTGCCCTTTGGCAACGAGTCCCAGACGCGCTGCCGCTCCTTTGCCATCTCGTCCTCTTCCTTCTTTGCCATTCTCCCTCACCCCAAGTTCCTTATTATCTCCTCTAAACTCTCCTTCCATTTATCAATTGTCATAGTGTTCAAGGAGATGGTTGCTTCTGGAATTTCGACGCTGTCTAGCACGACCGTTTCCACGAGCCCCGCCATCGCCGTCGCCAACGCTCGGGCGGCATCTGGCGTGTAGCCTATGAGAACGACGACCTCCGGACGCTCAAACGGCTCCTTCCAATCATACTTAAGGTATAGGGGTATCTCAGCAGCCCACATCTTCTTCGTCGCCTTCACCTTGCCGCGAACGGCGTTCACGGTGTTCCCGGTGGCGGCGACTGCCGCATCCAGCTTGTTCGCAAGCTCCACAGCATAGTCGATGAGCCGCCGCCCATCAAGTTCGAGCTTCTCGCAGAGCCACCCGCTCATTACCAGAACTTTGCCCTTCCTCTCCTTAAGGTATTTTGCGATGTCCAACGGCTCCTTAGCCGCCATTCGCATCACCTTATTCCTTCGACACGCCGTGCATCTTTGTAATCTCCTCGGAAGGCGCTGCCACCGCGCCGCCGACCATCTCCTTGATCACGAGCCTTGGTACGACCGTTGAGTACCTACCAAGCTGAATACCATAGTTCTCGACGTAGTCCCGCATGTCCACGAGCCGCCCGTCTCTGAGTCTTGCTTTCTTCACCCTTGGCCCCTCGATGACCCAGCCATGCTCCCTTTCGAGGAGGCGCAGCATCTCCATACGTCGCATGACGTGAATTTCGTGCTCGGAGCGCACATACAGATGCCAATCGTCAGAGTACTCGCCGAAGAAGTTCTTATGCGCCTCGTTGTAGGCTTCGAGACTCGCAAGTCGTGGATCTCTGAGCGCCAGCGGGCGGTGGAAGAGCTTTGCGATCATCGTGATCGCCTCCTCCTTCGTCTCCACCGGAATTATCATGTGGACTGGGCACGGCTCCACCTCTCTTATCCTGCCGGTGATCCCGTCGAACATCTGCCACTTGCTGCGGTCGTGCTTGTTTCCGAGGAGCCACGTCTTGAACTTGAAGCCCTCGGGACCGACGACGACGGAGACGCCGGAGCGGGCGAAGCCCATAGCTACTGTGAACATCTCCTCAGTGGCGGCGCCCCATATCAGGACGACGAGCGGGAGCCTCGTGTACTGGTAGTCGACGATCTGCGACCAGTTCGCCTTCGGCGTGTAGCCGCTGCCTATCATCGTGCCCTTGTAGGTCGCAGGTGGAATGTGCGAGATCGCGGTGCAACCACCAAGATTCATGAAGCCCCGCAGCAGGCCTGCCGCCAGATATTTCTCGAATATGTACTTCCGCTCCTCCTCGTCGAAGTACTTGGCGGCGTCGGCGGCGACGCAGCCCGCAACGGCGACGCAGCAGTTCCTGTCCACCAGATATCTCACGATCTCAGCGATGTCCTTCTCCGCCCCCGGATACTTGCCGCAGCCTATGATGTAAACCATGCCGGGACCGTTGCCGCCGAGGACGAAGCCGAACGTCAGATCACGCCACTCGATGTGCGAGATAAGTCCCCGTCCGGGGCGCATCATATACTTGTCGTTCTTTATCTTCTCGATGGACGCCCCTATTATCATATCTATTATCGGAAGCCCGTTCGGGCAGACGTGCTCACACTTCGCACAGAAAACGCACTCATCGTATATTTCCGAGAGTTTCTCAAGGTTGCCTTCTTTCGCTGCTTTCATCGCTCTGCTTATCATCAGCCTGTTCGGGCAAACATTGAAGCATGAGTCGCATGCTTTGCACGCCGCCGCTTTCTCCTTTATCTCGGCTTCAGAGAGCAACGCCGCCTTCTTTCCTTCCTTCGCCTTTTTCACAATTTCGACGGCGAGCTCGCCCGCCTTCTCAGGTATCGTCACCTGAACAGCGTCGTTCTCTTCCAAATACTTCACAAGCTCCTCCATCGGGAGCTCCGTCTTGTCTTCCACGCCCTTGAAATCAGCTTTGTAGCCGTAAGCAATGACCTTTGCACCTATCTTCTTAGCTTCTTCCACAACGTCAAACGGCAGGCACATCTCGCTGACGACGATGACATCCGGAATTCCGGCTCGGATCGCAAGCCGTGCTTTCGTCGCCGATGTTACAACCTTCGCCTTCTCGTAAAACCTCGGGATGTCGTGTCCAGCGGCGCCGACGCCACAGACCTCAATTTCATCCTCCAGCCCCCGCTCCTTTATGATACGGACGGCGTGCCACGCCGGCAGGAAGTCGTTGCCCATGAAGCAGATGACCGGCTTCGAGGTATCTACGACACCCAACCCTACAGGTGTTTGCATCTTTGGCCAGTCCTTATATTCTGTTGGCTCTACTTTACCGGCATTGTAGAAGTCGAAGATGCACATTTTTATCGTCTCGGCGACCTCCATCGCAAGGAACGTCAACGAGCCTGCGTGCATCGTCTTTTCTACGAGGTCCTTCGCCGACTCGTTGCCATTGTTCACCGCATACAAAAGCTCGGCGAGCTGTGCCTCCGCATACGACAGCGCACGCTCTACGTCTGCGAGGTTCTTAGGATAGAAGCCGCAAAGCATCGAGACGTTGGTCATCGGGTATTCCTCATAAGGTCCAAGGTCGATCTCCTTCTCCTTCCCATAAATTTTAATTGCGTAGTTCAACAGGTCTCTCGCATGCGTCAGCTGCCTTGCGAGCGCCCTGCATGCCTCCTTCAGCCCCTCCCTCGCCTGGTGCGCCTCCAAGTCCACGCCGCAGAGCCCGTTCTTCGCAGAGAGGTCGCAAGGTCCCTGCTGACATGCCTCGCAGCTCTTCTTCCCGCTCGTGAAGATCGTGTGGTATTTATTGAGCAAGATGTGGTCCCACTCCGCAATGTCGGATGCGTGCGCAAATATGTTCAGCTTCGGGTCCCACTGCCGAAGGCGGCGCTCGCCCATTTCCTGGAGGATGTCCTCGGCGATGTCCTCGACGCCCCTCGGATCGCGAACGGCGTCCGCCAGATTAACCTCTACCCCTCCTACCTTGACCACCTTCCCTTCCATATTACCACCTGAGAAGCAGAGTCAGAATATGTCCACTTCCGCCATGCACTTCTCGCATACTATCTTTTTCTTCACAGCCTCCCCTATGATCCCGGGCGTCGTCACCCCTTTGATCCGGTGCGACGGGTGCGTCTCCTCTATCTCTATCTCCCTCGCACATACGTCGCAGAGCGGGATGCCACACTCCTCGCACTTCTTCGTGGCTTCATTCTCCTTGCATACCCCACACATCTCTGCCATCTTTTCCCACCCTTTTTGCACTTCCTTAAGCCCCATTACTTAATAAATATTTCCAAATTCCTCATAGACGCAAGATGAAAAAGGTGAAAGTAAGAGCAGCGCTCAAGGATATAAGCGAGTATAAGCCCGGCAGGTGGGTAGAGGGCGCCATAAAACTCAGCTCCAACGAGAACCCGCTGGGTCCGAGCCCGAAAGCCGTCGAAGCCGTCATCCGGTGCGCAAAGCTGATAAGTCGCTACCCGGAAGCCCATTCGAGCTTGGACGGCTGCGGCTGCGAGCATGAGCTGATACAGGAGCTCTCGAAGTGGCTAGGGGTTGCACCCGAGAATATAGTGCTCGGCGCGGGTGTGGACGGCGTCCTAGACACGCTCGTAAAGCTTTTTGTGGAAAGTGGCGACGAGGCGATAATCCCGATACCCACGTTTTCGCTCTACGAGACGCTCGTGCGGCTCTGCGGCGGCGTCCCGAGGTTCTTACAGCGAGACGAGCGGCGGAACTTCGAAGTTGCGGCGGCGGACATCGTCGCAAATGCTTCAGAAAAAACGAAGCTTGTGTTTTTAGGCTCGCCGAATAACCCCACGGGCGACGTCATCGCCGAAGCCGAATTACGGGCGATTCTCGAGACGCTGCCGTCCTCGATGATTGTAGTCGATGAAGCATACGTGGAGTTCGCCGAACGCTCGTTCGTGCCGCTCGTTCGTGAGTATGAGAACTTAGTGGTGACGAGGACGTTCTCAAAAGCATTTGGGCTTGCGGGGCTGCGTGTCGGCTACGCCGTCATGGATGAGGACATCGCCAAGGAGTATAAGAAAGCAGCAATACCTTTCTCGGTAAACATACTCGGCATCGCAGCTGCGCTCGCCGCCTTACAGGACGAAGAGCATCTTAGAAGGACAGTTAGCCTCGTTAAAACGGAAAGAGCCTTCTTCATAAAAAACATACCGTTCAGAACGTTCCCATCGCATGCGAACTTCGTGCTCGTTGACGTGTCGCCCTTCACCTCGAAGCAGGCTTTTGAGTTCCTCGTGAGGCGGGGCGTCGTCGTCCGGGACTGCTCTTCGTTCAGGGGCGCTGGCACCTCGTTCATACGCATAAGCATTGGGACGCACGAGCAGAACCTAAAAGTCATTGACGCTCTGAGTTCTCTGGTTGGAAGCCTGCGACGCGCTTGAGATTGTGTATGATCCGATGGTGGAGCTTCGCTCCAAATACCACAACGGCGCTTCATAGTGTGCGGAACATAATTGTTATCTTTATTATTTCATCATGCATGCCTATTGCTCGGGGGGAGGGGGGAGAGGTGTTGCGGGTCTGCTTGCTGAGTTATAGGGGCAACATGTATTGCGGAGGACAAGGTGTATACGCCTACTATCTCGCGAGAGAACTGGCGAAACTGGGGTGCGAAGTGCACTTAATAGCCGGCCCGCCATATCCAGACCCCCCTGACGACGTGCAGCTGCATAAGATCGTCAATCATAACTTCTTCGGCAAAAAGAGGGACTTCCTACCACCCAACCCCCTTGAAATATTCTACCCGCTCAACTTCTTCGAATATGCTGCAACCCGAATCCACATATTCCCAGAGATGTTCACGTTCAGCATAAGGGCGTTCCGTAAACTCAAAGAGCTAGGACGCTTCGACATAATACACGACAACCAGTGTTTGGGCTTCGGTCTTTTGCTGATGCGATTTCTGGGGACCCCTGTGGTAGCCACCATACATCACCCGCTGATCATCGATAAAATTGCGACGTTCAAGCAAGCTTCAAGCCCGCGGGAAATCGCCCGCTACACCATGTATTACTCGCCGTTCGAGATGCAGAAGGTCGTCACACGGCGGCTCGACGGCATAATGACGGTCTCAAGGAGTGCCGCTAGGGAAATAGAGAGGGCGTTCGGCGTGCCCTTAACAGAAATACGGGTAATATACAATGGCGTCGATACTGAGACCTTTAAGAACGATGGGTGCGAGCGGGAGGAGAACAGCATACTCTTCGTGGGCAGGACTGAAGATCGAAAGAAGGGCATTCTCTACCTATTAAAGGCGATGTGCATGCTGGACGATCTGGACTTGAAGCTGACTATCGTGGACGAGAAGCCTCCGAAGATCACGTATGCGCCGGAGCTTGTCAGGAAGTACGGGCTTGAGGACAAAGTAAGGTTCACAGGACGAGTTACGGTCAGAGAGCTCGTCAGGCTGTACTCGAGCGCCGAGGTCTTCGCGGCGCCTTCCCTATACGAGGGGTTTGGCTTTCCGGTGGCGGAGGCGATGGCGTGCGAGACGCCCGTCGTAGCTACGACCGCCGGCGCCATTCCCGAGATCGTAGAGAATGATGAGACGGGCATACTTGTGGAGCCGGGAAATGCGAGGGCGCTCGCATCCGCCTTAAGGATGTTGCTCGAAGATGACTGTTTGAGGAGACAAATGGGTCGGGCGGCGCGTCGTCGTATAGAAAAACTCTTTTCTTGGGAGCGCGCGGCGAGGGAGACCTTAAATTTCTACGAGGAGGTCTTAAATGGTACTGACGGCAAGGTTTGACGTCTTAGGCATAGAAGATGGGGATTTGGTGCTGGATGCGGGCTGCGGCGATGGGCGGCATACTTGGACGTCGTGCAAGGAGCGGGAGTGTTGCGTGTGCGCCCTAGACATTTCAAAGGAGGGATTGCTGAAGACGAGATACGTGCTGGCGCTGATGCGTACGCAAGGGGAGTTGCGGGGGGAAGCCCATGTTTTGATGGCTGACGTTTCCGCCCTTCCTTTCAAGGGGGGAGCGTTCGACAAGGTGATATGCACCGAGGTTCTTGAGCACGTGAGGGACGACAGGAGAGTATTGCGGGAGCTCGTGAGGGTGCTGAAGCCCGGCGGGAGGATCGCGGTGAGCGTCCCCACGTACCTCACCGAGAAGGTGTTCTGGAACATCTCGCCGGAGTACGCGAGGACGCCGGGCGGGCACATAAGGATTTACAGGGTACGGGGGCTGCTTCAGATGATGAAGGAGGCGGGCTTACGGGCGTATGAGATCCGCTTCGAGCACGCACTGCACTCCATCTACTGGCTGCTCATCTGCGTCTGCAGCATGAATCCTGACGCTAGGCTTCCAAGGCTTTATAAAAAGCTGCTGCTGAGCACGCCCTCTAGGTTCATTACGACATTTGAGAAGGTGTTCAACTTCGCCTTCCCTAAGAGCGTGGTGATTTATGCCGAGAAGCCACGAGAACAATAACGTCGCTGAGCGCCGGGAGCGCCCTTGCAACCCTGTCTAGGAGCCTTAATAGGAGTGTAGATGCCTTTTGCGGCAATTTTTCGAGCAACGAACGCCACAGCGACATGTAAGTAAAAAGTCCAACGCCCACGCATGCGGTCGTCGTGAAGTGCGGTGCGCACATTCTCTTTAATACTCGATAATCGAACTTCGTGATGTGGTCCGGAGGTATTTCCCAGTAGTATGGTCCATTCTCCGTTCCTCTCCTAAAAAGACTTTTTATCGAGTGAATTCGCCTGCCCAGCTTGCAGCTCAGGCTCTCGAAGTTCGCCACCGAGATGACCACCCTGCCGTCACGCTTCACGACCCTCGCCATCTCCTTGATCGCAGCCTCAGGGTCGTAGAAGTGGTCGATTGCTCCCTTGCACACGACGCAGTCGAAAGATGCGTCTTTGAACGGAAGATTCTCGGCAACGCCGTAGAGAAGGTGTATTCGATCATCAACGCCGTTACTGGAGACGTGCTCCCTCGCCTTCCCCAACATTACCTCAGAGGGCTCAACGCCCACGCCTATAGCACCATCACGTCTCTTCACCACTTCTGTTAAGTCCTTCGCCCTTCCGCACCCGACATCAAGCACGAGCTTGCCTCTCACATTGCTCAGCGTCTCCTCAGTCATCCGCCGCCACAGGTGTTCCACATCTATCGGCAGTTCTTTGGGGATAACCTTCTCCTCGTCCCAACACAAATCGACCTTGCCTTTCATTTCTCCTTGGACGTAGGAGCTGTCGCTATGTTCCATCCTATCCAGAATACGAGACTAAAGAGCACGAAAAGTCCTGCTGCCACCGGAATCGCGATCGCCCAGAATCTTTGCTGTGGTGACCCGAAGAGCATCACGTAAACGAATACGATGGCAGCGACGACGATGCCCGTGCAAATGAGCGCTCCCACCACTTTAGTGCCCATCCGACCCCCACCGTCTGTGGGTGTTCATAGCCGTAAAAATACCTTTCGTTTGCGCCCGGAAATCGTGAGCTGTAAAGATAGGACAAGTTTTCAACAGCCGCAGGGTCCGTCCAAAGTTGCACGTGCATTTGCTTTTAGGCTTATGATATTCTAGGATAGAGACCGTTCTGCCTATACCCGTTAAGAGCGTGTAGAGTGTTAACGTCGTAGCGGGTAGGCTTCCCCACTCCCGTCTTCATCGTGGGGCTTTCGAGGGAACGGAGACCCCCCACATCTTCAGGCTTTCAGCAGGCTTGAACACCCCACATGCCGAGGACTGCTACACGCTAAGAACTATGCCAACTATAAAATGAAAAACAAAGACGCCGAACTATTTATGAAACCCTAGATGGGCAGGTGGGTGGTCGTCCATGCGGCATTCTAACATCGAACACGTGCCGATGAGAGCTATGCCGAAAAGAATGCTCATCCCTCACCTGCAGTCACTCATCAAATGCAGCATCTTCAGGCTCGAAGTAGGCTTTAAGGTCAAATTAACGGAGGTGAGAGGCGGCATTCCTCAGAGTCATTATCTATTGCCGCCAGAGCCATGAAAATAGTAGCAGGGCGTGCATCTCAGGTTTTGGCCTCAAGGGTCGCCGCAGCACTCAACTGCGAGCTTTTACCGTGCGAGTTCCGGAGCTTCCCTGACGGCGAGCTTTACACGAGGGTCGATGCGACGACGCTCGACGGCGAACCCGTGGCGATCATACAAAGCGTGACCTCAGATACGGACTTCGTCTGCCTCCTCCAGCTCATAGAAGCCTGCGAGGGGCTTGACGCTTCAAAGATAAGCGTTGTCATCCCGTATTTAGGGTACGCACGGCAGGACAAGCGGTTTAAGAGCGGGGAGCCGATAAGCGTCCGGGCGCTCGCGAGGTGCATTTTTGCAGATGAGGTCTTCGTTATCAATCCGCACTCTGCAGAGGCTTTAAAATACTTCGAAAACGCTCGTAGCATCGAGGCGCTGGACGCGGCGCCGCTACTCGGCGAGCATTTCCGCAAGACCAAAAACGTCGAGCTCATCGTGGCGCCCGACGATGGCGCCGCAGCATTAGCTGCAACGGTTGCGGGACGTGCGGGCTTGGAACACGACGTGCTTGAAAAGACACGGCTCAGCGCCGAGGATGTAGAAATAAAGCCGAAGACGCTCGACGTCGCCGGCCGCAATGTGGCGCTCGTTGATGACATAATTTCAACAGGCGGTACGATTGTAAAGGCGACGACGCTTCTTAAGGAGCTTGGAGCCTCTGAGGTATACGTGGCATGCGTTCATGCCGTGCTCGTGCCCGGCGCCGCCCTCAGGATGCTTAATGCCGGCGTCAAGGAGGTGATAGCTACCGATACCTTGGAAACCATATTCAGCAGGATAAGCGTCGCCGAGCTGATTGCAAGAAGGCTGACGGATACCGCTACGTCCAAATGAAGAACAATGCGATCATTACAGCGTTATGAGCTACCACGAAAATGTAAAAAGCGTTGCAAAAGAGCAATAGGTGGAAAGCAAGCGTTCTCTTATTCAGTTTGTCAAGCCTGAGCGCCTTTTCGAGCTTCAGGTTGAGGTCGGCAAGGACGCCATGCAGCCGCAGCCTGTCACGCACCCAGAGAGATACAACCATCACGAGTAATATTGTAACGCCCATCTTCAGGGCAAACGCTAAAAGGTAGCTCCTGTCCAGCACCTTCCGCATCAGGAAGTTCGCCTCGTATGCGAAGTCGCAATTGGTCAACAGGAAGCACGTGGTGCCGAAATCCAATACCTGCAAGAGGATCAAAGTTGCGCATAAAACGTCTATAAGCGGCAAGGATAGCTCGTCGCCACGCAAGTTCCCCCCCGGGAAATTTCTTAGGGATTTTGCACGCTTAAATCTACGCATCGTTTAAAAATTTTTGAGGATTGCGGTGATGACGGGCAGCCCTTCCAGTAAGGACAAATTCAAAAGATTTTTATAACTGCTGCATGGAAGGTTGGGTGAATGCTACGTCCTGTCGAGATGCGGGAGCTCCGCATAATCGTGCTGGACGAGCATGTAGATGCGGTTATAAAAAAGCTGGACGAGCTTGGTTGCGTGCACCTTACCGACATAAAAGAGTTTTTGGACGAGTTTGATGGCTTAGTAGAGCCATCGAAAGCCGACCCGGCCTTAGTGAAGTATTCCGAGCTTCTGATGCGTATTAATAATGTAATAGATGCTCTTCGCACCGAAAAGGAGGAAAGGAGGAGCATAAGGGAATTATTGTTCAAGCCGTCGAAGGAGGAAGTGCGGCGGGTGAAGGTAGAAAAAGTGGACATCGAAAGCATAGAAAACGAATTAAAGCGATTGGAAGAGGCTGTCATCGGAGCGAAGGAGCGAGTGGAGCGGGCTCGCAACGAGCTTTCAGAGCTTGAGAGCACGCTTAAAATTCTGAACGTGCTGCGAGATTTGGATCTGAATTTGGATTTTGTGGGCGAACGGGAGTTCGTTCATGTGTTTGTGGGAAGGATTTCAGCGGAGAATGTGGCGGAGTTAGAACGGCTCGTCGCGGGCACCGCCGGCGAGGAGAGCTTCGTCGTATCGAAGCCGCTCGACACGGGCGTCATGGCGGTGGTCGTGGTCACGCTGAAAGCTCGCAAAGACGAGGTGGCGAGAGCGCTGAGGATGGTGGATTTCGAGGCGTTCACGCCGCCCCCATTCTTGCCTACGAACATAGAAGACGCGATAAGAGAAGTGGAGCGGCGAAGAAGCAAGCTTGAGGAGCAGATAGGAGAGGCGGAGCGTGAAATCGAGAAGGTGAGACAGGAGAAGCTGTACGATCTATTTGTGATGCGGGAACTTGTGCAGATAGAGGATACGAGCGCAAGGGTACGACTTCTGTTCGGCGAGACCGAGCGGGCAAAAGTCATAGAGGGGTGGGTGTCGAGGGATGACGTGGATGTGGTCATCGAGGGCGTGCGGTCGGTCACGAGCGACGTTTGCGCCTTTGAGGTGCGGAAGCCAAGCCGGCATGACTCCAGAGTGCCAACGCTCCTTAGAAACCCAAGCTTTTTGAAACCTTTTGAGGCGATAATAAACATGTATAGCCCGCCATCTTACGGCGATATCGACCCTACGATCATCACCGCCATCATATTCCCGATTCTTTTCGGGCTCATGTTTCCAGATGTCGGGCATGGGCTGCTCGTTCTTTTACTCGGTCTCGCTCTGATGCTTGTTTTTAGAGGGCTGAGCGAAGGTATACGGCAGATGGGTCTCGTGATCGCGCTCTGCGGCTTCTTCTCGATGGTCGCTGGAGCGCTGTTCGGCGAGTTCTTCGGCTTCAGCCATTATGCGGCGGAGCTCGTCGAGGAGGCGTTGCACATGCACGTCCCGCACTCGCTGCTGCTCGACCCGCTGTGGTTCGAGCCCGTTGTTGAGGTAGAACGGATGTTCGTGGTCTCGATGCTCATAGGTGCGCTGCACATGGGGCTAGGCTTGACGCTCAACGGCATCAACAGCTTCCTGAAGGGCGAGGTGCTGAAGGGCGTGACGGGCTTCGTGAGCATCTGGTGCCTCGCCGGCGCCCTCTACTTCCTGTTAGCGCTCTTCGGGCTCGCGTCCATGACGATGATGAACCTCACAACCCTCATCGCCGCCCCGGTAGTACTGCTCATGGTTTTAAGGATCATAGAGGAGCTGAGGCACGAGGAGCACGGCGGCGAGCACGCCGCTGCGGCTGAGGCTGCGGACGGCGGCACGAGAGAGCGCAGGCGCTCGGTCATGGACTTGCTCATCATTCTGATCGACGGCGTGATAGATGCTCTACTTGAGAAGTTTTTCCGCTTCCTCGCAAATACCGTCTCTTACGGCAGGATTCTGGCGCTGGCGTTATGCCACGCCGCGCTCATCGAAGTTTTCATATTGCTGACGTTCATGTGCCTGAAGATAAGTGCGGTGGTCGCCGCTCTTGTCTTCATCGGCGGCACCGCCCTCGTCGTGATACTTGAAGCCATCATGGCGGGCATCCATACCATCAGGTTGCACTTCTACGAGTGGTTCACCAAGTTCTATGAGGGCGGCGGCACGCCGTTCTCACCGTTTAAGTTCAGTAGGACTTACACGTATTAGTGAGCCTCTCCCGACCGGAGGCGGGGCTTCTTTAAGCCTCCCGCCCCGCCCTAGAGCGCCGCTCGGAGCCGAAGTTCCGGGCGGCTCACGCACCTGACCGGAGCCTTAGCCAGCCTCGTCTCGATAAAATCGGCTCAAAGCATAAACTTC
>Ga0209411_100029_pt1 | contig 19838 bp, 18 predicted proteins | sample Mar14336cmmetaG_FD_185479 | JGI IMG/M metagenome (GOLD analysis project Ga0209411, IMG submission 185479) | Marine hydrothermal vent microbial communities from Guaymas Basin, Gulf of California to study Microbial Dark Matter (Phase II) - Marker... ... | reverse complement strand
GATGAATTGGGGGAGGGGGCTGGTAGGAGGTAGTTACTTTTTTATACTCTGAAGACGGTATAGATTTGCAACGAGGCCATGGGTATATCCTGCGGTCAGGGGCTGCGTGCTCAGCCCGGCGGGGAGCGTAGCTTTGTGCTACACACTCCCCAACCTCCCATGCTTCCGGTGGAAGCCTCTTGCGATAGCGAGGGGAGGATGTCACACAACGTCGCTAAGAAAGCCTCGCTCTCAGAGCGGGGATGAGGGGAGGTGGGAAAGTTTTTATACTTTGAAGTCAATTCTATCGAGACGAGGCTGGGGCTATAGGCTCCGGTCAGGGGCTGCGTGAGCCGCCCTGAACACGTCGTGAAGCTCCGACTCCGAGCGGTGCTCCTTAAGGAGGCGGAGTGGAGAGGCTTAAAGTGAAGCTCCGCACTTCAGTGCGGAGTAGCTCACATCCAAGCGACATGTATGATGAATGCGATTCGTGAAACACCCTTTAGTGAGGGAGGGAAGCATAGAAGAAAGGACATATCAAATGACAATCGCTGAAAAAGCTAAGAAAGACTCTTTGATGGTAGTCTTGCCGACGGGTTTAGGAAAGACTGTTATTGCTGCTTTAGTAATTGCAGACAAGCTGAAAGAAGGTAAGATATTATTCCTCGCGCCGACACGCCCGCTTGTGGAGCAGCACGCCTCCTTTTTAAAAGAAGTACTGGACATCGAGCCGTCGCTCATAAAGACACTCACCGGTAGCGTACCCCCTGATAAGAGGAAGCTTTTATGGGAAGAGGCAAAGGTAATCGTTGCCACACCCCAAGTCGTCGAAAACGATCTGCTTTCGGGCAGGATAGAATTAAGCGAGGTTGCGCTCGTGGTTTTCGACGAGTGTCACCGGGCGGTTGGTAACTACGCCTACGTTTACATATCAGAAAAATACCACGAGCAGCGGGCGGCGGTGGGCAAGCGTCCTTTGGTTTTGGGGATGACGGCGTCGCCGGGCAGTGACGAGGCTCGAATTCTGGAGATATGTAAGAATCTCAGGATAAAATCCTTGGAGGTCAGAACCGAACATGATCCGGACGTTGCGCCTTACGTCTTCAGGAAGAACTTCGAATGGGTGCGTGTGGACGTTCCCAGGGAGATGAAAGAGATAAGAGCCCTGCTGCTGCAGGTTCTTGAGGACAAGCTCGGCGAGCTTTACGACTTGGGGATATTAGGGCGTAAGAGGAAGGATATAACGAAGACCGAGCTTTTAGAGTTGCAAAGTGCGTTGCGGGAGAGGGTGACGCTTCACCCGGACGCGGACTTGTATAAGGCATTGTCGTTACAAGCCGAGATTTTGAAATTAAAGCATGCGGTAGAGCTCGTGGAGACGCAGGGGCTCGCTGCGCTCCGTCGTTACTTCGAGCGTCTGCGGAACGAAGCCGAGTCTCGCGGTGGGAGTCAGGCTGCAAAAAGGCTCGTTGAGGACGAGCGTGTGAGAAAAGCCATGTTTCTGGCGAATGTGACCGACGAAGAACACCCGAAGCTGGAAGTGCTAAAGAAGATTCTGAAGCGGCAACTGATGATAAACAAAGCTTCAAGGATCATAGTGTTTACGAACTTCAGGGACACCGCCGAGATGATAACGGCGGCGCTTCAGGACTTATATCCCCAAGTGCGGGCGGTGCGTTTCGTCGGACAATCGTCAAAAGCCGACGATAAGGGCTTAAAGCAGAAGGAACAGGTTGAGATCATAAAGAAGTTCAGAGAGGGTGAATACAACGTCCTCGTGGCGACATCCGTCGCTGAAGAGGGGCTAGATGTGCCGTCCACAGACCTTGTTGTCTTCTACGAACCAATACCTTCGGAGATACGGAGCATACAGAGAAAGGGCAGAGCTGGCAGGAGAAGGATAGGGAAAGTGGTCATTCTGATAGCCAAAGGCACGAAAGACGAAGCTTACTACTGGCTTAGCAGGAGAAAAGAGTTGAAGATGTTGCGTAAGATAAGCGAGCTTAGCTTGGAGCATGGTGTGCTTGAAGCTCCTGCAGATGCGAGGCTGTTAGAAACGCAAGAGGCGGTCGCCGAGGTAAGGAACTCAGCTGACGGGAAAAAGGTGATGCAGAAAAGCCTCCAAGACTTTTTTGCCGAGCGAGCGCCCGTGCGGAGAGAGATGAATGAGGAGCCGTCTGGTGAGCAGGTGAAAATAAGGATATTTGTAGATCAGAGGGAATTGAGATCGCAGGTCGTCAAGCATCTTATGAGCTTCGACGTAGAGCTGGAATTTAAAAACTTGGAGGTCGGCGATTACGTACTCAGTGAGCGCGTCGGCGTAGAGCGGAAGACTGCTGCCGACTTCCTTAGCTCCCTCACATCCGCGGAGAGAAGCTTGCTAAGGCAGGTAAAGGAGTTAAGCGAGGCTTACGAACGCCCCCTGCTCATCATCGAGGGTGACTTGAAAGCCAGCAAGACGCAAATACACCCGAACGCCCTGCGGGGCGCACTTGCCGCCATACTTACGGACTTCGGCGTGCCGGTCATCCAAGTTGAGGACGAAAGGGAAACCGCCGCCCTCCTGTATGCGATTGCAAGACGGGAACAGCTGGAGCTCAAGCGAGCTGTGAGCCCGCACGGCAGGAAAACGGCGAAAACTCTCAAGGAGCAGCAGGAGTATATCGTGTCCTCAATCCCCGGCGTCGGCATCACGGTCGCGAGAAACTTGCTACGCCACTTCAAAACCGTAGAACGCGTGATGACGGCAGCTGAGGAGGAGCTAAAGGCTGTGGAGCGGGTCGGGGCGGCGACGGCTAGGCGGATACGAGAAGTGCTGACGGCAAAGTACGAGGACTAGCCGCTCCGTTTTGAGGTGGAATTTCGCTCCTGAGCCCGGAGATGCAGAGGCAGCTTGCAAGCCGAAACGCACACCACATCGCCAACTGCGGAAAGATCGCCTTCGAGCAGCGCTCTCAGGTAGTGTTCCAAGTGTTGCAGCCGGATGCGAGCGGATCAGCAGTCCAGTATAGAATCCAATTGAGCTTTGTCCAATTAAGCTTTAAGCAATCCTACGAGTTCTATATGCATTCTCAAATAGTTTTTTAAGGCTTTAGTTATCAAGAAGTTGTTTTTGACGTGCTCATAGCCGTTTCTTCCGAATTGTCTCGCCAGCCACGGCCTCCTGATCAGAATTTCGGTCTTCTCAGCCGCATTTTTCAAGTCGTCCACCAAGAAGCCCGTGACGTGGTCGATGACCTGAAGGGGGATTCCTCCGGCTTTCGTGGCGACGACCGGCACGCCCTTCCACAGGGCTTCGGTCACGGTCAAGCCGAATCCCTCCCTGATCGACAACTGCAGGGCGACCGTGAGCGATCTCTGAAGTGCGTTGACTTCAAGGTCTCCTACACCGTCGTTGTCGGTCAAAACGTGAATGTTCTTGTCAGCATTGGCATGGTCCAGCGTCCTCCTGTACCATTCTTCCCCCTCAGGGTCGTCGTGGGCGAAGACGCCGATCAGCAAAAGCTGAACGCCCTCAACTTTTTTCTTCACCGACCTGTAAACCTTAATTGCCCCCAGCGGGTTCTTCCACCTGTCAAATCTGGCGACCTGACCTATGATCGGTCTGTCTGGATCGACGTCGTATCTTTCGAGGACATCGAGTATTTTCATATGACTTAACGGTTTATTCTTGTCTGAGAGCGGGTCTATGCAGGGGTACTCAATAAGAAATCTCCCCCTGAAATCCTTGGGTATGTACCTTTCCATCGTGAAAACCGCTAGGTCGTACTTCTCTACAAACCCCCTGAGGAGCTTCCAGACGCCGACGTTCGGCTCGGACATGTCGATGTGGCACCGCCAAACCCACTTACCGTTACGTTTATGCTCCACAAGAGGCAAAGGCTGGGGGTCGTGGATGACGACGACATCGCCTTCCAAGTCTAACTTTTCGGCGTTGATCCTGTTGACCTCCAAGTAGTGCCGATACATTTCCGGGGTCAGCTCCACCGACGATTCGCCCTGCAGTGCGTTGTGGATTGCTTTTGTTATTTGAAAGAAGTAACTGTCTCCTTCCATAACCTCCCATACCGCTCTAAGCCCAATTGAATTTGCGAGGGGAATCAGGCTCTTCAAAATCTCAGCCACCCCGCCACCGAACTTGGTGGAGTTTACGTGAATGACTTTAGCACCCTCAACGTATTCTGCAAGGTACATGATTTCTTCAATCTCGTCGCGACCGACTATCGGAACGTAATCCTCAATCCCCCTCATCGTTTCACTAGCTCCGTCAGTGCATCAATTCCAGAGATTCGCGCTAATCCAGAAATTAGATCTATTCGGGAGATTATACCTTCGAGCTTCTCATCCTTCACAACGACTAAGGAGCTGACGTCTTCTTCCAGCATTTGGTTTGCGGCGGCGCCGATGTCGGTTTCAGACCCAACTTTGGCGACATCCCGAATCATGATCTCTTCAACGCTCTCGTCGAGTGCGAGTTCAGAGTCCTCCAGCACGGCTGGAATGTGCTTTTCTTCGGTCAGAATGTGCTTCAGTATGTCCGTGATCGTCAGGATCCCCACAACTTCATCGTTTATAACCACGGGAAGCCTCCTAACCCTGTTATCGAGCATCGCCTGCGCAGCACTGAATATATCGACCTGTGGCGACACCGTGTAAACGTCCGTCTGCATGATGTCACGAACTCCGATGTCATACTTTCTCTTCTTCATCTTGGTCAGAAACGCCGTCTCGTCAATTACACCCTTGAAGGTAAGAGTTTCGTCAACGACGAAAACACTTCCAATATTATTCTCGACCATGAACTGGGCTACGGCTTGGATCGGAGTTTTCTCGCTGAAAACGTTGTGGGCTTCATCGCAGAAAAGTCCAACGCTTTTTCTTAACACGCCCCTCATTCCCAATTTTTCTCTCAGCGCAGTACCCCTCCGACCTAACAGAACTTCGAGCAGCCTACGACCAGTTATAACGCCTCTCACCTTCAATCCGCTGCCGACAACCGGTAGCCTGTACGGGCTGCATTTACCGGTACCGGCGATCACATTCAAAACGAGAAGCACGGGATCGTCCCAATACACGTGGAGCTTGCTGGATATGAGACTGGATGCCAGCAGCATACTAATAGTCTGTAAGGCAAACTTATAACCTTTGCAGCTTTTTAAGTACGCTTCTCAGCTCGTGTACAGACCTCAGATAATACTTAGCTCTCGACGGGCCGAAACCGATTTTAATCGAGTAAGAATTTTCGGGTAAGACTGAAAAGAGGTCTTCGTCGGTCACATCGTTACCAGCAGCGAGTACGAATTCCCAATCATCTGAAAGCCATTCCAGAGCGGCTCTCCCCTTGTCCACCCCCGCCTTCCTAACCTCGATGACCTTGTCGCCCTTCAGAATGTTGAGGTCGGTGCCGGCTATCAGGCTCATCAGAACGCTTTCCAGCTCTGCAGCCCTGCGCCGCCCGAGTTCCGGGTTGGCTTTGCGATAATGCCAGACGATCGAAAACTCCTTTTCTTCAATGAAGGACCCCGGAGTCCTGTCCACGTACAGTTCGAGAACCTGGCGGATGCTCTCCTTCCAGTCGTCAACGCCCTCCACCAACCTCCACTCCCCGCCTCTCCTCACGGCTGCACCGTGCTCAGCCACCAGATCAACGTTCAAATTTTTAAACCACCCCTCAAGGATTTTCCTGTCCCTCCCGCTTACGATCACCACCGTGTTTCTTCGATCGCTGCTGAGCTCGGTCAGAATGCCGACAAGCTCCTCATCGGGCTCAGCCTTCCTCGGATCGTCTGCGTGCGGCACGAGCGTCCCGTCATAGTCGAGCAACAGCAACCTCTTGGAGGAATCCCGATAGTCCTTCAGAAGGTTGTTGGCATCTCTCATAAGGTACTTCGTGCTGAATTCGTGCTGAACTTCCTTTATTTTGTCAAGTTCTTGAATGAAGTCTTCAACCCACTTTTCAACGTTATAACGCTTCAGCCTCTCTTGCATGGTCCTGTTCCGGTTTATTTGCTCATCTTCAGGCATTTCCAGAGCTATCTTCAGAGCTTCAGCGACCCTCTCCTTGTCATTCGGATTCACGATTATAGCCTCCACGAGCTCAAATGCGGCTCCGGTGGTTTCGCTTAGAATCAAAGCACCTTTGCCGTCGATCTTAGATGCAATGAATTCCTTGGCGACGAGGTTCATTCCGTCCCTCAGGGGTGTGATGAGGGCAATATCGGCGGCTCTGTAAAGAGCTATGAGTTTCTCGAGCGGGAGGAAGCGGTAAATATATTGCACCGGCACCCACTCGATGTCACCGTATTTCCCGTTGATCTTCCCAACGAGTTCATCAACATACTTCTTCAGCTGAACGTAATGTTCAACTCTCGTTCGGGATGGGACGAGTTTTAGAACGAATGTGACCTTACCAACGTATTCGGGGTATTTATCGAGGAAGAGATCGAAAGCCTCAAGCCTTAGAGGAATTCCTTTTGTGTAGTCCAATCTGTCCACGGATAAAATTATTCTTCGACCTCCCAGCCTCTTACGAATCCTCTTCACTTCCTCTTCTACTTCTGGAGAGCTAGTAATACTTTTGAACTTATCGTAATCTATACCCATTGGGAATGCGTCGACCTTTACAATTCTATCTTCCACAATCAACCTACCCAGTTCATGCTCGTACCCTAGCAGGCGGTGAATGCACTGGAGAAAGTTCTGGACGTAATCGTATATATGAAAACCGATGAGATCCGCACCGAGGAGACCTTCAAGCAGATCCCTGCGCCAAGGCAACAGTCTGAACATTTCGAAAGGTGGGAAGGGTATGTGGAGGAAGAACCCTATCTTCGCCTCCGACACTTCCTCCCTCAAAAGATTTGGAAGTAGCATGAGGTGGTAGTCGTGAATCCAGATTATATCATCAGATTCCGCCATCTCAGTTACAACGGCTTGGAACTTTTCATTCACTTTTTTGTAAGCGTCCCACCATTTTTCATTGTAGATCGCATATTGCGGAAAGTTATGAAAAAGGGGCCAGATAGTTTTGTTGCAGAAGCCGTGGTAGTATCCGTTAACCTCACTTTTCGACAAATTTACAGGATACATGCCTTCAGACCTCATCCTTGCTTCCAGAATTTTTTCTTCCGAGTTCATCTCTATACCCGACCATCCGACCCATAGCGTGCTGTACCTCTTTGAAACCGATGCGAGTCCGGTAGCCAATCCACCGACGCTTGGTTGAAAATTTGACTTGCCTTTCTTCCTCACAACCGTGACCGGCAACCTGTTAGAAACTATCAGCAACCTGCCCATCGACAAATTTTGCCCTCAATCGTTAAGAAGGTTCCGTCCGACAGGGCGGAGATGAATTAGGGGAGATGGGTGGGAAAAGCTTTTTAAAGATAACGTAAGTTCGGAACGAGTCCGTGGGTATATCCTGCGGTCAGGGCTGCGGTGAGCCAGCCCGACGGGAAGCGCCTTATGCACACTCCCCAACCTCCCGCGGTGGAAGCCCCTAGTCGGGGAAGGAGGTCACTCTCCAGCCCTTTAAATCTTTCCCGAAAATTTAGATTTTCGGTCCGATGTCCGGATATGGCTTCAGTGGTCATTCTCCAGAGTTCTTTGATGCTGGATAGCGTTAAACTGCCCTTTTATAATTCAGCCGTAATGGGGTTAGATAGCACCCGACGGGGAGCCCACATCTTCTTCCCGCACATGTCCAGCTTGTCCCAATTGTTGGTTAAGAACTCCCACCTCAAGTGATACTGATTAAACGGTTAGTGAGCTAGCCGATTGCATGCTTAATTATACCTCTGCAAAGACGACGCCACGCCGCCCGTTCGGGTGGACACTGATAATGCTAAGCCCCGGGGGGGATTTGAACCCCCGACCTGCTGATTACAAGTCAGCCGCTCTGCCGGGCTAAGCTACCGGGGCTCACGTCTTCATTGTTAAATATGCTCAGTTCCATTTATACCTGATGCGGGTTTCGAGGAGGTTTAGCGGGATAGAGGAGTCAGCGACGCTTAAGACGGGGCGGCTGGCGAAAGAGTTGAAGGCGCAAGGGAAGCCGGTTGTGGACTTCACGCTCGGCGAGCCGGACTTCGACACACCCCAACACATAAAAGAGGCGGCGAGGCGTGCATTAGACGAGGGGCACACGCACTACACGCAGGCTGCTGGCATTCCGGAGCTGAGGGAGGAAATAGCTTCTCGGCTCAATGAAGATTACGGGCTTGACGTGCGTGCCGACGACGTCCTCGTAACGCCTGGTGCAAAACACGCGATTTATGAGGCGTTCATGGCGATTCTTGATGCCGGCGACGCAGTCATCTTGGTAGAGCCAGCATGGGTGAGTTATGCGGCGGCTGCCCGTCTCGCAGGCGGCGAAGTCGTCTGGACGAAGCGGTTTGCGGATAGAAGGGAAGAAGTAACATATGAGCGTCTTGAAAAAGTCTTCACGCCGAAGGCGAAAATCTTGGTTATAAACAGCCCGAACAACCCTGTTGGGTACGTTCTCAGCAAGAAGGAACTTGAAGAAATTGCAGAGTTCGCAAAGGATAAGAACCTGCTCGTCCTCTCGGATGAAATATACAGTAAAATAATCTACGAGCGTGAACACATCTGCTTTGCGACGCTCGACGGCATGACGGAGCGCACGATCCTCGTCGACGGCTTCTCGAAGACGTATGCGATGACGGGCTGGCGAGTCGGCTATGCGGTGGCGCCGCCCGAAATTCTGAATGCAATGCTTAAGGTTCAGCAGCATTCCGTGACGTGCGCAACGTCGTTCGCGCAGTTCGGGGCGCTAGCAGCCCTCAGGGACGAACGGTCAAAAGAGAGCCTGAAGGGGATGGTTGCAGAATTCAAACGGCGGCGAGACCTAATAGTCGAGGGGCTACAAAAGCTCGGTCTGCGTTGCGAGCGCCCCGACGGCGCGTTCTACGTCTTCGTAAACGTCGAGACGGCGGGCATGGACGGGGAAACGTTTGCAGAGAAAGCACTACGGGAGTTCTACGTGGCGACGACGCCCGGCTCCGCTTTCGGACCCTCATGCGGCGGCTACGTCCGCCTCTCCTACGCCACGTCCACAGAAAGCATTAGAGAGGGGCTGCAAAGGCTTGGAAGGATGCTAGAAGGTAACGCTTGACGGCATTACTCTTCCCCCTCCGCCTCCTCTCCCTTTTCCTCCTTCCCCCGCATTCTGAGCCTCGGCACGTTTTCGGGCGTGACGCCGAAGAGCTCCTCGAAGTTCCGCAGGAGCGTCGTATCCAGCGACTCGATATCGGTCTTCTTCTGCTCCGCAATTTTCTCGTAGACCACACGCACGTTCTGCGGGACGTTCCGCTCCTCGCCCTCGAACGGCGACAGGTAGGGCGCGTCGGTCTCCGCAAGCAGGAGCGACAAAGGTGCGATCTTCGCCACCTTCTTCATCGTCTTGCTCCGCACGATGGACGTCGGCAGTGAAATATAATAGCCCTCATCCCATATTTCGGAGGCGAGCTGCGGCTTCCCAGTGTAGCAGTGGAACACCGCCTTACGAATATCCTCGTCCACGACGAGCTTGAAGCCCTCCTCGACAGCGTTCCGCAGGTGCAGCACGACCGGCAGGTCCAACTCTTTAGCAAGCCGCAAGAACTCCAAAAAGACCTCCTTCGTCCTCCTTATCTTTAAAGGCTCCTTAATCCAATGATAATCAAGCCCAATCTCGCCGATGCCTATGATCCGCCTCTTGTTTTCGGCGATGAACTCCTGATACCTCTCGATGTCCTTGTCGCTCAGCTCCTCGACGTGTATCGGGTGTAGCCCCGCGGTCACGAAAATGAAGCCCTCGTGCTCGGCGGCGAGCCTCAAAGCCTTCTCTGAGTCCTCAGGCTCCGTCCCGCTGACGACCACCGCCTGTAACACCATTTTCGCGTCCTTGATAACTTTCTCACGGTCTTCATCGTATTGCTTGAACGTGAGGTGGCAATGGATGTCTATAATTTCAATCACCTCCTAGCTTCCCTCTTTCTTCAAGCCGGCTTTTCTCCCTCAAATAAACAACAGTAACGCCCTCCTTTAACAATTTCCGTCTTAGCTTCGAGTCGTTCGTGAGCACCGCCGCCCCCCGCCGTTTCGCAAGCCGTATTAGCGCCTCGTCGACGCTCGCCGCGCTGAGGTCGGCGGCGTCGCACTCCTCCACTTCAACGACCAGCAGGCGTCCTTCGGCATTGTACTTCCGCAGCAGCTCCAGCGCCAGCTCCGCCGCCACCTTGTGGCGACCCCTAAGCTTCTTCCTTACACGCTCAAGCTCGCACATCACTTCTCTCGGCACTAAAGCCTTCGTGTAGCCGAGGCGCTCAAGCTCGCTGAAGATGTCAACGTGGAACTGTGCGGGTATGAAAAGGGCATTCGTGTCTATTATGACCTCCCTACCGCCCATTTTCGAAAATCGCATCCAGATCGAGCTCAAAGCCGACGACCGGGTGTACGAGCTCGAAGTTTTCCAAGACTTCAGGGTGGAGCTCGCCGAAAACGCCGACCTTCACGCCGCCCACCATTATATTGCCCCTGCGCCCCTCCAAGAAAGCTCTGTCCTCCGAAGGCACGAACCTCACGGACGCCGCCGGAAGTTCCCTGAGCACGGCGTCCACCAGCGCCCGTATTTCTGCGAAGTCGGCGTCTGCGTGCATCGAAACCGCCGCAAGGCTCTGCCGCTCCTCGAACGACGGCGGCGGGAAGACGGCTCCGACCTCGAAAATGCGTTGCGGCAGCTCGTAGTGCCTGTTCATCGAGAGCACCTCAAGCAGGCTCGGCAGCAGCGAAACCCGCAGCATCGTGTGCTCCGTCGTTATCGGTGACGCAACCCTGAGCAGCGACGGCGGCTGCGGACGCCGCATTTTCGTAAATTGTCGATCTTCGCTGGTCAGCGTGAACGTCATCACCTCCAAGTACCCCAAGCCAGTCATCACGTCACGGGCGAGCGCCTTCCGCTCCTCCGTCGGGTGGATCTCACCAACGGTCACCGTACTCGGGAGCTCGCCGCCGATGTTCTCGTAGCCGTAGCCGATAGCGATGTCCTCGATGATGTCCCAAGGATGCATGATGTCCGTCCTGTACGCAGGGATGCTCACCTCGAGCTCGTCGTCGCCCAGGATCTCGGCGCCGAGCCGCAGACGCTCGCAGCACTCCTTTGCGGTCTCGGCGGTCAGCTGAACGCCTATAAGCTTCGCAGCCTCGCTCACCCGCACCCGCATCTTCCTCGCCTCAAGGTTCGGCGTGATTTTCGTCGTTGCGTCGTGCACGGCGACGCTGTGAATCTCGCCGCCACGCTCCGCCAACGCACACACGATGATGTTCAACGCAAGCGAAATTCCCGCCTCGTCAGTGCCTGTCACCTCGATGAAAACGTCTCTCGTCTCCTCCGTGACCCTCGTCAGCTCGGCGTTGATTATCGGCGGGAAAGAAAGCACGTTGCCCTCAGCGTCTCGGATCAGCGGGTAGCGGTCGAAGCCTTCGAGGATGAAGCCGAACGCCACGCCCTTCGGGTGCCGCTCCAGAATCTCCCGCATACTCATTTCCTCGTCGAAGTCCAACGGCACGAACCTGAGGTCGGGCGTCGTCGCCAGATAGCGGAACGGCGGCTTCACCCTCGAAAAGTCGTGCACGCCGATGGAAACCTTAGCACGATTCCGCCCCAAGCCCCAGTGCAGATGCTCCTGAAGCTGCATCAGCGACTCTATCGCCCTCGAATCCAGCTCTAAATTGCGAACGAGCGCGCAGACGACGTAAGGACGTACGTCCTTTACCGAGGCATCCACGAACATTTCGACGTCCGACGCCTTGACCTCGAACCTCGGAAGCCCGCACTCCAGCCCGAGGAAGCCCCGCATCGCACGCGCGACACCCTCCACGCTGAAGAGGTCCGGACGGTTCGGAAAGAACTCCACCGCAGCGTGATCCTCCTCGATACGCTCGATGTCGGCGCCGAGCATCGGCAACCGCTCTAGGATTACGTCTTTGCTCACGCCCGTCAGCTGTTCCAGATCATCGTAATACAACTTCACAACCGGCAATCCTTCCTCCCCCCTACATAGTAAGCTACTTATGCGGGGATCTGCACCCTTATTTTTGGGAAATACTTACTAGAAGGCATCAGCGGCATCACCGGCTCCCTGTCCCAGCCCGCACCCCGCCGCTCTCGCATCACCTCGAAAATTTTGGTCTTGAGAGTCTCATGGCCTACATCCGCCGCCGGTGGCAGCTCTACTTCGAAAATCTTGCTCACAATGCTCGCCGCCCGCCCTACGTTGCCCTCGATCAGCCTTTTTAAGACGAAGGGCTCGACACTCTCGAGGGCGTCCTTCAAGTAATTTCTGTGCGCCTCAAGCTCCTCGTCGTCCGCAGTTTCGAAAAGGCGCTTCAGGAGCCCGTAATACGGGACGATGATTATACCATGCTTCGGGTCGCTTATCACACCGATGTCATTCGTGGCGTCGAAAGCTTGCGGCAGCCGCACCCGCCGCACGCCCGGCTTCTCGCCGTAGCGTTCCTCGTAGAGCTTCGCCGGTGTCTTTCCCGACGGCAATGCCTTCTCAAACATGTGCCACCGCACGAAGCGGTTCAGCTCGCGCTCGCACTGCCGCCGGCTCGTGAATAGCGCTTCTTCGCCGCCGAAAAACTCCACAAAACGCTTGTGTATCTCCGCTTGTGCCTCTGTAACCTCCCTTAAGAGCTCGCCGCTTTTCATTCTTTCTGCAGCCTCTTTCAGCCTCTCACTCGCCTCTCTAGTGTGGATGACTGCGCCGCTGACCACATAGAAATCTCCCCACGGCACCAGCTTTCCCTGAAACGTCTGCTGCCGTTCTATACCCTCAGGGTCTGCAATCACCAAATACTTCCGGTCGGAGATCAGTTCCCTTACGACAAGCTTTAATGCGTCAGCATCCAGTTCCACGACTTCAAAGACGCCACTTATGCTGTTCTGTAGATTTTTAAGCTTCTCTCTAAGAGTTTCGTCGAGTCCATGTATTTTTGCATACAGCGTTGCTGGCGTCTCGCCGTTCGGGAGGCGACGCTCAAACGCAAACCAATCTATGAGATTCATAACCTCTTGTGTACTCAAGCTTCGCCGTCCTGTCACCGCCTTGTATTCAGAAAACGCCCTTTTGAACTCCGCCTCAAGACCGCCGCTCATCACGAATTCCCTGATCCTAGCCATGAGGTCCATCGCCGTCTTGAACTCCCTTATGCGGCGTGCATCCTCGCCCTCGCCTCCGAGCCGCATGAGCTTCTCCACCCTGTTCATGCAGCTTCTCACATGCTTATAAATGTGCTCCGGCACACCCTGCGAGATGCTTCGCTCGTAAGCTCGTAACGCTTCCTCGTATTTCCCTAGATCTTCCAAAAGAGATGCGTAGCCATACCAGAAAGTGGGCTCCTCTCTAACCTCCAGAAGGCGTTTGTACTCGTTTTCAGCATCTTCAAGCCTGCCCTTTTTGAGGTAAAAGTCGATAAGCGCCCGACGCACGTTTATCTCCGCCGGCTCCTCATCGAGCACCTTTCTCAGAACACGCTCCGCAGCCTCTTCCCTCGCGAAGAACCTGCTTTTCACCTCTTCAGGCGCCCCCATCAGGAACGACAGCAGCGTCTCCCTCAGGTCGGCGGCGGGGCTCTCCGAAAGTAAAGCTCTGCACAGCGGCTCATACTCCGCAAGCAGCACGATGTCCCAGAAGTTCACGGCGTGCTCCCGCATCTCTGCCTGCGAGCCCGCTATGGCGATCTCGTCGATATTCAAGCCGTCGTCAGAATCGAACATTTCAAGTCCACGTTCCCTCAAAAACCTTTGAAGTTTGCGGCGAGCGGCGTCCTGCTGCATGCGGCTAAGCCCACCACGCCTGCTCGCCGCTCTTGCGTACTCGAGATAAAGCATCCATGCTTCCAGTATCTCCTCATCTTCCTCTCCCAGAAATTTCTTTATCAGGTCTTTCATTCTTTTCTCCTCCCCTCACACGAACTTAAAAACTTCAGGGAGTTCACCGACGCGCTCTCTGAAGCCTTTCGGCCACTTTTCAGCATCAAAGCCCTTTTGTGCTAGAAAAACAGCAGTCCATCTCTCCAAGCCGATGCCGGAGCAGCCAGACCAGAGCTCACGGCGGCTCTGCAGCTTCACGTTGAAGCCCTTCGGGTACTTGTCGCCGTTGATGCTGAGGTTCTGAAACTCCAACCACTTCCCGTTGTAGGGGAGGAGCGCCTCAAAATCTATGGTGCCGACCTCCTTCCTTTCGGCAAGTCCAAGCCGCCCCTCCTGCGCCATGAACCATGGCGTGACCCATGCTTTACGCCACCGCAGCTCTAAAATCTCCTCGAAGACGTAGGTGTAGCGCTCCTCGAGCTTTCTGGCGTGCTCGACGACTTGCTCTTTCGTGCCAAGCCACACGAGCTCGATGCGGTGAAACTCGTCGACACGCTCTATCCCATGGATGCCGCCGCTCTCGTAGCGGTGTGAAGTGCCTGAGCGGTCGAAAACGCATATGGGGAGGCAAGAGTCGCTCAGAATCCTCCCCTGCAAGAAAACCCAAAAGGGTGGGCATTGCGCATAACAAAGACCGCCTATGTTCTCGATACGCTCCATGATCATGTGGGTCGGCACCTCACCCGTGATCTTAAAGTAGTCCATGATGTCCTCCCAGAACTCCGGATCTCTGGTCTTCGGCGTGCAAACGTAGTATATTTCGGGATACACCGCCCGTGCGTGTCCGGAACGCTTCCAGACCTCCCATGGCACGAGCTTCGGGAAAATCATCTCGACATAGCCTAAAGGCTTCAAAATCTCCTCCTCGATGATTTTCTCAAAAGTCCTGAAAATCTTCGTCACCTGCGGCCCGTAAATCCACTGACCGCGGGCGGCGCCGTGCCGGATCCAGCCTCGCCGCTCCATCTCCTGCGTTGGGTCCTTGTCGAAAAACGTCGGGCGTTCTGGACTCTCCCAAAGGAGTTCCCAGTGCTCCTCCTTGCCACGCCATTCGAGACGCTCCCGCTTCTCCTCCAGCAGCCTCAAAATTCGATCGGGCAGTCGGTTCCTGAGGTCCGCTTCACTCTCCAGTCGCAACTTGAGCGTTATCTTCCCGTCATCAAGCTCTATCTTCTCCACGAAAAGCTCGGGCATTCTTGGCGCCTCCGGTAGGTCCCAATCCGCCGTTATCTCGAAATTCTTGACTTCAAGCCCTCTCACTCCTATCCTCAGGCGTCCAAGCCGCCCTGCGAGCGCATTCTTAAGTCGCAGAACGGCGTCATGCGCTCTGACGTACCTGTCTGACCTTATCCTAAGGCGAAGTTCCTTACCGCTCACTTCCCAGCTCTCGACCTCCGCCCCGTGCTCTTGGCGGTCGAGGCTCCGCGGCACACCACGCTTCAGCAAATCTCTGTTTGCAGACTCTATGAACTCCGATATGACCTCGACGGCTTCCCCCGTAAGCTCTGTACTACACTTCAAAACCCCTTCAAAGCGAAATTGCACGTCCTTCATCGCCCTTTCTCCAACGCTTTCAAAACTGCGTCGACGTCTTTCGCGACTTTTGCATTCATTAGATAGTCATCGACGCTTAATATAAGCGAGCCTATCTTCTCCGACTCGAAGTAAGTTACGACGCCGCCGCTCTCGACGACCGTCCGCATGCCCTCCATGTCGTCAGGGCTCAGCGCCGCCGCCAGCGTCCGTGGGTCGTCATCCTCGAGCGCAATCCTCGCTTTTATTTTCACAATGGGTATCTAGAAAATACGCTTAAAAATGTAGGTCCGCTTTTAACTAGACAAAACAAACAATATACGATGAAGTTGGAGGATTTGCCGATAAAAGATGTTTTGGTTTTCAAGTGGGAATTTGCAGAGGCGAAGACGCTTGATGAGGTAGAAGCACGCTTTAAAGGGTATTATTACATAGTGAGACCCCGCAAAGATGTTTTAGTAACAACGACGTTCACAAGCCCCTACGTCATTTGCGTGCTCCTCCAGCGAGACGAGCGTGGCGGCGACTTTCTAGTCATTCAAACGTTCGCAGGCCGCTACCCCTATGAAAAAGTCTTCGGCGGCGCCTTCTTTTACGCGATGCGCGCAGGCATCCGCATAACCGATGCGGAATACCCTGAAGATCTGCCGAAACCCTACTTCATGGAGCCGGAATATAAGCTGTGATGGGTGTTGATCACAAGAACGTGTCCGCGAGTGGGTTTAATTTGTTTACCATCAGTCGCTAAGAAGGCTCCGTCCGTAAGGGCGGGGATGAATTAGGGGAGGATGGTGGGGAAAGTTTTTTTTATATTTCAAGGAGCTAAAAACATATCAGAACGAGCCCGGGGGCTATATGCTCGGGGCAGGGGCTGCCGTGACCCCGCCCAAAGGGGAGCGTAGCTTTGTGCTGCACACTCCCTAACCTCCCGAGGCTTCCGGTGGAAGCCTCTTGCTAAGCGAGGAGGAGGTCACTTTGGTCGCTAAGAGGCTCGTCTTAGGGGCCTCATCACATGGACTGCCAACTAAAAAGAGTTAAAAGTCGTCCGGGAACTTCAGAATTTCGAGAGGCTTCATGGTTTTTATATTCGTTCTGAGCGATGCCATGGCGCTCAAATTTGAGTGCAGGAGCATGACTTTCGGCGTCATCATGGCTGCCATCACAGCGGCATCCTTTGGCGAAGATCCTATAGCAGGATATCGGGCTTTATATGCGCCATTTCAGGAAACAGCTTGCTATCGTCGGGATGGTATACAGTGACGCCTCTATGAGGAGAGAGATCGGCTGCCTTTTGCAGGATGCCGCGAGGGCTTAGCATGCAGCATCTACGCTTTTATAGCCGCAGCCTCGATACCAAGCTTTCCAAGATCAACCTCGTTTTGTTAAAGCAATGCACGTGTAAAATGGTTATTCCTGCTAGCGAGCACCGTTATTTTGGGATCACGACGAGGTTATAAATACGGAGGGACTTAGACCACAATCACTTTCATTATCTCCTCTACGGGCACGTTGTTCTCCTTAAGCACTGCTAAAGCTCGCAAATTCTTTATTTCGAACTCTTTGAGCAGTAGAAAGCCAATGACCGTGGCGATGTTCATCGGGTATCCCCGCAAAATCTCACGCACGACGCCGAAGAAACTCCTGCGCAAAGCAGCTTCGAAAGGCAGCAGCGAGCGCTCAGTCTCGTATTCATGGGCAGCATGCTGCAAAGCTTCCCTATAATGCTTGAAAGCCTCAGCTTCCGCAAGCCGCAGAGCCGCTGCGCTCACGCCCTCAGCCATAATGGCGTCCTTGACCGCCGACGCCTCTACGTCGAACGCATACCCGTAAGGCAACAGATATCTGCGGATCTCGCTTGGCTCGATGTCCTCGTGCTTGCACCGCAGTAGCGTCATAATGTTCGTGATGTCAAACTCCGCTCCCAAAACCCTTTTTACCAGCTCTTTGTCCTCCGCTGAAAGTGCTTCAACCTTTTCCCAAATAGCCTTGAAAAGCTCCTCGTTAAGAGCGTTCTCTAAGATTAAAACACGACGGCTCTCTCGATACTCCAAGAACGCTTTTTCGAGAACCTCCTTGTAAGGACTTTCGACGAGTCTTACTACCGCTTCTAAGTCTTCAGCCTCCAGAAGTCTACTGAGCCTACGCTTGAAAAAATCCTCAACGGGGTAGAGCGGCGGTCTTTCTGCGATGCCTGCCGCCTTCGTCCTCAAAATAGCTTTCAAGTTCTCGACTTCGAGCCGCCGCAGAAGCTCCTTGAAAAACTCGCTGACCTCACCCTTTGAAGATCGAATTACCATAAGATACTGGTCTATCAAATCCTCCATCAGCGCAAGCTCCACGTCCCGCACGCTCGTCACTGAAATCCTCGAGAGCTTTTCTCTGTAAGGGGAGTCCATGAGAGATGATATGAAATCCTCTATGCCCCGCGCCTCTATCAAGCCCCTCAGTTCACGCTCACCGAGCAGGTAGCTCATCCTCGCCCGCGCTCTTACATAAACATATGCGTATTCGAGCAAACTCATCCTGCCACCTCACCACCCGTATTTGACTCTCACAATGATATAAGAGATTATCACTCCAGAGACGAAGCCGAGCATGGAAAGCGAAAACGCTATTAACGCTCTTAGCATCTCGCTGCATCCTGCCGCTAGCTCGTAACCAAAGAACATTCCTATGATTGTGAGGGAGGAAATAAGAGCCGCATAAGGGAGTGCTTGCAAAAAAATGTTTTCCCTCGCTTTTCTCCACAACTTCCTGAGGAAGTTTCCCTCTTCCTCCCTCTCGCTTGCCCTTTTGCTCTCGGTCTCAGCTTGTGGCATCACGCAACCTTGATTTTCGTCCAGAGCATGAATGCTATCAGCAGTCCGTAAATGGCAACCGCTTCCGCAAGCGCCACGAATATCAGGACACGACCGAAGACCTCAGGCTTCTCGGCAGTCGCCGCCGACGCCGCAGTTCCCGTGGCTGCTATCGCATACCCCGAAGCTATCGCTGATCCCACCATCGTGATTGCTGCTGAAATCGCAATCCAAGAAGCATCCGTGAATTGACCTGCAGCCGCCTCCTCCGCAGCCAAGGACACGCCCACAAGCAACATGCCGACAAACAAGGCCAAGAGCAACACTCGGAGCGTTCTCATCCCTTTTCACCTCCAACTTAAGCCTTAGAAGACCCCTATATATAGTTGTCGAAATTTCTTTGAGAGTGGGCAGGAGGTCTAAGTAATGTTCATGAGCATCGTGGAGGCACTCTGGACAATCCTGCCAGCGTACGCGGCAAACGGGGGTGCAGCGTTCTTCGGCGGGAGGACGCCTATCGACTTGGGGCGCTCGCTCTTCGGTGAACGCATACTTGGCGACGGTAAAACATTCGAGGGCTTCTTTACGGGTATCGCTTGCGGCATCGCCGTCGGGCTGCTGCAAGTACTGCTTGAGAGCGTGTTCGGCTTCGGTTTCGGCGCCGACTCTGCTTTTGGACCTCATACGACGTTCGGCGGGTTTCCGCAGTTTTTTGTCGTTTTGACGTACTTATCTTGTGGAGCGATGCTCGGTGACATCGCAGGCAGCTTCCTAAAGCGCCGCCTCAGAATAAAGAGGGGCGAGCCGCTGCCCATCGTGGACCAGTTGGACTTTGTCTTTGGCGCCATGTTATTGACGTTTTTATTCGCACGTCAGTGGTTTTTCACGAGTTTCACGCCGCTCGTGATCTTCTGGGTACTCGTACTCACACCGCCCATCCACCTCGCAACGAACTACGTGGCGTTCAAACTCGGACGGAAGGAGGTGCCGTGGTAGTGGCGACGGCATGGACCCCACTTATCGTGGATCTTGAAGGTAGGAAAGTTTTGATCGTCGGCGGGGGCGACGTTGGCGAGCGCAAGGCAAGGTTCTTCAAGGGCGCCGCCGTGACCGTCGTTGCCAAGGAGTTCACTGAAGGCTTGAAAAGGCTCGCAGCGGACGAATCTGTCGAGCTTGTGCATCTAGACGTCGCCGACAGTAATTCCTCTGCAAAACTTGAATCGCTCGTACGGGAGGCGTTCCTCGTAGTGGCAGCAACCGATAATGCCGGAATCAATGAAAAAGTCGAAAAACTCGCAAGACGACATGAAAAGCTCGTAAATCGGGCTGACCGCCCAGGCGACGTACTACTTCCGGCAGTGCTGCGCCGTAACGACATTTTAATCGCAGTCTCGACGCAGGGACGCAGCCCCGCAGCCTCAAGATACCTGCGGCAGCTTCTTGAAAACCTCATCGGCGAGGAGCATGCAAGAATGGTGGAGTTGCAGCGAGAGATAAGAACATGGCTGAAAAGTGTAGTTAAGGAACAGAAACAGCGGGAACGTATCCTCTGGAAAATTTTGGAGGACGAAGAGATCTGGGCAGCCTTA
>Ga0209411_100028_pt1 | contig 19840 bp, 20 predicted proteins | sample Mar14336cmmetaG_FD_185479 | JGI IMG/M metagenome (GOLD analysis project Ga0209411, IMG submission 185479) | Marine hydrothermal vent microbial communities from Guaymas Basin, Gulf of California to study Microbial Dark Matter (Phase II) - Marker... ... | reverse complement strand
GCCTCTCCGCTCCGCCTTATAGCCCCGCTCGGAGCTTCACGACGTTCGGGCTGGTCACCGCAGCCTGCCGGAGCCTATAGCCTCCGCCTCGCTCCAGCATGTACAGGTTTCAAAGTATAAAAACTTCCACCCGCCTCCCCTACTTCATCTCCCCACTGAAGTGGGAGCTTCCGTAGCGACATTCTGTAAAATACTATGTTGTCGAGAAGCTTTCCAAGCCGAAAGCCAAAGGAGATAAAAGCTCAAAAAGAAAAATATCCAAAATGGCTCTGGGACAGTTTGTCCAACAGACGGAGATTTTGGTTCCCGAAGTGGATGGGGTGCTGATAAAAGTCAATCCGGCATATTCGTCAACGAGCGAAAAAATAATAGCCGGCGGCTTGGGCTTGGATATTCATACTGCATCGGCATATGTAATAGCCCTAAGGGGTCTCAAACGCAACAAAGGTGTTGAATGCTACGAGTGCAACGCTGTATGTTGCTGCCCGTTCACCGGGAGAAGATAGACGGCGCCGGTCAGGGGGTGCGTCTCCACGAGCACGTCCACGCCGAACGCCCTTCTTATGTTCTCTCTCGTTAGGACTTCTCTCACAGCGCCCGCCGCGATTATCCTTCCGTTGTTCAGCAGGACGAGTTCGTCGCAATAACTCGCCACGAGGTTGAGTTCGTGCGACGCCATTATCACAACAAGCTTTTTCTCCACGGCGAGCCGTTTTATGATCTCCATGATCTCAATCTGATACCGCAAGTCAAGGTTCGCCGTCGGCTCGTCCAGCAGCAGGTACTTCGGCTCCTGCGCCAGCGCTCTTGCGATGAATACCCTTTGGCGCTCGCCGCCGCTGAGCGTCGTGATTGGGCGGTCTGCGAGGTGCCAGCAGTCGGTGAGCCGCATGCATTCCTCTGCTATCCTTAAATCCTCTTCCTTCTCAAGCTCGAAGCGTCGCAGGTGCGGGGTCCGCCCCATCAGCACGACGTCGAGGGCGGTGAACTCGAAGCTCGCAGCGGTCTCCTGCGGCACAACTGCTAACTCTCGTGCGAGCTCCCTGACAGAAAGCTCTGAGACTTTCTTACCGTTAAGGAAGACGACGCCGCCGCTCGGCTCGAGCACCTTGCTGATTATCCTGAGGAGTGTGGTCTTTCCAGAGCCGTTAGGTCCGAGCAAGCCGACGAGCCTACCGCCCCCCACCTCCAAGTTCACACTTTCAAGTATTTTCCTCGCCCCCCCGTAGCTAAAGCTCACCTTTTCAACCCTAAGCATAAGCAATCGCCCTCTTGCGTCGCAGCAGCAAATATATGAAAAAAGGCACACCCGAAATCGCGGTAATTAGCCCGACAGGAATTTCCAAAGAGGAAACTCTTGCAAGGGCGTCAGCCCATATCAGGAAGGACGCGCCGGCAAGCGCAGACGCCGGTAGCAAAATACGGTGGTCAGGGCCGACGACGAGGCGGACGGCATGCGGCACCATGAGTCCAACGAAGCCTATGGTCCCGCTGACCGCTACCGCCGACGCCGCTGCCACAGATGCAAGCACCAATATAATCTTCTTTACCTTTTCGACCTCGATGCCGACGTGTAGGGCGCTTTCTTCGCCGAGAAGCATGGCGTTGAGGTCACGTGCGAAGAAAAGGAGCGAAATTGTACAGATCACGACGGGGAGGAAGGCGGCTTCAACCTGCCCCCAGCTTGCGAGCCAGAGTCCGCCCAGCACCCACGAAATTATCTGGTGCCAGTCCCCTTGGAGCGTCAGGTAGAGGATGAGTGACGAGACGGCGTGGAACAGGAAGGAAGTGGCGATGCCCGCAAGCAGGAGCATGTCCACAGGGATTCTACTGCCGGTTCTTGCGATGTTATACACGAGGAAGACGGCGAGGAGCGAGCCGAGGAAGGCGAAAACCTGCTTTGCGCAGGCGGCTGCGAGCAGCGAGAGCAGCGGCAGGCAGTGGGCGAGCGTGACGCCGAAGAGAGCGCCCGACGAGATCCCGATGACATACGGGTCCGCCATCGGGTTTTTGAACAGCCCTTGGAGGGCGGCGCCGGAAACCGCAAGCGCCGCACCTACAAGCGCCCCAAGAATCACTCTCGGCAACCGAATGTCCAAAATTATCAACTTCTGCGTCTCAGCCGTCTCGCCGGCATGCGCGCCCAGCTCCACACCCAACTTGCTCAAAAGGTCGTAGATGCCGAGCCTGAAAGCGTTGAGAATCGCCGACGGACCCACATAAGTGGAGCCGACGGCGGTTGCGAGAAAAACGCTCAGAAATAGCACCAGCGAGAACACTAAGAGTATAAATCGCCAGTGCCGCACCCGTTCCAACAAGTACGTGTGCCGTACTCCCCCCTCGAAGACGTGCGCTCCCGTCTCCGCCACCTGAACACTTTTGCCCCCATAAGTAAAAAAGTCTTTCGTTTTGTAAAGGCGAATTAAGTAGGGCTCGGCTGCGTCGCTACGCTTTAGCTCCGAAGCTGAAACATTAATAACCAATGCCACGAAGGAGTAGTGAATGCGATTCGGCACGACAGTTTGGTACGGCGACCGCCCGTTCGAAGCAACGGCGCAAAAGCTTTATGAGATAGGCTTCGACTATTTCGAGCTCGCTTTGGACTATCCGCTCCCAGAGTATGTGAGTGCCACTGCAAAAGCATCTTTAAGGTCGCTCTTACGAGATCTGGGGATGAGCATCGCCTTTCATGCGCCACTGGATGTCTTCATTGCGCAGCCACGCCTTGAAATATTCGAAGCGAGCCTTAAGATCATGCGGAAATGCGTGAATTTCGCTGCCGCCTTCGAGCCGCTGTACTTCAATTTCCACACCACGTTTAGAGTTTCGACGCACGTCTTCGAAGACGTTCGCAAGAAGATCGAGGAAAACGGGCTAAGAGCTTGTAAAGAAATCGCAAGACTTTGTGAGAGCCTAGGCTTTCCTGCATGCGTAGAAAACGTGTTCGTGCCACTTGAACACGCCAACCTCCTCGCCGAAGCGCTCGACTTGGAGAACCTCTGGCTCACATTTGATGTCGGGCACGCGATAATAGCAGAAACTACACATGAGAAGTGGAGCGTTGCTGAGAAGGACAAAGGTATTGCAACGACGAAAACAGCAACGGCAACTCCGGACGCCAGCGGCGACCTTGCAGGTGGCAAGGCGGACGAGCGGCTGAAGAGGCAGTTTAGAGGGTTAAGGGAAAAAGCCTTGATTTACCTTGAGGCGTGGCTTTCTCGCTTTAAGAACAAAATTTTGGTCGTGCACCTTCACGACTGCGCCGTTGTCAGCGGCAGCTTCAAGCACGGCGTGCCGAGCGTGGACATAAGGTTACAGGATCACATATCGCTCGGGCGAGGCGAGCTTGACATCCCTCAGATTTTAGAGAGCATCGAGGGCGTCGGCAAATATATGCTCATTGAAACTTTCTGGCGGGATAAACACAGGCTGGCGGAGGTGGACTACAAGGATTTGCATGAAAATTTGACTTTCGTCAAACAAGTTTTACGAAGGTGCTAAAGGTTGATAAGCTTTTTTGCTACGGAAATGTATAAAGAGAGGCGAGCGGGTGTCATGACGAAGGAGTATGACGTCGTGATTGTGGGAGCCGGACCTGCGGGGCTTTTTGCGGCGAACGAGCTTAAGGGCAGGGCGAGCGTTCTCATAATAGACATGGGGAAGGACGTCGAAGAACGGAACTGCCCGATGGAGCTTACCGGCGTCTGCGTGGGCTGCAAGCGTTGCAACATAATGTGCGGCGTCGGCGGTGCCGGAACTTTTTCGGACGGCACTTTGAACTTGCGTCCGGACATCGGCGGCGACCTCGCCGAGATCTGCGGCGACGAGGAGCTGGCGTGGTGGCTCGTCAGGTACGTCGATTCCGTGTTTCTGAAATACGGGGCGCCTCCTGAGCTTTATAAGGGGAAGAAAGAGGAGATAGAGGAGTTAAAGCGACGAGCAATGTCCGCAGGTGCGAGGTTCGTTGAAATAGACCAACGCCATATAGGCTCCGACAACGCTAAATCCGTTATAAAGAACTTTGAGGCGGACTTGCGAGGCGAAGGCGTCGACTTCCTGCTGAACACCAGCGTCGTGGACATAATGGTAGAGGGGGGACGTTGCAAGGGCGTTATCGTCGAAAACGATGAAGGGAGAAGCGTGATAATGGGAAAATGTACGCTTCTCGCCCCTGGGAGGGTTGGGGCGGCGTGGATGGAAGAGATGGTCAAGAAGCACGGGATAGAGGCGGCGCACGCCGGCATAGATATCGGCGTGCGTGTTGAGGTACCCGCCATCATCATGGACCCCATAACCAAGATAAACAGGGATCCAAAGTTTCACATAAGGACGAAGCGTTATGACGACTTCGCCCGCACCTTCTGCACGAACGAACACGGCTTCGTCGTGAAAGAGGTCTACGATGGCTTTGTCGGGGTAAACGGGCACTCTCTGAGGAACAAAAAGTCAGAGAATACGAATTTCGCATTCCTTGTACGCGTCGAACTTACGGAGCCCGTCGAAAACACTACGCTCTATGGGCGTTCCGTAGCCATGCTCGCAACTACGATCGGCGGCGGCAAGCCTCTTATCCAAAGGATGGGCGACCTCCGTAGAGGACGCCGCTCCACATGGGACAGAATAAAAAGGAACTTGGTGCGGAACACGCTCAACGACGTCACACCTGGCGACATTTCGATGGCGCTCCCACATCGCATCACAATGGACATCATTGAGGGTCTAGAGAAGCTTGACGAGGTGATCCCAGGCGTCGCTTCCGACTCCACACTCCTTTATGCTCCTGAAATAAAGTTCTATGCGATGCGGATAGACGTGAGCAAGAACATGGAGACGTCCATCGAGAACCTGTTCGTGGCGGGCGACGGCGCCGGGCTCTCAAGAGATATCGTGAACGCCGCCTCCACCGGCGTCCTCGCGGGCTGGGGTATTAAGGAAAAATTGGGCATCGGTTGAAGGCGCTCAACTAAGCTCGTTCGCAGCAGTGACTGAGGGGGCGAAGATGGAAAGTCACGGGGGCTGGAACTTTAAGATTCTAGATGTTGACCTCAGTGATAGGAGGATAAAAGAGAAAAAGCTCGATTTAGAGACCGCACGCAAGTTCTTAGGTGGGAGGGGGCTTGGCGTAAAAATCCTCTGCGACGCTTCCCAGAAACACGGCGTTTTCGAAGCTTTCAGCGACGAAAACCCGCTGGTCTTCGCCGTCGGCCCGCTCACAGGCTTAGCGCCGATGTCCGGTCGTCATGTTGTCGTTTCGAAATCGCCGCTCACCGGTACAATTTTCGACTCCAGCGCCGGCGGCTTCTTCGGCGTCGAGCTCAAATTTGCAGGCTATGACGCCGTGGTCGTGAGGGGGCGAGCAGAGCGCCTTGTCTATCTGGAAATCGAGGACGAACACTGCGAAATAAAGGATGCAGAGTTTTTAAAATGCAGCAACGTTACAGAGACCTCTGTTAAGCTCGGCAGAGGGGGGCGGAAAGTAGCATGCATCGGACGCGCGGGCGAGCGTCTTGTGAGATTCGCAAATATCATGAGCGACGTGCATCACGCCTGTGGACGTGGCGGGCTCGGCGCCGTCATGGGCTTTAAGAACCTAAAAGCGGTAGTTGTGCGTGCGAGCCGTGAGCGGAAAGCGTGGTGGAAGCATAACGGCATCGCCGACGCCGAAAAGTTCGAAGAAGCAAAGGAAGATATGATGCGGCTACTGAGGGCGAGCCCAGTACTCAAAGCGCTTTCTTACTACGGGACGGCGGCGCTCGTGAACCTTGTGAACTACATGCGCATCATGCCGACGCATAACTTCCGGCGCAGCTTCTTCGCAGCCGCTGAGAATTTGTCAGGTGAGACGATTCGAGAGAAATATGAGTTACGGAGCCGCTCCTGCTACGGCTGCTTCGTCGCCTGCAAGCACTTCACAAAAAGCGGCGTTAAGATCCCTGAGTACGAGACGCTTTGGGCATTCGGAGCGAACTGCGGCAACGCTGACCTCGAGAAAATAGTAAAGGCGAACGAACTTTGCGATGACTATGGCATTGACACGATTTCGTGTGGCGGGACGCTTGCGTGCTACTTTGAGCTGACAGGGCGTTTCGATACCACTGCATCTGAAGGCGGCGTTGTAAGCGGAAGTGGTCAGGAGATTGTAGAGCTTGTGAGAAAAATCGGCGAGCGAGAGAGCATCGGAGCTGAGCTTGCGGAAGGCTCGCTACGTTTCGCGATGAACCGCGGCAGAAGGGAGCTGAGTATGAGTGTAAAGGGCTTAGAGCTCCCGGGCTATGATCCGAGGGGCGTCTTCGGGCAGGCGCTCGCATATGCGACGTCGAATCGCGGCGGCTGCCATCTCAGAGCGTATATGGTCTCGCTGGAAATCGTTGGGAAGCCGAAGCTCGTGAACCGTCTCACTTTCGACGGCAAGGCTGCGCTCGTCGTCATCTTTCAGAATCTCGCCGCTGCTATAGACTCGCTCGTACTGTGTAAGTTTTCATCGTTCGCATTGAGTGAAGAAGAATATGCAAGGGTTTTAAGTGCGGTGACATCCTTGGATTACAAAGCGGAGGACTTGCTGAACATCGGCGAAAGAATCTGGAGCTTGGAGCGCATGTTCAACTTGAAGCATTTAGGACGGCTCGAAGATACGCTTCCGGAAAGGTTTTTTGAGAGCTTAGATGAGGAAGGGTTCGAGAAAGCTCTTCGAGAGTACTATCATCTGAGGGAGTGGAGCGCCGATGGAGTTCCTACGAGGGCCGAGGGGCTACATCGCTGAGATCTTCAGCTCGTTCCAAGGCGAAGGTCCTTACGTCGGACGACGCCAGATATTTGTGCGGTTTGCGGGCTGCAATCTGGACTGCGTGTACTGCGATACGCCCCACGCTAAGGAACGTACGAAGCTCTGCAGCATCGAATTCCACTCCGGTGAGCGTCGCAGCGTGAAAAACCCGTTAAGCGTGACGCAGGTCACAGACAGCATAAAGAGGCTCTTGACGGCTGACATCCACAGCGTCTCCTTCACCGGCGGCGAGCCGCTGCTCCAAGATGCCTTCGTGGCGGCTATTGCGAGGTCTTTGCGAGAGAAGGGCATAAGCACGTATTTGGAGACGAACGGATTCTCAGCGGAACGTTTTGACAACGTGATCAAGCTCTTTGACTTCGCCGCCATCGACGTGAAACTGCGCGACCACCTCCCCAGCGACGAGGGCTATAAGAGCCTTTATGAGAACGAACTCAGGTGCATCCGAATCTCTATAGAAAGCGGCATCGAGACCATAGTGAAGGTTGTGGTGCTCAGAAAGGACGACTTGACTGACGTGAAAAAGCTCTGTGAGGACATTTCGGAGTTCGCAACAGCCGCTCCGAACTTCTACTTCGTCATACAGCCCGTCACCTCGCCCAACGGAGTTGAATTCTCAGCGAACGACCTATACAAATTTTCAGAAGCTGCAGGCGAGTTCTTCAAGGACAGAGTAATGGTCATACCGCAGGTCCATAAGCTGCTGAAGGTGCCCTAGCTCAGCTCAGCCCAGCCCAGCCCGGAGCCACCGCCTAGCCGGCTACGGCGAGCAGGATGCTCAAAACACTTTCTAGCAGCTTTAGAACCTCCTCCCTTCCCCGCCTCCTTGCTTCAAGAAGTACCAGCTCATCCTTAAGGTCGTTGACGGCGTTGATAGCTTCAATTATGTCCGATGAGCTGCCAAAATGGAGTTTCAGCTGCTCACGCAGAAGGAACTGGGAGTATTGATCGGAAATTTGCGTCATAGCAGCCTCAGCTTGCAGGTATGTGGTCAATGCCTTACTAAGTTTGTCTGATGCTCTATCGCACAAGAGAACAGCCTCTTCATACTTGCCCAACTCAACGTCGGTCTCAACGGCGTCGGTGATCTTCAGCTTCTATGCACGCTCCGCACTCTGCCATGAGGCGTTTGGTCTCAATTACCTCCAGTCGCTAAGAGGGCTCGTCCTGAGGGCGGGGATGAATCAGGGGAGGCGGGAGGGGAGGTTGGAGGCAGTTAATTTTTATCCGAAGTTAATGTGAGTTCAGAACGAGGCCGTGGGTATATCCTGCGGGCAGGGCTGCCGTGACCCCGCCCGGAGGGGAGTGCCTCACGGCACACTCCCCAACCTCCCGCGGTGGAAGCCCCTTGCGTAAACGAGGGGAGGAAGTCACGTACAACTCGTCCTGCAGCCCCGTCAGCAACTCCCCACGCCGAGAATCCCTTAAAGTGCTGAAAGCTCCGGACAGCTCTACACAGAACATCTCCTTATGAACAAGTTCATAAGCCTCGCTGTACAGCTGGGACGCCATGTCGTATTCGCCGATGAAGAAGTACGAATCCGCGCTTTCCAGTGCTGCTTGGGCTTCGCTTTCGTATGAGCGCCGAGGAAGAGTATTCCCAGTTCCGTTACGATCAATACAATTATCACCAGCGCCACTGCCCTTATTATTCAAAGTACCAGCAATGTCCTGCTCATGCGATCGTTACGATTAAACTCAAAACCACTGGTCTATTCTCGTCTGTCCCTGCCCGACCGCCGCCTTGGCTTTTGTCCTCGTCTTTCTTCTCCGCTCGGCGGCACGTCGTTCGGACTCGCCCCCGCCCCGCAGCTTCTCGATCGCTTTTTCCACCCGCTCCTCCGAGAAGTCGTGCTCGTCACATAGGAACCTTTTTATCGCATCCTCGTCGGGCTCCGCCCATTCGAGCTCGTAATCGTCGGTCACGTCCGGCTCCAAGAAGATGCGACGCACCTCGTTGTAGTCTTCGATTTCCTTGCCGATCGCGGAGAGGGCGGCTTCGAGACTGCCATGCTCCTTTATCAACTTGAGCGCCTTCTTTGCGCCGATGCCTTTAATCCCTTCGTTAAAGTCCGTTCCGATGAGTATAGCGATGTCTACAAGCTGCTCTCTCGTGATGCCGAGCCTTTCGAGCTGGCTTAGCTCTATGAGCTCGGGATTTACTTCAACACGTCGCCCTGACGGCAGTTTCCTCTTCCTGCTAATGCTCAAGTTTCTGACAAGACGAGGAGCGCCGAATAGCAGGGAATCATAGTCCTGTGACGCCACATAGTCGGCATCGCCTCGCTGCACCATGTATGCCGCCTGCGCCTCTCCCTCTGAGGGCGCCTGCACGCACGGTACGCCCATATAGCCAAGGAGCGTCTTCGCATCGTTTATTATGGCTTCATCGACCCTCGCGGACGCTTGTGCATATTTAAAGGCTTCCTCAGGCGCCACCTCTTTAAGCTCTTCCCAGAGACGGCGAGCTTCTTCCCTGTGCGCAGCCCGCTCTTTGAGCGTTCTCTCCTTCAGCCTATGCGGCTCGCCATCGAAGACAAACACCGGCTTTATACCTGCCTCCATAAGGTTAGAGGTTCTGTAGATCAAGCCTGAAAGATGCGAAGTTATCCTGCCTTTTGAATCCATGAGAGGTGTGCCATCAGGCTGCCTTATTATGCTGAGGAATTGATAAAGAGTATTATAGGCGTCGATCGCCACTATCTTGCCAGCGAGGGCCTCAAGGCTGAGCTCCTTATGCTCGAAGAGGCTACCTATGTCAGTTCCCATTAGTTAAATGTTACCTCAACCTACTTAAAACTCCAACCCGCCGCCACGTGGCGTCACACATACTTTATCATGCGGAACTCTTCCATCTTCTTCAAGAACTCTGCGAGATCTCTCCTTATGGTCTCGCGGTCGACATCATACTCCGCACAGATCGCATCCTCTATGTCTTTGATCGTGTGCTCGCCATCGCACAGCCTTACTATCAGAGAGCCAACCTCATTCACCTCATAAAGCTTGCCCTTCCTCGTGTCCATTACTATTATCCCAGCCTCGCTTTCCCTCGTTATGTACTTCGCTTTTTCTTCTATGCTAAACGTATCCTTGAGCTTGGGTTTTTTTGTCTCATCCATTTGTCACACCTCTTTAAAGGTCAAACCGTAGAGCCCCGCTCGCTCCACTACTAATCCTCCACCTTCCTAATTAAAACTTTTCCTTCGTGCCCAACACTTATTACTCCAGCTCCAAGTTTAGTATATGCTACTGCCTGAGCCACGGAAGGTAGGGGAGGTTTCCCTAGAGGAGGCGATTCAAAGGAGGAAGTCCCGCCGGCGGTTCAGCGTACGCAGTCTGACGGCGATGCAGCTCTCGCAGCTCATATGGGCGGCGAAGAAAGTACCATCTGCGGGCGCCCTCTACCCTTTAGAGTTGTACGCCGTCGTCGGGAGGGATTGCGTCGAGGGCGTGGACGCCGGCGTCTACCACTGCGAAATAGGAAGGATAACGCCGCACAAGCCCGGAGACCTCCGCTTGGAGCTTGCAAGCGCCTGCCTCCATCAGATGTTCATCGCGGAAGCGCCGGTCTCCTTCGTCATCGCCGCCGAGTACGAGCGGACGACACGCAGATATGGCAAGCGCGGCATCAGATACGTTTTGATAGAGGTCGGGCACGCCGGTCAGAACATATACCTGCAGTGCGAAGCTTTAGGACTTGGAACCGTGGCGATTGGAGCATTCCACGACGACGAAGTTTCTTCGGTTCTGAGCCTGCCGAGGGCGCATCGCCCGCTCTACGTCATGCCCGTAGGATATGCAAGAGAACTTTAGTCATTGGAAAAATGTGAAAAATAAGGAAGGTTGTTTCAAGCAGCTGGGATTCCCACAGAGCTGAGGTCGCTGATAACATCGGTGAACGGTATGTTTGTGGCTTTTGCCAGTGTTGGGGGCGAGTATATGCAGGCGGCGGCGTCCGTAGCCACGATGTCGGCGCCGCTCCGCAGCTGCGCATACCAGACGAGCGCGAACGGTGCGCCTCCCCAGTTGCCGACGGATATGCTCATGTTGTACATGCCGTCGTAGTCCGGTGGTATCGTCAGCGTGCTTGTCTTCCTCCAGAAGTGGAACTGCGGTATGCCCACGTAAATGTCAAGGATTAGTGCACTGTCTGTGGGGTTTGCTATGTGGAGAGAAATCACCATAGTGTCCCCGGGCGAATATTCCCATTTGTTCGTCGAAACGGAGACCTCAGGCTCCACCGCAACACTGTATTCCAAGGCGTTCCTTATTATCGTCTTGAGGATTGCGTAATCGGACGCCCACGTCCAGTAGTCCTCGGCAGGCGAGTTTATGAACCAGATCAGGACGCCACTGCCTATGTTCTTCGTCACGAGCGCCGGGTATCCATCGCCGTTCTCAGCGACGACTGTCGCCGTAGCGTCCGTTATCCTTAGCATGTAATAAGTGGCACTCACGTCGTTGAAATTATAGCTCGCGGGCAATCCTGCCGCCAAAGGATGCGTGGGATTTACGACCTGAAGGTGCGGCGTGCCCGTGACGGTCGTCCAGTAATAGCTGGCAGTATCTACGTCGAGCAGGTAGGTGTCTATGTCGGAAACGACGTTGCTCAAGGAGCTGCCGCCGAGATATATGAGTTTGCCGCCGCCTGCGACAAAAGCTGCAAGCTCATCCATGTTCGTTCCCGAGACCATGCCGCCGTCACTCGCCTGTATCACCACGTCGTATTGTGAGTAATCAATGCTCGGCGGTGCGTCGTATAACTCCCAATCGTAAAAAGTCGTAAGTATAGCCGAGCTCGTCCAAAGCATTGCACACCGAGTTCTCCACGTCGTAGCCGGTCTCTATAACGAGAATGTCAGCGCCCGCCTTTACGTATTCCGAGGCTTTAGCAACTGTTGGCTGCTGCGAGGCGCCTGTGTCGCTATATGCTGCGAATACTGAGCCGCTGAGGAAAAAGATCGACAACAGTCCTAATAAGAGCACTTTCCTCATAAATTCACCTCCCTTCCGCCGACGCATCTGAATCGGCGGTTCAGCATAAATAACTTATGCAGGATGTTAATGGACTTTAGGTGGAAAAATGGACAGGCATGTTATAGAGGCGAGTGGTAAAACGAGGATAATCATAGAAAACGGGGAGATAAAGGAAATTGAAGAGCCAAAGCTTGAATATTGCCCAGTTCAAGACATTCTTCTTGGTGTCAAGCGTATCAGCGTCGAGACGATCAGGCGGGGCGTGGCGCTGCGGGTCGAGCGTTTTGGGATGTGCACGCCACGCCGCGTCATCGAGCTCGACGACGACCTCGTGGACTTCGGCGCCTCCGAGATCTTCAGCAGCGCCGTGCGTTCGGGGCTGCTCGACGCCGTCGTGCAGGTCTGCGACGGCGCCGGCACTGTCGTCGCCGCCGACCCCCGCGTCATTCAGGGCATCGGCGGCGCGATGTCCGGGCTCGCCGAGACCTCGCCCATCCCCGAGGTCATCGCACGGCTCAAGGCGCGCGGCTGCATGATCCTCGACGAAACAAACGCCACGATCGACCAAGCTAAGGGCTTGGCACTTGCGTTCGAGAAATACGACCGTGTGGGCGTCACCGTCTGCAGCCTCGACGCCGCCGAACAATGCCGAAAGGTCGAAGCCGCGGCGCGCGGGCGGAAAAGCGCAGTGCTCTTCGGCGTGCACGTCACCGGGATGGGCGAGGCGGAAGCCAAGAGGTTCATGGAGCTCGTGGACCTCGTGACGGCGTGCGCCTCCAAGCACGTGAGACGCCTCGCACGCAACGCCCTCCTCCAGCTGGGCGTCGCAGTCCCCATCTTCGTGCTCTCGGAGAAGGGTAAGGAGATCGCCCTGAACAGGATAAAGCACATAAAAAGGCAGGTTTTGATAAGGACGGCTGAGCTGCCTGAGCTGCCGGAGGAGCGTCAGCCGAGACCGCTCCTCTAGTGCGTGACGGAGTGGTACCAGTTCATCACGTACTCAGGGAGCTTGAAGCCCCGCTTATCCAGACGCTCTACCAGCTTCAGCGGCAGCGGGCTCAGGAGGAACGCCGCCCGCTCGTAGAACTCCACGGGCGACGACCTCACTATGAAACTTTCGGTCATTCTGGAGAGCTTCGAGGGTCTGCCCACGATGGAGTACGTGTATGCACCGAATGCTTTGAACTCCTCACACCACTTTAAGACCGGATCGGTCTCGCCGCTCCATGAGATTGCGATGAGAATATCACCAGCTCGCGGCTTCGGCGCCAGCGGCCCCGCAAGATAAGCTTCGTCACCAACTGCCCGCTTCACGTGCTGCAATCTTATGACGGTCATCCTCGCCACTTTCCTCGCAGGCCCGAGCCCGCCGATGATGACATGACCGCGGCGCTCCAACTTCTCAATGAGACACTCAAGCTGCTCTGATGTCACGTACTCGTCGATCAGCCGCCCCACAATTTTCATCTCCTCCTCCATCTTCCTGAAGACCGCCTGAGCGTCCAAACCCTCGTTTATCGCTTCCTTCGTCTTCTGCATCAGAAGCATGCTGCCCAGCTCGTAGATGTCGTTCATGATGCCGTGCTTCAGGAACTCTTTTGCGCTGTTCGGCACCCTTTCACGCCCCTTAAGCTCGATGACTGTGCCAAATTCCTTCCTGTCAACCCTGCCTATCGAGGAATTCGGGTTCGAGACGATGGCGTCGATCGTAAATTTGTCGCTACCAGTCTCCTCTATGTACCTGACAAGCTGCTCTACCGTCCTTTTAGGGATGGCGGTCTCGCCACTTCCAGAGTTTACGACCAGAGCTATCCTGTCATATTCTTTTTCAAGGATCGGCGCAGCCTCCTCGATATTTCGCCCTGGGAAGTCTATGTCGTCTATTGTTTTCACCTCTTTGTGTATCTGACTCAACCCGATGTAAAGAGCACATTGCGAGCGCCCTTCGCCAACAGGAATCAGACAATCAGCCTCCGCAATATCGTTGTAGAACCGCTCAAACTTGTCCTGGCGGACGCTCATCACGTTCTCAAATATCGTGTTTATGTATTGCTCCTCCTCACAGACGCTCATCCCAGTCACTCACAGCCCGCCCCTTATTTATGAAATTTTCGGTTTTTCTCTAATAAATTTACTGCGGAGGCTCGTCAGTAGCTCGCCTCATTAAGTTCTCTGCTACAAACGGCTACCATTCCTTAAAATACTTGTTCACATCGCCCAGCTCGAACCTCTCGCTGGCAAGCACGTTCTTTATAAACCTGAATATTTTCATACGCACCCCCGTCGAGATGTGCGGATACCAGAGCGGCGACGCTATTACGAGGCCTCTGAACGCGTAGAACGGCTGTATCACCTCTAAAAGTTCTTCATCCCCCGTTTTATCTAAGTACGTTTCGAAAAAAACGTCGAAAAGCTTTTTAAACTCATTTTTAAGCTCTCCGTACTTCAAGAGCGAGCAGAAAATGTAGTTGATCGTCATCGAAGAGACATCGTCGGCGGCTTCCCCCCATTCACCCCGGCTTCTGTCGAGGACTGTGAAGTCGGTACCCTCACGAAAAAGCACGTTCCATGGGTGAAAATCGCCATGAACGACGCAAACTCTATGCGCTTTCTTCCTCAGGCTCCACCGCCACTCCACGCAGCTCTTCTCCAGTTCTAAAAAGTCTTCTTCGGACATGAAGTCGATGCAGCTCGTGCCGCCCGTGAAATAGCTGTCCACGAGTCCGAAGATGCACTCGCCGTGCCCAACAAGCTCCCTTATCCGCCGAATATAAAGCCCTTCCCGCTGCGGACCGCCCTTCTCTGCGTGTATCTCCGCGAGATATCCCGCAAGCGCCGCCGCCCGCTCCTCGTCGAGCGGTTTAAGCCCCTCCTTGCTTATTCGCTCCAAGTCTTTGTAGTATTCCACGCCCTCCGCCTTCTCGCACAGCAGGAAGAACTCAGCAGCGTCGCTCACCGACTTCAAAGATCCGTCATGAGCGAAGTACCCGACGTCGAGCGCCCGCACGTGCTTCGGCAGCTTGTTGAAAGCAGAATACTGCCAGAGGAGGATTTGAGCCCTGTCAGCGAAGTGTTCATGCCCGAAGTGGTCGCCACGCATTGAAGACAGCACTGCTTCCCGCCTTTCGCCCTGCGGCGTCGCGAACACGATGAGATACGGCTTGCCATAGCCAAAACCCTTTAGCTCCTGCTCTCCTTGCGGCGTGAGCTCGCTCACTCGTACCACATTCACGCCTTTCCCGAACTTGCTTTCCAAATACCTGCGTATTTCCTCCATCACTTTGGAATTCCTCCAAACCTCTATATTGGTGTCGCATGTGGCATGCGATAAGGAAAACTACATATATATGTGTGAAGAAGATGCTGAGTGTATCAGGTTTAAGGGGGGCTTGAAGTGGCGGATTTGAAAGAGGAGCTTATAGAGTTTGCGAAGACGATAGGCGCCGATAAGATAGGCATAGCTGATGCAAGCCTCATAAAGAACCCTCCGCAAGAGCAGGATTTTGATCCAGAGAATTATGTTGATGGGGCGAAGTGCGCTATATCAATCTGCGTAGCGTTCCCAGAGGACGCAGTAGGGCTCGACGACGAGGACGACTTCACTTTCTGCACAAGTTTCGGCTCGTCATATGTGACGCTAAAAAGGCAGATCGACACTATAGGGGCAAAGCTGGTGAAGTTCCTCGAAGAAAAAGGATATAAGGCGAAGTACATAGGACCAGAACTTCCTTTCGACAAAGGCTGCCAGATATGTGGGCTACTGCACCCCTACATCCACAAGCTCATCGCAACCATTGCGGGCTTGGGGGAGGAAGGAATGTCAAACCTTTTAGTGACGCCGGAGTACGGTCCAAGGGTGCTACTTGCCTCAATAATCACGGACGCACCGCTCGAACCTGATGGACCGAAGCTCGTGGGCAAGGTCTGCAGGAAGTGCAATGCCTGTGTGGAGGAATGTCCGACGGGGGCGCTTTCTGAAGAGAACTACCCGCCTTACAATTTCGAGCGCAACCGCTGCTTCTGGGGCTACTTCGGAGGCATGCGAGTCACCGAGATCGACACGCCGCCTCTTGACTGGATAAATGCAAAGCCGAGTGCCTTGAGTGTACTTCCGAAGTACAAGGAGCAAAACCCGAGACTCAAAGAGCTTCTAGACTGGGACGAAGCCATCGGAAACTTCCCGAAGTGCACGAGATGCATGTCCGTATGCCCCGTGGGGGCTGAGGAAGAATAATAAAAAGGTGATGGTAACATGGCGACATATTATTGCAACGCATGTGATTGGGAAGGAGAACCCGTATATGTTTATGTATGCCCAGCGTGTCGAACGGGGCACAGGCGCCGCCTGATAAAGAGGAAAGGCGGCGCAGAATATGAGTGTCCGAACTGCTCGCTCAGAGGTCCGCCCGATCAATTCCTGTACGAGCCGGAGTGCCCGATCTGTGGTAACCAGTACATTTACGAGAAGGAGAAAGTACCAAAGACCTTCGGCATAAAGGGGTTAGGACTGGGCTCAAAATAGGGATATTTATCTCTTTACCTCCACTAATTTCAGCAAGTGCCCCTTTGCACAGGCATCAGGCAAATTCCCCAGAGTTCGTAGTATCGTGCACTTGTCTCCCCTTTTGAGACCCGGTGGATGACACAGTTCGTATTGTTCGCACTCGTTCTTGTCGCATTCTGGTGGCTCAAAGACTATTTTCGAGCCTTCAAACGCCTTTCTCGCCTCTATCGCCACGGTTATCGGCGGCTCCACGACGCGGATGACGCAGACGCCGCCGTCGTGAAGAGGGCAATCATGTCTAACATCCTCCTTCACCTCCTCTATCCTATACCTCCTACCCTCTTCGAGATTCATACAGGTGCTTCTGAGCTTGCAATCCTCGCATTCACGTGCGGCTCCTAAGAATATGAATTCCTCTCCTACCTTCGCCAATTTCACCCCTATCAGGGTGGTAGGCTTACTTTCTTTCATCTTTTCCTCCCTCATCCCCTTTATCCTTTCAAAAATGCTTGCCATACCTTCATATGACCTCTGTTATCGTCGCAAGCCGCTCTGCCGCTTCGTATGTCAGTCCGGTATCGCCCAAAATCGTGTACCTCTCAGGGTTTATCTTATGCGCCTGCACCAACGCCTCTATTATGTATTCGTCCTTTATACCTAACTCTTTTGCGTTCGTCGGTGCCCCTACGTTCCTCAGCGCATCCCGCACGTACTTCCACTCCGCTCCGTGCAAGTATGACATCATGATGGCGCCGACACCACACTGCTCGCCGTGCAATGCCGGCTTTGGGGCGATCATATCAAGAGCGTGGCTGAATTTGTGTTCTGCGCCAGATGCCGGCGCTGACGAGCCGGCGATGCTGATCGCAACGCCACTCGATACGAGTGCCTTCACGACTATCCAAGCGGACTCCTCAAGGTTCGGCTTTATTTCCTTCGAGCGTTCCATGATCATCTTCGCGGTCATTTCAGAAAGTGCGGCGGCATAACTGCTGAACTCGGCGTTCTTCAGCCTGTGCGCCAGCCGCCAGTCCATGACCGCCGTGTAATTCGAGATGATGTCGCCGCAGCCCGCCGCAAGGAAGCGATGCGGTGCCTCCGCTATGATTTTGGTGTCGGCAATGATCGCGAGCGGCGCCTGCGCCGCGACGGACGTGTTCACGCCCTTGTCTTTAATCGAGGCACGAGGCGACGCGATGCCGTCGTGCGATGCGATGGTCGGCACCGAAATGAAGGGGATGTCCAACACGCAAGATGCGACCTTCGCAACGTCTATGACCTTCCCGCCGCCCACCGCGATCATGAAAGTGGCACGACATTCCTCAGCAACACTTTTCACCTTTTCCACACTTTCGGTGCTCGCAGAACGCACCTCTACCAAGCCACAGTCGTAGCCACTGTCGGCAAGCATTTCGAGAACGCCCTCGCCGGCGACGTGTCTCGTCGTACTTCCTGTCACGACGAGAGCGACGCCACTCAGCTTCAGCCGCTTGCAAACTGCTGCGACCTCCTCCAAGACGCCGTGCCCTACAAGCACATACCTTGGAAGCTGCATCATTTTTATCTTTCCAAACTTACCCCAAGCTTCCATGATCTTTCCTCCACACCCATCAATTCATTTCTCCTTAGCCTTTTGGACCCTCCTCAAAAAACCCCTCTGCTCGAGCATCTCTCTCGTTTTTCCAGTGACGATTATCTCCGCCCTCTTCAGCTCCTCAATGTTGCTGCAGCCACACAAGAACATCGTGACTCTTAACTCCTCAGCCATGATTTCTAAAACCTTTTCGACCTCCTCAGCGCCCCGCATTGCTGGCTTAACGAATGGAAGTGCGGCGCTGCAAACGTCAGCGCCCAGAGCTAAGCTTTTTGCGATTTCGAGACCGGAACGTATCCCGCCGGTCGCAATTATTGGCAGCGGCAAGCTGCTGCATTCCACAATACTTACCGGCGTCGGGATCCCCCAGTTCCAGAAAAGCCGCCCGAGACGCTCCCCAAGCTCGTCCTTCTCCTGCATCGCCCTGTACGTTTCGACGGCTGCCCAGCTCGTCCCGCCGAGCCCGCCAACGTCAATTGCGGAGACGCCAGCCTCGAAAAGCCTTTTAGCAACGCCATACGACATGCCGGCGCCCGTCTCTTTCACGATCACCGGGACTTTAAGCGAGGCGCACGCTTCCTTTATTGCAGAAAGACAGCCGCGGGCGGCAGTTTCGCCCTCAGGCTGTATGGCTTCTTGTAGGAAGTTCAGATGGATGGCAACGGCGTCCGCATCTATCATTTCAATGATTTTCTCGACTCCTTCCACGCCGAACTCTTTCAATTGCAGGGCGCCGATGTTCGCATATATGAAGGTTGTGGGCGCGACGTCTCTGACAATACGGAACGAGTCTTCTTGGGAGGGGTCTTCGAGCGCCGCCCTTTGTGAGCCGACGCCCATGCCGATATGGAATTCTTCTGCTGCTCTTGCGAGCGCCTCGTTTATCCGCTTCGTCTCCGGATGCCCGCCGGTCATCGCTGCTATCATCATCGGAAAACTGAGCTCAAAGCCGAGAAACTCGACGCTCGTGTCGATTTCGTCCTTATCGACTTCAGGGAGCGCCACATGCACTAAATGCACGTCATCGAAATAATTGCGTTTCGCCTCCACATCCTTCTCGGCACACAAGAGCAAATGCTCTATCTTCCTCTTTGAAGTCTTCATAAGCCCGTGTGGCAGCCCACACTCAGAGCCGCCGCCTCACCTCCATCGGACTTAAGCAAGCGTCTCAGCGGCATGGGAAGCACCTCAACTTTGAACACTTCCTTTTCGCTTGCGCCACGCCGTCAATGATTCGTCGTCGCCGTAGTGAACTACCCCGCCCTACGGACGGGGCTTCTCCCGTTCCATCCTGACTTTGCGTCAGGACCTCATCTGGGAGTCCGGGAGGTTCACTGCTCCCCCATCCCATGCCTCTTAAGGCATGGGCTATGTTGATTGCAGCGTTCAAATCTCGATTATATTTCAAACCACAGTTGGGACACTTAAACTCTCTCCCATTAGCTTGGGCAACATGCCCGCATCTATGACATCTTTTCGAGGTATTCTTTGGATTAACATACACTATGGGAACTCCCTCTAAATTGGCTTTGTATTCAATGTATTGCTGTAATTTTCGAAAGCTCCAAGTATGTAACCTTCTGTTGAGTTTAGCTGAGGTATTCATATCTTCTCTAATTCCATCAAGCTCCTCCATAGCTATTACTGGTTTTTCGAACTGTTTGGCGTAGGCTATGATTTCATTTGCTATATGCAGTTGTTGGTTTACCATCCTCTCCTCCTTATGACCGATCCGCTTAACCAAGTCTGGTCTCTTCTTTCTCTGCAAATTCCTTCTGATATGAGCATGTTTCCCTCTAATTTCTCTTATCTTTGCACCGCTCCAGAATCCGCCTCTCATAGGCTCTGGATTTTGCTTTGAAATAGCTATAGCAGTAGCAACATTCCACTCTCCCAAATCCACACCAATGACCGTTTCCGGTTCATCGATTAGCTCAACCTCTTTCTTGAGCACGAAGTGGGCATACCACCGAAGTTGCAC